>Ga0214921_10009440_pt1 | contig 12344 bp, 6 predicted proteins | sample LL1505_MetaG_FD_177992 | JGI IMG/M metagenome (GOLD analysis project Ga0214921, IMG submission 177992) | Freshwater microbial communities from Lake Lanier, Atlanta, Georgia, United States - LL-1505 | ecosystem: Environmental > Aquatic > Freshwater > Lake | place: USA: Georgia | collected 2015-05-28 | reverse complement strand
GCGATAGATGTCGCCACCCCACTGCGTGTCCCATTCGCGGACCAGCCCCGTTACGTCGCCGACCGCCATCTTCCGCTCACCCGTGTAGCTGTAGGTATCCGCGCCGATCTGGAAGAGCACCAGCCGGGAGAAGTCGACAGGCTGCTTGACATCCATCCTTACCGAATAGACGCCGCGGACGATGTCGTCGGTCCGAGCGAGGCTCACCGTCTCGGCATGCTCGATCTCCTCGCCGACCTGGCCGGCATAGGTGACCTCCGTGAGACACGGGCCCTGCCGCTCGTAGGCGGTCTTCATGCGACCGTGCGGCACGCGGCGGCCGGAGCGGTCAAAGAGCCTGAAAAAGTCACCGCCGCCCACGTTGTTGGTCCAGCCCCAGGCCGGGTCGTTGCCCATCGACGTCACCATCAGCGGACGGACATCGAGGACCGAACAGGCGGCCTGAATCTGGTCGGGCTCGTAACAGATCGACTCGCCCCACGAGCCCATCGCCGACTCATCCCAGAGCTGATTCGCGCCCCAGCCGATAAGGCAGAGCTGCGCATGGGAGGCGGCAGGCACGCCACCCCAGTGGGCGAAGGCGAGCGTGAGTTCCACGTCGAACGTCGCCCCTGGCGGCAGCCGCACCTGCGTGAAACCATGAAACCAGGTTCCCACATATGGGTCATCGGCCGACCGGCCGTGCCAGTTCTTGGAGAGTTGCACCGGGATGCCGAGTGGATGACCTTCAGCGTCACGAAGGATCGCCGATATCCCCGTGATCGGCTGGCCGAGACGGCCGCGAAGGCCGGCGGCGGTCTTCTCGAAGAGAAGCCGGACAGTGGACTCGCGATTGGCTGGGTTCTTGATGGTGAGTCGCACCCGCTCGATGGCGTCGTTGCGGTGGTCACGCAAGGCCGCCCCGTCATCGGCCGGTTGCTTGACTGCCTGCGACACAGCCGGCACGATCGCCGTCACTGCGTCGAGATTGATCCGCTGCCAGCCACGGACATCATCCCGAGCAACCGGCAGCGGATCGCCAGCCAGTTTGCCTGCGGCGTCAACGGGTACGGCGACGATTGATGCGGCCTCATCGTCTGCAGGTGCCGCCATCGTGGCCGGGTCGAACGCGAGCGACACCTCGTGCCACGAGGCAGGCCCCGCGGCCGCCGCCGGCGGCAGATCGACACGGCGCTCGAGCCGCGTGCCACTCTTTTTCGAGTCAGTGTCGAGTCGGATCGCCAGCTTCGCGTCGTGCCAAACCACATGGGGCCGCACGACCGCCGTCTCGCCGTCGCGGCGAAACGATTCCGCAAACGTCGGCTCCACGTCGGCAAGCGGGGTTTCAGGCTTCGCGAACCGGCTGCGGATCTGCTCGGCTGAGAGCGCGCGGTCATACAGACGAATCTCATCGATCGCGCCGCGGAAGTGGTAGCCGTCGCCCGAGTTGTCCTGCCGCCGACCGAAGGCGAGGCCACGCGAGCCAGGTTTCCTTTGGCGGCCCACCTTCTTTTCGCCGGCGGGCCTGCCGTTGACGAACAGGCGCAGCGAGTCGCCGTCGTAGGTCATGGCCAGATGGCTCCATGCCTCGACGGCCAGCGGTTCCCTCGCCTCGACAGTGAAGCGATTGTCGCGTCCGCCGCCGATATTGAGCCCCGCCTGCGGCACGCCGCGGGGATTGATCGTGAGTCCGTAGTTGCCGTCGGCCTGCTCGTGGAAGTTCTTGCAGACGAGCCACGGGAAGGCCTGCGTGGCCGTCGCGAAGTCGGCCGGTGCGTACACCCACGTTTCGAGCGTGAACCGTTCCGGATCAAGGCTCGGAGCGTGCGGCACCTCCAGATGATTGGTGCCATCGAGCCCAAACCCGCCGCCAAGCCGGCCGAAGCTGATGTCTCCCGCCGCGATCGGCGCGAGCGGCGGCCGCACGGCGAGGACGAGCGCGAGCCGGTCGGGCCAGGCGATCGTTTCGAAGCGGGCATCCGCCGCAATCTGCCGGCCATCGCTGGATGTGAACACCAGTCCGTTCACGTCCGCCCGCTGCACCCAGCGGCCCGACTCGATGAGCCGTGGGCCGAACGTGCGGTCCCAAGCCGCCCCGGCAGAACACCGGTAGGTTGTTCCGTCGGTTTTGATGAAGAGGCCTAGGTCGGCGGCAGGCAGCGTTGTGATCGCTGCGTTGTCACCACGTGTAAGGCTCGGATAGCTGCTCGTGGAGACAGGTCCGAGGTGCGACACGCGCATCGCGGCTGTGTCGAGCACGAAGCCGTACCGGCCGGTCTGGATGCACCGCTGCCAGGGGGCGTTTGGCAGGTGCGCGGGAAACCCGTCCCGCCACCACATCACCGTGTGGTCGCCTGCGGCCGGAGGCAGCGGCACGGAACTGGGCTCGGCGGCCGCCACGGAGGCTCGGTGCACGCCGCCGAGGGCGAAAATAGCGATGACAGAAAGCAATCGCTGCCAAAAAGGTCGCATAAAAACCCTTCGGTCTGGGCCAGAGGTTCGGGCCGCCCCCCTACCGCAGTATCAGGCGGCTACCACGACTTGGCGACCGTACGGCCGTTCCACGACCTTTCCGGCATTGTTCGATACCCGGAACTTGACCGAGAATCGCCAGCCGTTATCGTTAACGGTAATGGGTTTTGGCAAGGGGCGGCTTTTCGACGGCGAGCCACAGGGCAATCGGTGATGAATCTGAACACTCCAACAAAGCCCGATCGCACGGTGCGCAGCCGGCCCAATCTCCGCCAGATCGCCGCGGAACTCGGCGTGTCGATGATGACGGTGTCGCGGGGTCTGCGTGGATCACCGGAGGTGTCGGCCGTCACCCGCGAGCGGATTCTGGCGGCGGCGGAGCGGCTGAAGTATCGACCCAACCGTGTTGTCAATGCCTTCAAGACGGGCCGCACCGGGTTCGTCGGCGTGATGGTGCGTCCGTCAAAACTCTATCGGTGCGACCTGATCGAGGGGATCCACGACACCCTCGTGGCGGCCGGCAGCCTGCCGGTGATGCACTTCAGCAGCACGAGCGGCGAGGCGACTCCCGACGCCGCCGAACTGGGCTGCCTGCACCGCCTGCTCGATCAACGTGTCGATGGGATTGTGTTCTGGCCCTCGGATGAGACGGTGCCCAACCACTATCTCGAGGAGGTCTGGAAGCGGGGCGTGCCGCTGGTGGCCGTGGACCGACCGCTGCCGCACACGCGGGCCGACTTCAGCGGCACCGACGACGTGGCCGGCGGCCGAATTGCCGCCGAGCATCTGCTCGGTCTGGGGCACCGACGGCTCGCCATCCTCTGCGGTGAGCCGTGGGTCTCGACCTACGCCGACCGACGGCAGGGCTTCGTCGAGGCGGTCACGGCCCACAACGCGACCGCGTGCAACAAAGCAGGCGACAAGGCGGTCGTGTGTGAGCAGATCGAGTGTCGCAACGAGTCTGCTCTCGACGAATCCCGTGAACTGCTGAGCGGTCATGACCGGCCAACGGCCGTTTTTGCCGTAAGCGACGTGCTGGCCGCGCATATCTATGAAGCCGCCGCCGCCTTGAAACTTTCAGTCGGCACAGACGTTTCCGTTCTCGGCTATGCCGACATTCCCGAGGCCGGCTTGCTGCGACCCAGTCTCTCGACCGTGCGGCAGGATTTCCAGGAGATCGGCCGCAACGCCGCCCGACTGCTGCTCGATCGCATCGAGGGCCGCACCACCACCGACCGCGCCCACAGCGTGCGGATCGTTCCCACCCTGGTCGTGCGGCAATCGACTATCACCCCGAATCATCACTGAATCATCATTGTCTGCTCCTACGAGTTCGATCGCTCATTTCTCCTCTTCATCCTCTCCTTCAGGTGCCATCATGCGAACGCAATCAACCCGCCGCGGGCGAACGTCTGCGGGCTTCACGCTCGTCGAACTCCTGGTCGTGATCGCCATCATCGGCACGCTCATCGGACTGCTCCTGCCGGCGGTGCAGGCTGCTCGCGAGGCGGCCCGGCGCAACGCCTGCGGTAACAATCTCAAGCAACTGGGGCTCGCACTCCACAGCTACGCTTCGGCCAACGCCCGCGCGGGCGACGGTCGGCTTCCCTACATCGCCTACCACAACGACGGCAAAGGCGGAAACGATGTCTACTCATCCACGCCAGGAAATGTCCTCAACAACATGCTCTGGCAGGATTCAGTGAGCTGGATCGCGCAGATACTTCCACAACTCGAGGAAGATGCCGTGTATCAGACGTGGGTCACCGCGACTCGCAATTTTCAGGGCATGTACGCGAGCCTGACGGATATCCGGGCCTTTGTCACACCTGCCATGTCGAAGAATGTTCGCATCAACGCGCTGTATTGCCCGTCCTACACCGGAGGGCTGGTTCTCAATGGGGTCGCGGCTGGCGGGCCCGTGAACGAGTCATACGCGACGAACGCGGGGTCTGGCGTTCGACTGAACCAGGATTTCCACAAGACCGACCGGACCGGGCTGACCTGCTACCGCGGGAACTTCGGCGTCTCCCCCTCTGGAGCCTTTCAAAACTTCGACTCCCTCGACGGAACCGGAGCCTTTGGCTGGCAAAAAAAGAAGGGGTTCAAGGATTTCACCGACGGCATGTCGAAGACGGCGATGCTTGTTGAAAACTCCTGCGGACAATCCTGGTTTGCCGGTGCACTCGCATCAACCGTCGCAGGAAACGCTTCGACAACACTTTCCAACGGCACATGGTCGGCGGCCTCAAATACGGCCTGGGCGGTGCAACAGCCTGCCGTTGAGGTACGCGGGTACCTCGCAAACGTCGGCTTGGGCTCGGAGCACATGAGTGTCGGCGGTGTGATGATGGCCGACGGCTCGGTGCAGTTCCTGGCTTTCGACAGCCTGTCAGCACAGATCTGGCTCAGCCTGCTGTCTTCAAAAGAAGGCGAGAGCGTTCAGGTCTCGCAGTGACCAACATCAGGCGCGTCACTCGAGTTCCGCTGCACGAACTTTCCACAACGATTGCTCGTCCATCTCCTTCACAGGGGCGCTTCATGGTTCATTCTTTAGGCTCCTCGCCGTTGCACCGACGATTGGCGTGGGTAGCCTGCTGCATCCTGATGCTTCTAGGCTGCAGTGGCGAGCCCCCCCGTTACAGCGCCACGGGGCACCTGAAGATAGACGGCAATCCAGTTCCCCAGGGGGTGCGGGTCGTGTTCACGCCGCAAGGGGTGGATCACGGGCCGTGTGTGGGCATCACGAATGACAAAGGGCTGTACGTGATGTACTTGAAGCCAGGCATGAAGGGCATCCGCGAGGGCACATACAGCGTGTCGATCGCATTACCCAGCGACGAGGGCACGAGCAACGTCATCCTGCCGCCGGCGCTGGCCGGCATCACGATTCCCACGGCGTATCGCACGGGCAGTTCCACGCTGACATGCGACGTGCCGCGGAGCGGCACCGTGTTCGACATCGACATCACGACGAAGTGATGGAGAGCGGAACTGCTCTCACGACTCAAGGCCGACATCGCACGCGGGAGGGGCCGGGAATCAGATCTTGTGCGCTCAGTATTTGGGTCTTCAGCCCGCATGAATGAGCGGGCTAAGCCGTTGCTTACTGGCGTGGGAAAATGAGCAGCATCCTGTATGAAATTACGTTCGAGTTGTTCTCACAGCCACCAGCGGTCGCGAAGCGGGGGTGACAACAGGAGTCCGCACCATGAGTCATGGGTTACCCGGAGCACGTGGCACATGATGCGATTTCTGTCACTCTTGATCGTCGTCCTACTCGTGCCAGCGGCCGCAATCCGTGCGGATGACCTTGCCGCCGAACGACGGCAGATCCTGGAACTCGGCGGCCTCACGGCGGCCCCGGAGATGCATCCCGCGGAGGGATTTGCCGACGGGCCGGGTATGCGGGCGATCTTCTACGATTCGCTGCCCTGGAAGGGAAAACCGACGAAGGTCTTTGCCTGGCTCGGCCTGCCCGCGAACGTCTCGGGCAAGGTGCCGGGCGTGGTGCTCGTGCACGGCGGCGGTGGCTCGGCATTCAAGGAGTGGGTGCGGCGGTGGAATGAGCGAGGCTTCGCCGCGATCAGCATCTCGGTCGAGGGACAGACCGATCGGGCCGATCCCGAATTGCCGAAGGGGACACCTGGCTACAGGCGGCACGCGTGGGCCGGGCCGCAACGCAACGGCATCTACGGCGATTCCGCGGAGCCGCTTGCCGATCAGTGGATCTATCACGCCGTTGCCGACACGGTGCTCGCCAACTCGCTGTTGCGATCACTGCCCGAGGTAGACGCCGACAAGGTCGGCGTCATGGGCATCTCGTGGGGCGGTGTCATCACCGCCACCGTCATCGGCATCGACGACCGATTCGCCTTCGCGATCCCAATGTATGGGTGCGGAAGGATGTTTGATTCCGGGAATCAATACGGCCGCGCCCTGGGTACGAATACGCTCTACCGTCAGGTCTGGGACCCGCTGGTCCGCATGGACCGCGTGAACCTGCCCGTGCTCTGGTTTTCCTGGCCACAGGATGCCCACTTTCCGCTCGACTGCCAGGCGGCGTGCTACCGGGCCGCCCCCGGCCCACACATGGTCTCGCTCATCCCGGGCATGGGGCACGGGCACGACTTCAGGCCGCCGCATGGCTATGCGTTTGCGGAGAGCATCGTTCGGGAAGGGAAACCGTGGTGCGTGCAGACCGCAGCGACGGCCGCAGGCGACACCGTGCGGGTCGAGTTCGCTTCGACGAAGCCTCTCGACCGGGCGACGCTGATCACGACGACCGATAGCGGCTTCACGGGCGCTCGGGAGTGGGCCGAGTCTGCCGCGGCCTTGGAACGAAGCGGCGACCGCTGGCTCGTCACCGCGACGCTGCCCGCCGGCACCACGGCCTGGTTCGTGAACGTCCACTCCGGTGATCTGGTGGCGACTTCCGACTACCAGGAACGGAAGTGACTCGGGCGCGTTCTTCATCGCTATCGCCCCGGCCTCTGGTGATGAATTGCACATCCAGCCAGGCCCGCGGTTGGGCCGCCGCTTTGGACGTCGATCCGAAATGCCGAGAAGCCCTTGTCCACCGCAGAATCTGCCCCCCTGCCTCCCCTCTCTTGATATGGTATACGCCCGTACATATACTGTGCGGGCATCGTGCTTCGGCGAACCGACATCGCTACAATTCAGGAGACGACACCGATGGTGGCCCTTATGAACACCCTGATGATCTACGAGCAGTTCCGTGCAGTCCTCGGCGAGGAAGGAGCCAAGGGCTTCGCGCAGACGCTCGGCACAATGTTTGAAGAAGCCAAGAACGCGGCAACGAAGGAGGATATGCGGATCCTTCGCGAGTCGGCTAGCACCGACTTCTCTCGCCTCGAAGCGGCAATGACAAATCTCGCCCAGGCACAAGCCCGCACCGACGCCGAAATCAAGGAACTCGCTCAGGCACAAGGCCGTACTGAGGCTCAGGTCAAGGAACTCACTCAGGCACAAGCCCGCACCGACTCCGAAGTCAAGAAACTCGTCCAGGCTCAAGGCCGCACCGAAGCCCAAGTCAAAGAGCTCGCCGAGGCACAAGGCCGCACCGAAGCCCAAGTTAACGAGCTCGCCAAGGCCCAAGCCCGTACCGAAGCTCAGGTCAAAGAGCTTGCCCAGGCTCAAGGTCGTACCGAGGCCCGGGTCGAGGAACTCGCTCAGGCTCAAGGCCGTACCGAATCCCGGGTCGAAGAGCTCGCCGGCACCATGACTTCCTTCTCGACGATCCTGAACCAGCTGGTCATCCGCTCCGATCGGCACGAGGGCTCGCTGCTCGAACTCAGGTTCCGCGACCGGCTGCCTGCGTACCTCGGCCGGTTCCTGCGGAAGGGGCGAGTCATTCAGGCATCTGACCTGCTCGACCAGATCGAACCGAAGCTCGCAGAAGCCGCAGTCGATGACTTCCTTCGCACCGACGTCGTCGCCACCGGCATGGTCGAAGGCCATCCCACCTACCTTGTCGGCGAAGTGTCGTACACGGTTGATGCCGACGACGTGATGCGGGCTGCCCGGCGGGCGGCCTGCCTCGTCAAGGCAGGGCTGCCCACGATCCCGCTCGTGGCCTGCGAAAAAATCTCACCGCAGACCACGGCCTACGCCCGGCAGGAGGGCGTGCGTGTCTGGGTCGATGGCAGCCTGCTGGATGCCTAGGCCGCGCATTTCGGATAGCTGGTGAAGGGACGTGGCCGGCGGAGTCGACCCGTGGCCTTTCCCATGCAAGTCCGACGCGCCAGCGAGGGAATCCGGGTCCAATTTCTCGGTGATGGACCGCGTTATCCCTTGCTTGCGCTACGGGCTTGGATGAAGCATTGCAAACGTTCATGTCGCCACGGGGGAGAGAGACACGGTGCCACTACGCATACCGCTCCACCACGACACGGGCCGGCGGCAGGCTGTCGAGGAAGATTCTCCCATAGGGCTTCGTGAGCATCCGCGGGTCCAAAATCACCACGGAACCCCGATCCGAGCCGGTGCGGATCAGCCGTCCAAAGCCCTGCTTGAGCTTGAGCACCGCCTCCGGCAGCTGATACTCGGCGAAGGCGTTGCCGCCGGCAGCCTTGATCGCTTCGATCCGTGCGGCCGTCAGCGGCCGGTCGGGCACGGCGAACGGCAGCTTCGTGATGATCACGTTGACGAGCTGGTCGCCTGGCAGATCGATTCCCTGCCAGAAGCCGTCGGTGCCCAGCAGCACGCTCCCCGGCCCCTCCCGAAAATCGGCGAGCATCCGCGAGCGGTTGAAGCCGTCCGACTGGCTGATGAGCCGGTAGTTTTTCCCCGCACACCAGCCGGCGAGTTCCTTCGACGCCTTCGCCAACGACGCGATGCTCGTGAACAGCACCATCGCCCGTCCCCCACTCCGCTCGACGTAGCGGCGGATCATCTTCACCACGGCCTGATCATAGGCATCTCGCATGCTCGGATCGGGAAGCCTGTCGACGAGGATCAGCTCCGCCTGCCGGGCGTAGTCGAACGGACTGCCCAGCTGCTGCGAGCGGGCCTCCGCCACACCCAGCCGCCGCTTGAGAAACGCGTAGTCGGCATCCGCCGACGCAGACTCAGGATCGAAGACGTCATCTGGATCCGATCGGCCTCGTCCTCCCACCGCCAGCGTGGCGCTCGTCAGCACAACCGTGCCGACACGGCCAAAGAGTTCACGCTTGAGCATCGCGCCCACGTCGATCGGCGCGCTTGATAGCAAGAGCCGCTCGTACCCGCGCCGGCTGCGGTGTGCTTCCACCCACCAGACACAGCCGGGTTCGTTCTGCCCCAGCCACATGTCGAGGCTGCCGGCCAGCCCAGCGAGCCGGTCGGCGAGTGAGATGAAATCATGCCGTTCAGCCTGATTGGTGATCTTTTCGCCGGCCGCCCGCAGCTGCCGGCCCAGCCCCTGGAGCGCATCGCCCAGCGTGTCAGGCAAGAGGTGCGGAGCGGTCACCCGCCACGGCGATGGCCCGCGGTCGGCCAGCCTCGCGCGAACCGCCCCAAAGAAATCCTCGGCCGCCCGGCGGCACCGCAGCACGGACAGTTCCAGTTCCTCGAGCCCGTAATGGACCGCAAGCCCTCGGTGGGTCCGCTCGTTAAAGAGCTTGGAGAGCACGCGGTCGACAGCGACGCTCGACAGGCTCACGCCCAGGTGATCGCTTGCGGCCCCCTCGACCATGTGGGCCTCATCAAAGATCACGACGTCGTAGTCGGGCAACAGGCTCGCGCCACCCCGGCGCAAGGCCAGGTCTGAAAAGAACAGCGCGTGATTGACGATCAACACCTGGGCATGCGCCATGCGGCGGCGGGCGGCGTAGTAATGACACTGCTTGTAGGTGGGGCAGGCCCGGCCCATGCAGTTGCCGGCGTCGCTAGCCACCTCGTCCCAGACGGCATCGTGCGGCACGAACGGGAGATCAGCCAGCGAGCCGTCGGCCGTCTGCTTCGCCCACCCGCTGATCTCTCCAAGCTGGGCCAGTTCCCTCTCCTCGGGAAAGAGGCTGCCGGCCCGTTCGCGGGCCAACGCCAGCCGCCTGAGGCTGACATAGTTGCGGCGGCCCTTCACGAGCACGGCGGAAAACTCCCGCGGCATCACCGCGGCCACGAGCGGGATGTCTTTCGTGACAAGCTGCTCCTGAAGCGCGATCGTGTGGGTGGAGATCACGATCCGCCGGGGGCGACTGGTGCCGGGACCGCCCGCCGCGTTCTCGCCTGCGGCTCCCTCGTCGTCTGCATCCGGCTCGTCATCAGACCGGGATGCGGCGGACACCGGTATCGCATTCCCCTCTTCCTGATCGGCCGTGGCGGCCAGGATAGCGGGCACGAGGTAGGCCAGGCTCTTCCCGGTGCCGGTGCCCGCCTCGACGATCGCATGCTGCCGATTGGCGATCGCCTCGGCGATCAGGTTGGCCATCGCCATCTGCTGGGGCCGCGACTCCCAGCCCGCGAGCCGGGCAGCGAGCCGGCCGTGGGGCGACAGCAGTTCGTCGGGAGTCGTCATGTGGGCAATGTACCTGCTGGCATCGATGAAAAACCTCCCACAGCGAAATCCCCGTGAGAGCGGGGGACACGGACAAGTTGAAAACTTGCCGCCACGGGGGACACGATGAGCTGGGGATCGGCGGAAGCTAAAGGAGGATGCTTCACGGAAAACACGACATGGTGTCGCCCTGACGGGCGGATGCCCGTCTTCAGCCAGTTTCTTGGCAAACGCAGTTTGCTGGTGCTGCGCATGGCATCCTGCCATGCAAACCAACGAGGGCGGGCTCCCCGAACACCGAAGCGAGCATCAGGCGCCTCGGCGTAGAAGGCCCACCATTGTCCCGGACCCTCTCGCCGAGCCGCCGAGCGAGCGCAGCGTGTTCGGGGAGCCCGCACGGCGCTTACCAGGGCAGGGCAAGTTGAAAACTTGCCCCCACGGCGGGGCAGCACGCTCACGAATCGCGTCCACACACGGCTGCAGATGAATTTCCCCGGAATCGCAAGTACAAATAGGCTGTTCTTTTTTGTTCCTCGCAGAGGTTTTTCCGTGGCAGCTTCGCATGGTCCGCAGAAGGCTTGGGGCGGCGTATTTCGTGAGCCGACCGACAAGCGGGTCGAGGCCTTCTCCGAGAGCGTCTCGTTCGACCGCCGCCTGGCCGATGACGACATCGACGGCTCCATCGCCCACGCCCGGATGCTGGCCGCCTGCGGCCTGATGTCGGTACCCGAGGCTGACGCGATTTCACAGACGCTCGAGGAGATCCGCCGGCAGATCGCTGACGGCCAGTTCGAATTCACCGCCGCAAAGGAAGACATCCATCTTCACATCGAGGCGGCCCTCACCGCCCGCTTGGGCGACGCCGGCCGCAAGCTGCACACGGCGCGGAGCCGCAACGACCAGGTGGCCACCGACCTGCGGCTCTACTGCCGGCGAGCCATCGACCGGCTCGACCACGGGCTGCTGGAACTCCAGCGGGCGTTTCTCGGCTTCGCCGTCCGCGAGCAGGGACTGATCATTCCGGGCTACACCCACATGCGTCGAGCGCAGCCGGTGCTGGCGGCGCACCAGCTCCTTTCCTGGTGCGAGAAGTTCCAACGCGACCGCGAGCGGCTCGCCGACTGCCGCAGGCGCACCAACGTGCTGCCACTCGGCTCGGGCGCGCTGGCCGGCACGACCCTGCCGATCGACCGCGACCATGTGAAAGAGTCACTCGGCTTCGCGGCCGTGGCAGCCAATAGTCTCGACGGCGCGAGCGACCGCGACTTCGTCTGCGAACTGGCCTTCGTGATCGCACTGGCCGGCGTGCATCTCTCCCAGTGGGCCGAGGAGTGGGTGATCTATAGCACGCAGGAATTCAGTTTCCTGCGTCTGCCGGAAGGATTCTGCACCGGCAGCTCGATCATGCCGCAAAAGATCAATCCCGACGTGCTGGAACTCGTCCGCGGCAAGTCGGCGAGGTCGATCGGCAACCTGCAGTCGTTGCTCGTGCTGCTGAAGGGTCTGCCGACCGCCTACAATCGCGACCTCCAGGAGGACAAGGAGGCGATCTTCGACTCGATCGACACGCTCGAAGCGGTGCTCGGCGTGGCCGCGCCTCTCGTGGCGGGCAGCTCGTTCGACCGGGACCGGGTCGCCGCCACGATCGACCGTGGCCACCTCGACGCCACCAGCCTGATGGAGGCGTTGATCGGGGCGGGCGTGCCACAGCGAACCGCCCACGAGCTGGTTGGCACATTCGTCCGCCGAGCGATGACCCGGGGCGTGTCCCTGGCAGAGCTTACCGATCAGGAGTTTTTGCAGGACTATGCCGGCTGGAACGCCTCGCTCCGCAGCGCACTTGGGGCATCCAGGGCAGTTGAACGGATGGTGAGTTTCGGCTTGACCGCGCCGGCAC
>Ga0214921_10009439_pt1 | contig 12344 bp, 12 predicted proteins | sample LL1505_MetaG_FD_177992 | JGI IMG/M metagenome (GOLD analysis project Ga0214921, IMG submission 177992) | Freshwater microbial communities from Lake Lanier, Atlanta, Georgia, United States - LL-1505 | ecosystem: Environmental > Aquatic > Freshwater > Lake | place: USA: Georgia | collected... | reverse complement strand
CATCTAACCTCCGTCGTTTAATAAAGCGCTGCTCCCCCAGGATTCGAACCTGGACCGAACACCTCCAAAGGGTGCCGTGCTGCCGTTACACTAGGGAGCATTGTGAGCCACCTAAGGTAGCGAACACCCTCTAAGTCTGCCAGATGTTTAGGGTCTTAGAGGTTAGTTAGGCCTCGAGCCTGGCCCCGGCACTAGGACCGGTGCTAGTCAAAGCAAAGATGCCCTCTGAATTTAGAAGCCTAGCCACGTCCTCACATCTGCCTCTCGATTCGAACAGGGCGGCGACTGTTGGCCCAGAACCTGAGACCATTGCCTTCAAAGCTCCAAGTTCTTCAAGTTTGGACTTTAGCCCAGTAAGTGCTGGCATTAGGGAAAAAGTCGCCGGCTCTAAATCGTTGGTCATTAAGGTGGCTAATTCTTCCGCAGAATTTATTTGCAGAGCAGATAGATCGCTGAATTCATGAAACAAATCCAACTCATCAAATCGGTGGAATACCAACGGGGTTGATAATCCTTGACTACTAATACAAAGTAACCAGTTGCTCTCAAATTGAAGATCTGGAAGTTCTTGTATTTGTTCACCGCGATTAGTCCCAATAGCTAAACCACCGTAAAGACAGAACGGAATGTCAGAGCCGAGAGATGCTCCAAGCCGAGCTAGCTCATCAGTTGAAAGTTTTGAAATTCCATTCTCCTGAAAGAAAAACTCGTTGAGAGCTACCAGCATCGCAGCTGCATCGGATGAACCACCAGCCATACCTCCTGCAACTGGGATTCGTTTATGAATGTCTAGTTGAAGATCTGGAGTTGCTAAACCGTGGTGTGCGGCGAGAGCATGAGCTACTTTATATACCAAATTGGTGTCATCTGTTGGAACAGCTTGGATATGCCTGTCCGGCAAAGTATCGCCATGAACATAGATACTTATTCCAGATCCAGTGTCACCAGCTGCCAGAGTTAATTCTTCTCTTAGGTTCAGAGCTAAAAAAAGAGAATTAACTGGATGGTAACCGTCGGCTTGGATAGCTCCGACTTCAAAAACCAGGTTTACCTTCGCAGGAGCTGACGTCCTTATTAATGTTGTCATCGCTTCACCTGCTCCGCTATCTGGTCAAGTAAATCCTTCCAGTATTTGGTTCTAGCCTTGAGCATTACCGGGTTACCAATAAACTCATGTTCGATTAATACTTCGCAAACACCTTCGACAGGTTTGAGAACAAGAGTTGCCCTGGTCTCATCTTGAAAGGTGAGCACAATTCGTTCTGACTGGACGAGTTTTAGGAACCGGGCAAAAGATTCACCATACAGGCTCTCGGAAATTAGAATATTGTATGCCAGCACCGGTGAAGTTGCTAGAGCGGAATTTAGTCGTAGCACCGAATCCTCCCCAGAATTAGTTTTAGGAGCTTCACGCCATTCCAAATACATAAGTGCAATTGAAGCTGCCCACCACTTTTGAACTCGATAGTTCTCTTCCAAGAAAGTTGCAATAGATTTTTGCTTACTTTCACGATGACGGGATTCAAAAATGAGTTCCAGCCACTGCTCTTTTTGCTTACCGGTGTTAGTAAACAATTGTGCTGGTGAAACATTTGGGTTGGCAGGTGTATCAGGAACCAGCATTGCCCGACGGCCATGTTTTTTCTCTGCTACCCGTTGGGTTGAAGGATGACTTTGAATAACTGGCAGGTCATCAAAGATTCCAGATTCAGGTTTTTTCTTTTTGAAGATCATTGCTTAGCCTTAGCAATCCTCAAAAAGTCCAAAATTGTAAGAGCCTCGCCACGTTGAATTGGGTCAATGCCTGCTTCTGTTAGCGCAATTTCAGCAAGAGCTGGAGATCCTGCCCAGTTCGCTAAAGCTTGGCGCAAAGTCTTTCTTCGCTGGGCAAAAGCTTCGTCTATTACAGCGAAGGTTTCAAGACGGAGAGCCTCGTCACCCAAAGGAGTTGCTCTTTTGACAAAATAAACCAGCGCAGAGTCAACGTTAGGTTGAGGCCAAAAGATATTTCTACCGATGTTTCCAGCCAGATTACTCTCGGCATACCAGGCCAGCTTCGCACTTGGAACACCATAGATTTTTGACCCGGGACTTGCCGCTAGTCGATGAGCAACCTCAGCCTGAACCAAAACTAAGCCTGAACTAATCGAAGGAAAATGTTCTAAGAAATGAAGTAATACTGGAACAGATATGTTGTATGGCAGGTTGGCTACCAATGCCTGTGGCTCAAGTGGAAGTTCTGTGACCTTTAGCGCATCCGCTGAAACCAGATGGAAGTTCTTACCAGGAGCTCGTTTGCTAACTGTTTCTTGAATGGCTGCTGCCATCTTGTGATCAATCTCAACAGCGATAACGTTCCTTGCTACCTCTAATAAGCCAAGTGTCAAAGAACCTAAACCTGGACCAATCTCAACTACCGTTTCAGCACCGGTTAGCTTTGCTTGAGCAACAATTTTTCTGATGGTGTTCGGGTCAGTCACAAAGTTCTGACCAAGTTTTTTAGTTGGAACGACACCCAGAGCTTCAGCTAATGATCGAATATCTGCTCCACCTAGCAACTCAACCATTAGAGACCTTCAGCCCATAAGCCATAGACGGCTTCGGTGTTAGCAGTTATTTGTGTCGCCATGGCATTTACGGGTATCCCTCTAACCTCAGCCATGCGTCTAACTGTTAGTCCGATTAGATATGGAGAGTTAGGTCTTCCTCTAAAAGGCTCAGGGGTTAGAAATGGTGCATCAGTTTCAACTAGGACAAGTTCTGGCGGCAGTATCGCTAAAGCATCCCTAAGTTCTTGATTCTTTTTGAATGTTAGTGTTCCTGAAAAAGATGCATACCAACCGTGTTCAATAAGAATCTCAGCGAGAGCTCTATCGCCACTAAAACAATGGAACACTGTTCGTTCCGGTGCTCCAACTCTAAGCAAGGTGTTCACAACATCTTCGTGTGCATCACGATCATGAATCTGTAAAGCGATGTTGTTCTCTTTTGCTATTTGAATGTGAGCTTCAAAAGAATGCTGTTGCAAAAACAACAGTTCTTCCGTTGTCCTGAAATAATCAAGTCCGGTTTCACCAACAGCTCGAACTCTTGGTTCTTTAGCTAGTTTTGCGATCTCAGCTATACCGTTATCAAGTTCTTGAATGTTGGAATACTCTGCAGCAACATTTGGATGAAGAGCAACTGCTGCCAAGAGTCTTGGTTCTATAGCTGCAGTTCTAGCCGACCAAATAGATGTTTCAACAGAACCACCAACCTGAACGGCACCAAGAATACCTGCCTGATTTGAAAGCTCTAGATGCTCTCGATAATCCATCGGATTCTCACCATCGGCTATTTCAAGGTGAGTGTGGTTATCGTAAGTGCCGACTTCTAAAGGTTCAGGAAGCTCTGGATAACTTAGATCTCTTGAACCACCGTCTTCTGATTTACGATTACGAACACGAATATAGTTTTCACTTGGTAAGTCTTGCTTTGGCTCGGTGCCCATGATTTAGCTAGCAGTCTCAGCTTCAATGCGAGGAAAGAGCACCTCTAGTTCAGAAACAGTAATACCTGCGGTTAGTTGACCCCAGGTGCCGGCATCGTTTAGCGGCTGGTCAGAAAGCGCTCCCAACTTACCTTCGGTAAGAGCCGCCCACAGTTTGTTGGCCGCCTTTGGAATAACTGGAGCGAGCAACACAGAGAGCACTCGAAGTCCTTCGCTGCAGACATACATCACAGTTGCAAGGCGCTCCCGGTTAGTTTCATCCTTAGCAAGCACCCAAGGCTCTTGGCTGGTGATGTATCCATTGAGTTCATCAACCAGTGTCCAGGTGGCGTTGATGGCTTCATTGATCGCTACGGCATCGATTGCTTCATCGGCATCTCTTACGGCAGCCTCTGCAACATTAATTACCTGGTTATCTGCTTCCGTGTAAGAAGCGGGGCTTGGAATAACACCTTCAAAGTATTTTCTAACCATGGCAAGAGTCCTTGAAGCCAGGTTTCCAAAACCATTAGCAAGCTCTGACTGGTATCGAGCTGAAAGATCTTCCCAACTAAATGAACCATCTTGACCAAAGGCAATAGCTTTCATGAAGTAGTAACGGAAAGCATCTGAACCAAAGATGTCAGTGATTTGATTAGGTGCGATACCGGTAAGTTTTGACTTTGACATCTTTTCGCCACCGACTAGTAACCAGCCATGGCCAAAGATCTGTGTTGGTGGAACAATCTCAGCAGCCATCAGCATCGCTGGCCAGATTACAGCGTGGAAACGCAAGATGTCTTTACCAACGATTTGAACTGTCGCTGGCCATCGCTTTTGGAATGCTGCATCATCTTGGCCGTAACCAATAGCGGTGATGTAATTCAGCAGTGCATCAAACCAGACATATGTGATGTGTGAATCATCCCAGGGAATATCAATTCCCCAGTCAAACTTTTCTTTAGATCTTGAAATAGAAAGATCTTCTAAACCGCGTCGAACAAATGATACAACTTCGTTCTTGGCAGATTCAGGTTGAATGAAGTTTGGGTTCTGTTCAAAGAAATCTAGCAGTGGTTGTTCAAACTCACTTAGTTTGAAAAAGTAGTTGTTTTCCTCTAGTTGCTCAACCGGCTTAGAGTGAATAGCACAGACATCCTGGCCATTGTATTCACCGCTACCTTCGACCAGGTCGGCCATGTTTTTGTACTCTTCGCAACCAACGCAATAAGCGCCTTTAAATGATCCTTGGTAAATAAATCCGGTGTCATAGAGTTTTTGCATGAATTTCTGAACATTTGCTTCATGCCTTGGTTCGGTTGTTCTAATGAAGTCCTGATTATCTATATCGATGGTTTCAAGTAGTGGTAACCACGAATCGTGTACTAACTTATCCGTCCACTCTTGCGCTGAGGTCTTATTGGCAGCAGCAGTTCTGAGAACTTTTTCACCGTGCTCATCTGTTCCAGTCAGCAGAAAGCTGTCTTCTCCTCTTTGTCTGTGCCAACGGGCTAAGACATCTGCAGCTACCTCGGTATAGGCATGACCGATGTGAGGTGCGTCATTCACGTAGAAGATTGGAGTAGTCACATAAAAGGACTGACCATTGTTATTTGTTGACATCAGTTCAATCTTAACTCTCTCTTGAATCTAAGACCTGCTGATACAAATCACTCTTGCTAACCCCGTTAGCCTCAGCGACTTTTGCTACCGATTGTTTCAATGACAACCCGGAGTTCCGAGCAAACTCAACGGCTTCTAAGAGATCCGCCTGAGTGACCTCAGGTTTCTCCATTTGGCTAAGACCAGCTATAACCAGAACCAGTTCTCCCCTTGGCTCGATTGCTGCCCATTCCAACAATTCAGCAAGCGACCCTCTAGCTGTTTCTTCGAACTTCTTGGTGAGCTCTCTCGATACGGTTGCCCTGCGGTCTGGACCAAAAACAGTTAACGCATCTCTGAGAGAGTCTTGGATTCGATGAGGGGATTCAAAAAACACCATCGTCCTAGCTTCAGTCACTAAATCTGTGAAGAATTTCTTTCGCTCGCCTGATTTGCGAGGTAAAAAGCCTTCAAAGCTAAATCTGTCGGTGGGCAAGCCCGAAACAGCAAGAGCGGCTAAAACCGCTGAAGGACCTGGAATAACAGTCACAGCAATACCGGCTTCAATGGCAGCTCTAACTAATACAAATCCTGGATCAGAGACAGTGGGCATTCCAGCATCGGTAACAACCAGAACGTCTTCGTATTTAGCAATCTCTAATAGTTGTTCAACGCGATCGGCTTCATTGTGTTCGTGGAGGCTAAATAGCTTGGCATTGAGCTTGACTCCCAGCCCATTGGCTAGTTTCAATAAGGTTCTGGTGTCTTCAGCAGCAATGAAGCGAGAACTTCCCAAATGCTCAATTAACCTCGAAGATGAGTCTGAGAGGTTTCCGATAGGAGTTGCAGCCAAGATGAGCACGTTCTATTCTCGCAAACTAACATTTAGAGGTGTTAACACTTTTTGCGAGAATGACGGATAACCCGAGAAAGATTGCCCTATTCAATACCTGGGCACCGCTTGCGGTCCTCGTTTTGGCAGCCGTATTGAGGGTTTATAACCTGGACTACCCGCAATCGTTAGTTTTTGACGAAACCTACTATGTAAAGGATGCCTACTCGCTTTGGCACCTAGGTTACGAAGGCAGCTGGTCTTCGGTGGCAGATAATTCATTCAGCAAAGGCGACCCCACCGGTTTACTGACTAGCCCAACCTTCGTTGTTCACCCACCTTTAGGTAAATGGTTGATTGGATTGGGCATGCTTGTCTTTGGAGCGGGCAATCCTTTCGGTTGGCGGATAGTCGTGGTGCTGCTAGGTGTTGCTTCAGTGTGGCTAACTATGAAAGTAGCCAAGATAATTTTCGACTCAACAGTTTGGGCCGTACTTACCGGTTTTTTATTCGCCATTGATGGAGTCGGCATTGTTCTATCAAGAACTGCGCTACTGGATCAGATTCTTTGTTTCTTTGCAATTCTTGGTTTCTACTGCTTACTCAAAGATCGAAAAGCGGTTCGCCTTTCAAGCTGGAATAGGCCCTGGCTCCTAGCTATGGGTTTGGCTTTAGGAGCAGCTACTGCAGTCAAATGGTCTGGACTCTATTTCATCGTTGTTTTTCTAACCTATGCGGTGCTTAGCGATGCCAACTTTAATTTTCTTACCCACAGAAATATTGAAATAAAATTAGAAGGAAAGTTACCTAAAAAGTTTTGGATTCTTCCATCGATAGCTCAAAGCATTAGAAGTGCCGTTCTTGTCACAGTGCCTGCATTGGCAATCTATCTGATCAGTTGGACTGGCTGGTTTGTGACAGCTGGTGGGTGGGGCAGACACTGGGCTGAAGATAATCAGGTAACTGGGATATTCTCTTGGCTGCCAAAAGCAGTGCAATCACTCTGGAATTACCACACAGAAATTTATAACTTCCACGTCAATCTCCACACCGCTCACACCTATGCTTCGAATCCACTCACCTGGCCTTTTATGTTAAGGCCAACCTCATTCTTTTGGGAAAGTAAAGCAAGCGGTTGTTTTCTAGATAGTGCGAGCCAGGATTGCTCTTCAGCGATCACAGCTTTAGGAAATCCAATAATTTGGTGGGCGGCAATATTGGCTTTTGGTGTTCTTGTTTCTTCTTGGTTTAGAACTATGGATAGGACCACAACTCTGATTGGGATCGGTCTGGTTGCAGGATACGCCCCGTGGATCGCCCTAATGAATAGAACGGTATTCGAGTTCTATGCAATCGCATTTGAGCCCTGGGTGCTTTTGCTGTTAGTCGCTGCACTAAGAGCCTGGTTCAAAAACAGTTACCGGCCGATACAAGCGGCTAATTTTATTGCTGGCTTTGTGGTTATAGCGCTCCTAGTTACGGCATTCTTTTATCCGATTTGGACTGGAATATGGATTGGCTATGACTTCTGGCGGTTACACATGTGGCTGCCATCTTGGATCTAAGTCCTAAATCTGGCTGTCCTTAGCCTCGGTTAGGCTAGTCAAATGCGCACCTATCTTGAGCTTTTTAGAACCAAGGGCGTTGCTGCCGTTATTTGGTCACAATTGCTAGCAAGATTTGCGTTCGGCATGAGCACCATAACCTTTGCTGTCCATTTACAGCAGATATTCCATAATTACACCGTAGCTGGGCTCGCTATTGGTGCGACGACAGTAGGACAAGCGCTCTCTGGCCCCATACTGGGACGTTTGATGGCGAAGCATGGGATTAGACCGGTTGTCGTACTTGGGTCTCTAATAACCCCTGTGTGCTTCCTCTTCATAGGTTTTGCGCCAATAAGTGAAGGTTTTGCTATTGGAGTATCGCTTGTTCTTGGATTAGCCATGCCGCCAATTCAACCTGCTGCTAGAGCTGTCTATCCGACTTTGGTTAAAACGGAGTCGCAACAAAGCACCTTGTTTTCTGTAGATGCGATTCTGCAGGAAGTTATCTGGATTCTAGGTCCAGTTCTAGCGACTGTTTTGATTGCAACAACGACCACCCTGGTGCCAATCGTGGCTATGGCTGCAATTCAGTTATTTGGTGGGTTGTGGTTTGCTTTCTTGCCTCAAGTCCATGGTGCACCTATTCCAAGATCAACTAAACGGATGGGTTCGGTGTTGCGATCCAGGATGGTGAAAGTGATGATTGTTGTCAACCTTCTATTCGTGGCTTCCTTTTCTGCACTTGAAATAGGAACCATCGCAGCGGTCGGCCAAGCTGAAGCCGGATTTGTAATTTGCATGCTTTCTATCGGGTCAGTGGTCGGCGGTCTAGCCTGGGGGCATCGTGCCCGTTCACCTATGGCATTGACGAAACAGCTCGGAATTGTTTTAGCAGGAGACCTCTTAATTTTCTTCAACGCAAACAATGCCTTCTGGCTTGGTTTTTGTTTATTTATTTCAGGTATCGGGGTTGCTATCGCTTTCGCGACTATAGGAATGATTGTTAGCAAGACGGTGAAGTTAGATGATACAACTGAGGTCTACGGCTGGATAAACAGCGGACAAAGCATTGGTTATGGCGCAGGAGCCGCAGTTGCCGGCATAGTAGTTGACAAGATGACCAGCACCACTTCTTTTGCGCTTGCTTCCGGTCTTGACCTATTAGCTCTGCTAGTCGCACTTTCAGCTGTGGCAATCACCCCAAGTTTTCTAAATAGTGAATCAAAGAAAGAGGACGCCAAGTGAGTGTTTTTGTTGTGACCTACGCATACAGCGCTGACCCAATTGAGCTAAACCAAGTTAGACCAACTCATCGAATTTGGCTTCAAGAGCAATTTGATTCAGGACGTCTTTTAGCAAGCGGTCCAATGGTTGACCGTCAGGCAGGACTTCTGATTTGGAGTTCATCAAGTATTGAAGAACTTAACACATTGCTGGATCAGGATCCGTTTGAATTGGCTGGCATGATTGGCGAGCGAACTATCGAAGAATGGAATCCCGTCTTCGGCCCTTTTAGTAACTAAGGAAAACATGCGAGTACTCATATCTGGAGCTTCAGGACTTATTGGAACTGAATTACAAAAACAACTACTTGCTCTCGGCCACACACCTATAGCCCTGGTTAGAAGGACCGCTAACAACGTCAACGAACTTGAATGGAATCCAAGCCTAGGGCAGCTAGATTCTGCTGCACTCGAAGACATCGATGCTGTCGTGAACTTAGCCGGAGCTACCACTGGAAAACTGCCTTGGACAAAGCAATACAAAGCAGAACTTATTCAGTCGCGGCTTGATGCAACTAAAACAATTGTTCAAGCTCTTGTCAAGACACAGAACAAACCTAAAGTTTTGATCTCCGGTTCCGCCTCTGGAATCTATGGTGATTGTGGTGACGAACTGTTGGTCGAAAGTGCGCCCAAAGGTGAGGGCTTTTTGGCGGATCTTGCTAACCAGTGGGAACGTGAAGCGATGAAGGCTCCTAGCGGGGTTCGAGTAGTCCTAGTCCGAACAACAATGGTGCTCTCAAAAGAACTTGGCGCGCTTGGCAGACTGCTTCCTCTAATCAGAGCTGGAGTCGGAGGACAACTCGGCAATGGTAAGCAATGGTGGGCTTGGATTTCTCTTCCTGATGAAGCGCGAGCAATCATTCATCTCATCAATACACCAACCGCTAGCGGCCCATACAACCTAACCGCACCTGAGGCTGCCACCTGCAAAGAACTTGTTAGAGCTTTGGGTAAAGAGCTAAAGCGTCCAACACTAATTCCAGTTCCAGCTTTTGCTTTGAAGCTAGCTTTCAAGGAAGGCGCTAAGGAACTACTTCTTTGCAGTCAAAAAATGAGTGCAGCCAGACTGCTTGCAACTGGTTTTGTATTTGAACACCCGACACTGCAAAGCGCTTGCGCCTGGGTTACTCAGTCTGAATAGATTTAATAAAATTTATGCCGCTAGTGGCAATCAAGGTTGCTGCAACACCCCCAACTATCAGCGGCAAAGTGATATCAATCTTTGCTAGCAAGCCGCCGATTAAACCACCAACTGGCATCAGACCCCAAACTAAAGTCCTTCGAGTGCCATGAATCCGACCAAATATTTCGTTTGGAATCATCGCATGGTAGGTGGACATCAACAAGATGTTCCATTGAGATATAAAGAAGCCGTGTAACAAGCTAGCGGCCATATACCAAGTGGCGTTTGGCGCTAATCCTGCCAATAGAAGAGTCAGTGCCGAAAGCGGCAGACTGATGGCCAAAGTTTGACTTCTGCCGAAGCGTGCAGATAGACGAGGAGATGCGAATGCTCCGGCTAGAGCCCCAACCGCTAGCGGAATCATCAAAATACCGTAGCTTGCCTCTGGAACATGAAGATGGTCGAGAATAAAGAGCACCAAAGTTGATTGCCCCAAGGCATAACAGAATCCAACAGCGCCGGTGGTGACCACCAGCCTGAGCAGGACCTTGTCCTGACACAGATAAACCAAACCTTCCTTCATTTCAACCCGCAAAGTGGGGCGATGGGTAGTAGCTTCTGATCTAGTGTTTTCCATAGTCCTAGCGGCTATTGAACTAACTAAAATGATGGCCACCACATAGCAACCCGAAATTCCCATAAAAGGACTAAAGGCAAAAGCCACGAAAAGTATTGCGCCTAGAGGTGCTCCGATGAAACTTTGCATAACGGTGTCTGCGATTTGTAACCTGGAATTTCCTCTTTCCAGCTGACTCCCCTTTAGCAAGAACGGAATAGTTGACTGTGTCGCTGTGTCATAGAGCACCTCGGAGATTCCAAATATAAAGGTTAGGAGCATCAGGACCCAAAGACTCATTTGACCCGTGACTATTAGCGCCGCGATTGTGGCACCGATAACTACTCTCGTTACCTGGACAAACAACATCGCGAATCGCCTGTTGACTCTATCCATGAGCGCGCCAAGCGGAATGGCAAAAAAGAGCCACGGTAACAGCATCATGTTTGACTGGACTGAAATAAGAATTGGATCTCTAGTCAATGTTGTTGCTAAAAGCGGGATTGCTGCGCCGACTAGACCATCGGCAAATTTACTAAACATCGCTGCCGACCAGAGCTTATTAAAAGTTGTGCCCAAACTTTCTGATGATTTAGCTGACAACTCGCTCCTTTGCATTTCTTAGCCTAGTAAAAAGAAAGACCCCGACCTTTCGATCGGGGTCCAACCTCTAAAAAGAAATTACTTCTTCTTAGCTACAGTTCTTTTTGCAGCAGGCTTACGAGCTGGAGCCTTCTTTGCAACAGCCTTCTTAGGCGCTGCCTTCTTAGCTACAGTCTTCTTAGCAACTGCCTTCTTAGCAGCAGGCTTCTTAGCCGCTACCTTCTTAGCTGGTGCAGCCTTCTTAGCAGCAGGCTTCTTAGCCGCTACCTTCTTAGCTGGTGCAGCCTTCTTAGCAGCAGGCTTCTTAGCCGCTACCTTCTTAGCTGGTGCAGCCTTCTTAGCAGCAGGCTTCTTAGCCGCTACCTTCTTAGCTGGTGCAGCCTTCTTTGCAACAGCCTTCTTTGCAGCAGGCTTCTTAGCCGCTACCTTCTTAGCTGGTGCAGCCTTCTTTGCAGCAGGCTTCTTTGCAGCAGGCTTCTTCTTAGCCACTGCCTTCTTTGCTGTTGTTGCCATTTTTTTCGCTCCTTTGTTTGCGGCCTGTTCGGCCTTAGCAGTAATTGCAGGGGTTGCCTTTACGACAACCTTTGCTGCTTTCACTACACCTTTGTTGATAGCCTTCGAGGCTTTTGCAGTTGCAACAGGTACAGCCTTATCAATTGCCTTCGCTGCCTTAACTACACCTTTTCTGGCATCTTGTTTTAGATCATCAAGTTTGTCGTCTAACTTGTCGACAGCCTCGCTGACTTCTTGCTTGATTTCCTTAACGGCATTCCTACGAGAACGTCCGCCTCTTACAAGGTCATCTAGTAATCCCATTTGTAAACTTCCTTAACTTTTGGGTTCTATTAAAGATTAGTGGAACTTATAAAACAGTTGCATACAAAATTGCATTAAGTTGTTGGCGAGTTTTATTACGATTTTTTACCCATTTGAACGTCTTCTTCGTAATATTTCATCTAGATTTTCGGAACTCAACTGTTCTTTTTCTTTGCGAACGTCTTCGAGTTCATGCACCTGAGCCCACTGCACTGTCTCAATTTTTCCTAATCGAGCAGAGAGCGGATCGGGTAATCGATTGATTACTACCTTCGCTGGAGCCTTTGCAATTGGCGCTAAAGATTCGTCTGCAGTAGCCGTAGATGCCTGATACCAACTGGCCTGTCGAGGTGTTACGGGTCTGGTGTTTTGTGCGGTGCTGTCATTCGTAATGCGTATATTTCGTTGTCTGTTTCGCTTCGGTTTACGATCAGCTAAGCCTCGCTTACC
>Ga0214921_10009438_pt1 | contig 12344 bp, 9 predicted proteins | sample LL1505_MetaG_FD_177992 | JGI IMG/M metagenome (GOLD analysis project Ga0214921, IMG submission 177992) | Freshwater microbial communities from Lake Lanier, Atlanta, Georgia, United States - LL-1505 | ecosystem: Environmental > Aquatic > Freshwater > Lake | place: USA: Georgia | collected 2015-05-28 | reverse complement strand
TATGCGGGTAGAAAGGGAGTGGCCGTCGAGGAGATCGAAAGGTGGCTGAGGCCCAATTTGGCATACGATCGCAAAGAGTAAGTTTTTTCCAAAGTGTTGGTGAGAGGGGGGTTCAATTCCATTGACCGTAAACCTAGCCCCTTTAGATTGTGCAGATGAGCTCTTTAAAAATTCTTTGGGTTGGGATTTTGATGGCTGGATTGCCCCTGGGGGTGTGCGCAGAGGGGGAAAAGAAGGAGAAATCGAATTTGGAGTTTGGCAAAATCCAGGATTTGGATATGGATTTGGTCTCAGTACCCGATTCGGTTGGCTCTGGGGGAAAGTCCACACCGGTTTTGGACGATAACAAAGCTTCGCAGGAGGGGAGGTGGCTGCGGATTGATGTGCCTTTTTCCACCACAAATAAGTTTACGCCTGAGGTGAAGTTTAAATTTTACTTGGAAGGCTATGAAAAATTGCCTGCAGAAAAATCGCCTACGGGAAAATCACCTGGAGCGGACGTGAAATTTGTCGTTTTGACAGGTGAGACAACCTATCGCGATGTTCCAGCTGGCAAAAAACATTTTGCTGGAGTTTTTTTGCCCCCTGCGGCCGTGTTGCGCTTTTCAGCTCATAAACCCAATGGTGAAGATGATTTTAAGGGTGGTCGGGTGAATCTGAAGGTTGAGGCAATGGATGGTGGGTCACCTGTCGAAACGCCATTTGATCTTCACGGAGAGAAAGAGATTGGGCCATTACAGCGGGGTGGTAAAAAAGACGCTGAATGGAATAAAAACCCCGAGGCACAGGAGGTTGCTGGCGCCCTGCTTCCCATCTACGACACCCCTTTTTGGCCTAAAGATTACAAGCGTTATCCTCAGCCTAAAAAGCCCTGACGCAAAGACGCTTTTATGGCGACTTTTGCACGAAGAGTGGTGTTGGATGTTGGAGCTGGGGAAGTCCGCATAGGTGAAATCAGCCCAGACAAACGGGGCGCACCCGTTGTAACTCTTTTAAGGTCGATCAATCTCAACATAGATCCGACGAAACCGGCAGAACTTTTTCCAGCTGTTATGCAGTCCTTAGGCTCTTTGGTTAAAGAAATGGGCCTCAAGACGGGTTTGACTACACTTTGTTTGGGTGGCCCCTCAGTTTTCACACGGGTCATCAAGCTTCCGTTGAGTGATCCAAGACAAGTCGAGCAGATGGTGGGGTTTGAGGCTCAGCAGGCTGTGCCTGCGATTGAGGAGGCAAGTTGGGATTTTCAGGTGTTCCCCCCGGGGCAAGCGGGAGGGGCCGAACTGGAAGCTCTGATTGTAGCAATGAAGACCGAGACGGTGACTGAGATCATGGCGGCAGCCTCGGCGGCTGGGCTGAAGACAGATATTGTTGATCTTTCCCCCACTGCCTTGATCAATGCATTTCGATATCAGTATCCTGAAATTGAAACCTGTACACTCATCCTGGAGATCGGAGCTAGATCGACAAATATTTTACTCGTTGAGGGAAAAAAGATTTTTTGTCGGGTCGTGCCGCTGGGTGGAGCGAGTGTGACGCAGGCGATTGCCGCGGATTTACAGGAGTCATTCGAAGGGGCGGAGGTTCTGAAAAAAGCCAAAGGGTTTGTCCATCCAGGAGGATCTTATGAAGAGCCTGCGGAGGAGCAGGTCGCACGTATAAGTAAGCTGGCTCGCGGAGTAATGACGAGGTTGCACACTGAAGTTGAGCGCTCGATTACCTTTTATCGAAGTCAACAGGCAGGGAGTAGGCCAGTCCGAGCGCTATTGGCAGGAGGCGGCGCGGCTTTGGGTCTAACCGATCTGTTTTTTCGGGATAAGTTAAGGATTCCAGTTGAGTATTTTCAGTCATTTCGGAGGATGTCGATTGGAGCGGGTGTCAATCGCGCAGAGATCGAAAAAAACTTCCCTGCGTGGGCAAGTTGGGTGGGAGCTGCGTTGCGGGGCTTACCAGACAGCCCTTGCAAAATTAATATTTTAGATTCAGCGCAAAAGGCAGCAGCTGGACGTGTCAAAGATCGTCCTGCGATGGTAGCGGTTGCAGTAGCACTTGGCTTGATGCTTTTACTTCCAGGAATTCACGGCTTTTGGCAATCCGCCCGCTTGGGATCTGTAATATCACCTCAGACGGCCGAGGTGGATGAAGCGGGAAAAGCGTTAAAAGAGATTAGCGATCAGCAGGTAAGAGCGAATGACTTGTTGAATCTAGCGAATCAGGCGCTTGTTTTGGATAGGGAACGGATGAGATGGCCTATCTTGCTAGAGGAAATTCGGTCCAAAAGTTTGCCCGGATTGTGGGTAACATCCCTTAAACTAAGTGAAAGCGTCCCTGGGGCGGTAACGGAGGGTGCGGCTGTGAAGCCAGCAAACGCTAAGCCATTGGTGCCCGTTTTGGAAATCGGTGGATTCTTTGAGACGCAGTCAGAAGCTGCGGATGCGAAAGTGGTGGAGGATTTTCGAAAGGGTTTGAGTGAGGGGGGGATTTTGCAAAATGTAACGACTACCCAAAGAGATAACCCTGAGCGGGTAGATGGAAAAACCGAGCAGGTTGCACTCAAGTTTGCTATGAGGGCCGATTGGCCTGTGGGCGGAGTTGCCCCTGCCGAGGCGGCTAAAAAGCCGGTTAATCCATGAAGACTAAGATGACTCAGTCTCAGATGGGTTTAGCTGCGGCTGGAGGGGGGGTCCTACTTGTTGCTGTTACTGCGGGATATTTTGGATGGAGTTCGTTGGGCGAGGTGCAGCGTCAGGCTCAGGAGTTAGCGGAGAAAAAAGTGAAGCCTGAGCTCGCGGCAATATTAACAAGGCCTGGAGGGGCAGGGGCAGCACGAAAGGAGGCTGGGGAAATTGCCAAGTTGGACGAGGAGTTGGCTCAAGGAGAGGAGGGGCTAGTCGGAAGTTGGCGAGAGGGGTATGTTCAAGCCTCTGGAGAGGGGCAAGGTTGGTCCCAAGACCCAAACCAGTGGAAGGATCGACTGATTGCATCCTACGATCGTCTGAAAAAGCAGTCGGGAAAAAAAGGGGACAATAGTCGTGTAATTTTGGCGGATGATTTTTATTTAGGCTTACAGGATTATAAGCAGCAGAACCCACCAGCCGAGAAAGTGCCAGATTTGGCAAGACAACTATCGGTTTCGGAAAAACTGGTGGATCTTTTGATGGAATCAAAAAAGTTGGCGAAAGAGGCATATCCTACTCAGTGTCTGTTGCAGGCGATCGTTGGCCCTGGGATATCTGAACCGGATGCCGCCAAAATGGGGAGTGACAAATCAAAGCAAGGTGTGAATTCAACAAATTTTCTTCGGGAGGGATGCACATTACAGTTTGAGTGCTCCCCTGAGGTTTTATATGGATTTGTACAAAAAGTTGTGGCCGACCCCTGGCTTTTCGTAATTGTGAACTTAAATCTTGAGAACGATATGAAGGAGTTTCCAAAGCGTAGCGAGATAGCAAGAAGGTTTTCGGACGGAAAGAACTCAGGGGTTGGGTCGCCGGGGTCTGCTGGCAATGGAGAAAGCGCGGTAGATGGGGCAGCAGGAAGTGGCGACGCATCAAGTCAACCTCCTTTGCTTATGGTGTTGGCGGGAAAAGAAAGATTGAAAGTCATGATGCGGATTGAGTTCGTTGGTTGGAGAGTGCCGGCACCTGAAAAACCTGCCGAAAAGGGAAAAACCTAATGAAACTCACGCCATGGTGGATAGGGGGAGGTTCAGGATTGGCTGTTTTTGGATTGATTGCGATGGCGGTCGGTTTTTTTCAGCCCGGGTGGCCTGAACCAGTGGAAATCCCCCCCAGTGGTGGCAAGTCTTCAGTAGTAGAAGTTAAGCAGAAAACAGCTGAGTTTAGATCAAAAGTTGGGAAACTAGACGAAAGTAAGAAAAAAATTAATGATGAACTAAGCAAGCACCGTGTATTTGTATCTCGAAGCTTGGTCTTCCTGCCTAAACAGGCGGAACCCGTTCAGCCACTCAATCCTGATCAGGTGACAGATGACGGAATTCAGGTTGGGTGGAAACTAAGGTACGGATTTTCGCCAGAGGATCCAGGGGTTGCAGCACAAGATGAGGATCAAGACGGATTTACAAACTTGGAGGAGTATGAAAAGAAGACGAACCCCCAAGACCCCACAAGCAGCCCGCCTAAATGGGATAAGGTGAGGATCTCCTCGGTTGAAAAAAAGATAATGGTTGTAAGCCTTGCAGGGAAAACTCCGGGTCAGTACACCTTGCGTTTTAAAATTGGAAAAGACAGTAAAAATGTAGATGTAAGCGTTCAAATCGGCGACAAGTTATGGGTAGTTTCTGCTTCTTCTGGTGTTAAAATTTTAAAAGGTGAAATGACGGATGAATTGAAGCAAGCCGTGGCAAAGATGGAGTGTCCTCATGTGATTCCCCTGATTATAAAGGATTATAAAGAGGATGTGGGTATGCGAATGAATCCAAATACCCAGACGGAAAATGAATACGATGATTCAATGTTGATAATCGATAGGCAGGACGCATTAGGCGGTATTGTCAAAATTATGGTGAATTATCAGGGTCTCAGTCGAGGAGCAGCATGGAATGTGGGGGACATTCGTTTGCGCTCCTCTGTTCCAGGGGAGGGTGAAATGGGGCCTTATCGAGAAGGACAAACCTTCACATACTCGGGACAGCAGTTCGCCGTTATGGAGGGTTCACCTGGTAAAGTGTCACTACAAATGAAGCCCCAGGGAGACATGAGGTACGTTTTGCCACCCTCCGTAGAAAAGTTGTCACCAAGTAATCCTTAGTCATTGGCAAGTTAATCACCTCTTCGGCTGGCATGCGTTGACGGGAGTGACCTTGGGCAATCTAGGATTGTATCCATGAACTGGTTTCTGGCTTGGTTCTTATTTCTATCGATTTCTATGCACGTCCTGCATGCTGAAACGGAGGCCGAGGGTGCTAGGTCCGAACCCAACAGTATACCAAGAACATTGACCTCCGATGAAATGACTCAGAGGGAAATCGATCGCCGGCGGGAGGCCACCTTTCGCATGAATGAAAATCTGGACTTAGCCGAGAGGCTTTATTTAGCGGGAGAGTGGGAGCATGCACAGGCGAAGTTTCGGTTGGTGATGAAGCAGACAGATCCGCAAACCAACACATCAGGGTTTTATAACCGAGCACGTGTGGGTTTTGCAAAATCCTTGGCCGCCCAGGCTTTGGCGAAAGAAAAAGAGGGCAAGAAGTCAGAGGCTGCCGGATTGATGAAGCAAGCGGCAGAAATGGATCCTGCGAACGCGCCTGTTGCAAAACAGGCGGCAACTATGCAAGAGGAAGCGTTAAGAGACTCTAATCCTTTTAATGGAAATAGTGCTGCAACTGCTGATCTTGTTGAGAAAACTAAGGAAATCAAAAAACTTCTTTCTCTTGCGGATCAGTTGATCGAGACGGGTCAGTACCGTTCAGCAAGGCAAAAGTTAGACGATGTGTTACGTATCGACCCGTACAATAGTGCAGCGAATAAGAAGATTGAGTTGGTTGAACAAAAAAGGCTGCTGGTAGCTAATAAGAGATATGATGCCAGTCGTGTCAAAGCGCTTGCGCAAGTGACAGAAGCATGGATCCCCCCGCCGCCTGCCAAATTAGATCCCTCTAAGAGTCGCGGAACTGGATCTGCAGAAGCCTCCAAAGCTGCCGAAATTATAAAACAACTTGCGAGTATTAAGATTCCCGAGGTCAACTTTGACGCTAAACCTTTACGACAGGCTGTCGAAGATCTCCAGCGTTTAAGTGAGCAGAACGATCCGAACAAAATAGGAATTAATTTCGTTTTGCGTCTTCCCCCTGGTAATGAATCAGCCACCGTCACTCTCGATTGGCGGGATGACTCGTTGCAGAACGTACTCCAGTTGCTGTGTGAGCGAGTCCGTGATGGTGAGAAATTACGATTTGAAGTTGAAAACAATGCTGTTCTTATCTTGCCAGCGACCGAGCCGGGAGGGGAATTAGAAACTCGCAGTTACACCTTACCTTTAGATTTCTTGGCCAATATACCCCAAACAGAAACTGATCCAGCCAAGGCCGGAGAACAAGTGATTACCCGGTTTAGTGTGGATACAAGCATTGAAGGCTCTAAAGTGTTGTTTTTTCGGCTAACCAAAAAACTGGTTGTACGAACTATTGCGCGTGAACATGACAAGATCGAACAGTTGTTAGCGAGCGGTAAGAACGATGGACAGCGGAAGCAGTTTGAGATCGAATCAAAATTTCTGCAATTTACAGAGAACGATTTGAAAAACTTTACATTTAATTACAATTTGAGTGCCAATGCCAATGTCCCCACCTCACTTGTGCCTGGGGCGACACCAAGCCCCATCGGGTTCGGAACACAAACCACAGGGTTAAGGGGAACTGCCGGTCTGGATCCCAATGGAGTTTCTTTAGCTGGTTTAAAGCAACTGCTGGATCCGAATAACCTGCAGGCAAGCTCGAATCAAATTGGGGTCAATGGACAGATATTTAATAAAGGCTTTTCTGCGATCCTGCAGCTTCTTCAGAACGCCTTAGGAAAGGATGTAGTGGCAGCACCCCGGGTGATTGCCAGCGACGGTGGGGATTCAAAAATCTTTATCGGTCGCCAGATGTTTTACCCCACGGCATACACTCAACCAGTTGTGCCTCAAAATGACACCGGACAAGGCGCAGGCTTTATTCTGCCAGGCAACCCCGGAAGTTTTGTAGATCGCAATGTGGGTGTAACGATGAAGATTAAGGCTTCATCCACTCTACTTCCTACTGCAGTTGATTTACAAATCCAAGAGTTGGAAATCGTTGATTTTTCTGGTTTCCTAAACTACGGGACACAGATCAACTCGGTTACGTTCGGTACGCCCCAAACGGTCACTGCAGGCGTAGTTACAAATCCAGGACAAGCACCTCAAGCAACAACCCCATCCCAGTCGCCATATCTTATTCCAATTTTTGCCAAAAAATCAATTACGTCGCAGATTCGAATGCTAGATGGTCAAACGTTTGCAATTGGTGGATTGCTGGCTGAGGCGGATCAGATAGTTTATGACAGTGTGCCTATTCTCGGCGATCTTCCGATTGCAGGTCGGCTTTTCAGAAGCGAGGTATCACAGAAGGTTAAAAATAATTTGGTTATCTTTACAACTGTGAGAATTGTCAAATCCGACGGATCGCTTCAATTTCCTGAAGATGAAGAGAATCCTGAATTTGCTCAAGGCGGCTCCGCTGAGATGATGCCATCCGTTCCATGAAAAAACTATTTCTCTTATTTATCCTTACCGCCGTAATTCCTGTTGATCTGTCTTTGCGGGCGGGTTCATTGGAAGAGCAAATTGAGACAGAGTCGGCCAGAAGGGATCGGAAGTTGCAGCCCTTACGCGATACATACAATAGCTGCAAAAAACTTATTCACGAGGGAAAGGATCGCGATAAAGCCTGCGATCAGTTGGCTCTGGCGTTTGAATCCCTTGATGAGTCCTTGCGTGCAACAGCCCTAGCGCAAGAGGTCAAACAGGCGCTGGTAAATCTTGAAGTAGAACTAGCGGAGGCTGCAGCTATGGAGAATCATTGGCCGGATGCCAGAAAAAGGGCCTTGGCATGTCTAAGATATGATCCTCAAAATGTCGAGGCTCTCACGCAACTTAAGAAGTGCGATGATGTGTTGCGGCGTGGGGCTATAGGAGGTGAGGACGTGAATCCAGCCCTCACAACTAAATTCTTTGATCGATTGTCAGAGGTGCGGAATGGATTGGAAGAAGCTCAATCCCTTCGTGAGACGGGCCAACTCAGGCAAGCTGAGAAGAGGTATGAAGATGTTTTAGAAGTAGATCCTTTCAACCAAGTTGCCACAGAGGGCATCAAGAAGATCTATGAAGAGCGTGCTTTGGTTGCGGAAAAATCCCGAGACCGTTCCAATTTGGAGATGAAGAGAGAAGTGCGGGAGACCTGGAACAATATTTACCCCCAAAAAAATAGTCAGACAGGCGGAATTGAGATCGCCGGTCCGCTGACGGCATCTCCATCGTTTACATTGGAAAAAAAGATGCAGAGAACTATTATCCCCCAAGTTGATTTCAATGAAGCTGATCTTGATACAGTACGACGTGCACTGATCAGTCTAAGCCGTACCTACGACCCCGATGCTAGTAAACTTGGTATAAACTTTATCGTTAGCACAGATGTATTGAATCCCCCGCCTATAACCTTGCGATTAAAAAACGCCACCTTGGCGGAAGTGGTTGGTTATATTGCAAAAATTGCAGGTGTAAAAGTACGAAAATCACCTGTCGGAGTCTCCTTTAACCCTTTGGCGGACACGAGTCCCGACTTAATATACCGAGACTTTCGGGTGGCTTCCACCTTCTTTGACACTCCAATCGATAGTGCTAGTGCAATAGCTACTCCCAAATATGGAAGCGGGCAGTCAGGAGGAGTAGGCGTTGGGGGTGCTGTTATGAATGAGCAGAAAAAACTAGTTGATTTGGGAGTTGTATTCCCAAAAGGTGCTTATGCTATTTACAATAAATCCGCTAACCTCTTGAAGGTATACAACAATGCGGAGATGCTTGATTTGATTGGGCAATTAATTAGTGCCACGGAGGAAGAGACGCTTCTCGTCCAAGTCGGTGTTCGCCTGATTGAGATCAATCAGGAGGACCTAGATAGTATTACGATGAATAGTAAATTTGGAACGGCTGCTCTTGGGGTTGCGTTGCCAGCTGCACTTACGACCAACGGGGGCGGCGTCACGCCCATCACCCCTGCGGGTGGGGTGGGTGTGAACGGACAACTCAATCAAATTCAGGGAACTGGTCTATTGGCCAACAACAATCTAACGCAATTTCTTAGGCCTGGGACACTTGCAGGGACAAATGCAAACGCCAGCTATGATCTGAATACGATGACACTTGGAGGATTTCTTAATACTATGCAGTTCAGTAGTTTGATTACGGCTATCTCACAGAAAAATAGTGCCAATGTTTTAGCGAATCCCTCAATTGTATTAAAAAGTGGCGTCAAGGGCGAAGTTAAATCCATTCAAGAGTTCAAATATATTAAGGAGTATAACGACCCCCAAAGTAGTATTGCTCAGATTACCGTAGCTGGTGGTGCTACTGTGCCTGGGCCTGAAACTGTCTTGGGATCGTACCCATCTGCACCTAGTGATGTTGTACCGATCGGGGTCGAATTAGGTGTTACCCCTGAGGTGGTTGCAAGTGATCGTATTCAACTTACGCTCCAACCGGTCTTTCAGGATTTTGAGGGGAACATCAATTATGGGGCTAATATATACTCTACCTACGCTACCAGACCGCAATCTACCACTGGAGCGCTTATCCCAGCAGCAACAAACCAAGTATTAATATTAACGAATGTCATCAATCAACCCGTTTTTGTGAAAAGAACGCTAGAACTGGCGCCCATAGAGGTATCCGATGGATATACTTTGCTCTTGGGAGGACTTCTTCGTGAGGATATTCAAAACGTCGATGAAAAAGTCCCTCTTCTTGGGGACCTTCCTGTTTTTGGCCGAATGTTTCAGGGTAAGACTGAACAGGCGGTTAAGAAGAATACTTTGATTTTTGTGACACCGAGAATTCTAGATGTGAGTGGCCAGCCTTTAAATCCTACGGCTGGATCGCCAACCACAGCCTCAGCCAGTGGTCCGCCCTAGAGCTTATTTTCTGATAAGGCGGTAAGGGAAATCGATAGGAATTTCTCGTACATTGCCTGCTGACCATCCAGCTAAGTTTGCCACGCTGTATCCAGCCCCTCCGAAAACAAAATAGAACAGAGAGCTCCACGTATCCGCTGTTTCCGATTTGGCATACCAAAGCCGTGGCTTGAGGTAAGTCGGACCGTTGATAGGCAGGTCAATTCCTCCCCGGCGCTCTTCACCGCCTATTTTTATTTTTTCAAGTGACTCATATCGGATCCAGAGGGGTTTTGTGTTAGGCGCGGGTTTTGGGGGAAGGACAGGTGCCGCCTTTACCTCTTGGCCTCTTTGAACCCGCATTTGATTGGCCGACTGCATGGTCGGTGAGTCGATTGGGATTTGTAGAATCTGTCGATAGGTACCCGCAGGGAGATAAAGAACTTTGTCAGGATCTTGGTTAGGGACCTCAACCTCCGAAGGTAGATTTAAATTAGCGATTTCGGGTGTGAGGGGAGGTTTGGGTAGGGTGAGCGCTTTTTTTTCGGTTGAAGGTTTAGATGCTGATTCTTTGACTGTGCCCCCCATTGGGTCGGAGGGGGTGGAAGATTCTGCGACAGTTTCTTGAGCTTTATTCGTCGTTGTGTCTGAAGCGGGAACAGTGGCACCTCCCATAGGGTCGGTGGCAGGTGTTTCTTTTGCAAAATTAGAAGCAGGTGAGTTGGTTGCGACGGGGTTTCCCCCTCCCATGGGATCAGGCTCGACGGACTCAACGGGATCGCGGGCAAGAGCAGTCATTGAAGTCAAAGCAAGGAAGAGGAAAACTCTGTGATTCATGTGATCAGTCCTACCTTTCGAAGCCAGACTGCGGCACGGGGATGGTGTTCACTCCAGCCCTGAAGTTCCCAAAGCCATCCCACTTTTTCCGCAAAAAGATAAAGGCCGCCTGCTCCAAAAAGAATGATGGAGCTGGTTCCGGCCAAGAAGGAGGGAATACGGTTTCCTTGCCCAAGGGCAATCGAGAGCCGGGTCCATACGAGAAAACCGAAAAGAACAAAGACACTGCTGAATATAGTGGCGGCGACATTTCGTCTCGCATCGGTCATGCCGAACGCGATGCCAAAAAGGCAAAGGAGGGGACAAGCCAAAGGGTAGGCCAAACGATTCCAGTGCTCTGTCTCGTAGGGAGCGCGAAGACGATCATTGAGGCGCGAGCGATCGGAGGCGAGGCGAGCGACATCGGGCCAAGGGAGTTCGTCGGGGGGAAGAAGACGAGCGGCTAGTGTTTCAGGCGGGGCTGTGCACTCGGGCAGAACAAGCTCGTCCAGCAGGGGGCCGAGCGTTTCTTGTTTGTTTGTGGTGGCGCTGTACTCGGCCCGGCGAACCCCTTGAAAGTGCCAAACCCCGCCTTGGTAGACGGCAGAAGTGGCGAATAGTTTGGAAAGATCGCGCCCTTCGGGCTCGGAGCGGAATAGAACTTCCAAGTTTTCCGCTTTTTTTTCTTTCAGATGGATGCGACCAATGTACCAGATTTCACTTTGGGTGGCGTTGGGTAGTATGGGTGAGCGATAGACGATCTGTTGAAATGTGTTTTCCTCCAAAGCTTCTTGTTTGATCTGCTTTTTCACCTTTTCCCGACCTGCTTGGGCGGTGGGGGAGAGAGAGTAGGAAAGCAGGTAGAGAATGACGGAGAGACCCGCACTACAGACGAGGAATGGTTTTGCCAGAGTCACAGGGCTCATTCCTGAGGCCAAAAGTGCGACCGACTCACGGTGTCTGGAGAAGTAGGCCAAGACGTAGAGAGTGGCGAAGAGGACGGCGACGGGCAGGATCGACTGGGCCAGATCGGGAAGTTGGATTAGAAAGTATTTCACCAGAAGAGGAAAAGGCGGATTCTTTTCAACGAGACGCCCCAGTTTGTCGAAAATATCAAACATAAGCCAAAGTACGAACAGGGCGGTAATGACAAAGACGAGGGGGAGTAGGACCGAGCGCCAAAGATATTTTTCGACGATTTTCATTTTCCGTGCGAATCTAGACATAGCATCTCGATGAACCTTGCCCACGATCTTTCTGCTTTGGAGGAAACCGTCAAGCGTTGCCACGGATTGGTCCCTGCGGTGGAGGCGGCGGGAAAAGCGTTGGCAGAGAGGGTGAAAGCGGGGGGGAAAGTATTAACGTGTGGGAATGGGGGCAGTGCGGCTGATTCGATGCACTTAGCTGAGGAGATGACGGGGCGTTATCGCGAGAATCGGAAGGCTCTACCTGCGTTGGCCCTTTGTGCCGATGGCTCAGCCCTGACCTGTATTGCGAACGACTGGTCCTACGAGGATGTGTTTTCAAGGCAGGTAGAGGCGTTTGGTCAGAAAGGGGACGTTTTGATTGTATTCAGTACGAGTGGAAAATCTCCCAACATTCTCAAAGCAATCCAAGTTGCGAAAAGTCGTAATATGCTGATTATAGGTGCTTTAGGAAAAGATGGCGGCCCAGCCAAAGGGCTGTGTGATCATGCGATTGTGGTGCCCAGTGAGGATACGTCCAGGATTCAGGAGATTCACGGGTGGTTGATCCATGCGTGGTTGGAGTGTGTGGAGGCGATTGCGGTCGGAAAGAGTTAGCGGGGAAGGACTTTGTCCTTGGAAGAGGGCGGGGGTTTAGATATGTTTTTAAGTTCGTCGACGTTCTGCGAAATCGCCCTTG
>Ga0214921_10009437_pt1 | contig 12345 bp, 11 predicted proteins | sample LL1505_MetaG_FD_177992 | JGI IMG/M metagenome (GOLD analysis project Ga0214921, IMG submission 177992) | Freshwater microbial communities from Lake Lanier, Atlanta, Georgia, United States - LL-1505 | ecosystem: Environmental > Aquatic > Freshwater > Lake | place: USA: Georgia | collected... | reverse complement strand
GACTGTTCGTGGTAAGTGTCATTTCAACCCGAGCAACTTGAATTTTAATGATGACCGCGATGACCCAAGTCCTCCTTCACAAGAAGAGGAGGATTCTGAGCCAGCTCCAGCTCCAGCTCCAGCTCCAGCTCCTATTTCAACAACAGTTGAAGATAGTGATGATGAGAATGAGGTGAAGGAACCAGCAGTTGTCACCGAAACTATTCCAGCTACAGAAGCACCAAAGGTAGTTAAGAAGGTCGTCAAAAAGAAGGTTACGGCATAAACTATCATAAAAAATAGAAATATAATAAATAATAAATAATAAATAATAAATAATTAATAAAAATAAATATATTCCCTTATTGTCTAGAGGTTAGGATGTGGCCCTTTCAAGGCTAAGACCCGGGTTCGAGCCCCGGTAAGGGAAATCCTTTTTTTATCATAGTAGAGAACCTTTGGACATATAGCTCAGTTGGTTAGAGCATTGGTCTTATGAGCCAAAGGTCATGAGTTCGAGCCTCATTTTGTCCATCCCCCTATACTCGGTTAGCTCAGTCGGTAGAGCGCTAGCCTTTTAAGCTAGTGGTCGTGGGTTCAAGTCCCACATCGGGTGAAAATTTCTTTCAAATTATCATAAATATTCCTTTATGATAATTCTCATCCAACCTTATTTCCTATAGAGATATTCTTATATGAAAATGGACGTCACTTCTATGAGTTGCGTCATATATAGAGTCATAATTAATCATAGGCACACCCATTTTTTTTATAGTATATCGCTGTAATTCCTTTATGACTAATTTATCACGTGGTATATTATACTTCCTACCTCCTACATCTACGTGAATATTTTCACTTTCCCAAATATCCCCCATTTTCAAATTCACATATACATACAAATGATTATATTCATCCATTTTTATATTTTCTGGTAATATTGGTTCAACCATTACAACTATTTCTCCATATTCATCGTCGGTATCGTCAGCACATTCATTATGACATTTATCAAAAACCAAATGATGATGCCATAAAGGAACCCAATATATTTCACCATTCGAACCAGGTAATTGGAGAACTTTTTCATCGAATAAATCATCTAAGGATGGCCGAACCACTATTTTTTCAGCTTCTTCAAACAAACTATTTGGTTCCCTTTTGAATGAAAACAATTCATATAATAATTCTAACACTTCCGGATGAATATTCCCTATTTTTTCTATTATATGAACCGATTCTTGAGAACATATTTGTATCCCTTCTATTATCTTTTCCACTATTTTTTCATCCATATAATAAGCCAACCATTCACGCAATTTATCCAAATATTCTTCTTTATGACAACTCTCAGAGCAATTTGTGAGAACTTCATACGCTTCACGTATTTTATGAAATTTTTCAACCGATTCCTCCGTTGGATTTTTGTCTGGATGATATTTCAAAGCCATTCTTCGATATGCATTTTTAATTTCTTCTTCCGACGGGTTCTCAACACATAAATTGAGAACATTCTTGGCATCATTTACTGACATCATATTTTTTTAATTTATTTATGATATAAAACATTATATTCTCTAAATGATAAATTGGTCTATAATTATTATTATAATACTGTAAAAATGAATAGGTTTTTTGAATAATATCCGATATATCTTCTCCACTAAATTTATCCGTTTTTATAAAATATACTAAAATATACCATACACATTCTACCACATCCAAATTATATATCATTATGTCATAAAGAGAATCCCTGAATTGGGTAAATGGAATCGTGTCTATGTTCTCTAATTCATAAATAATTTTGTCACATATTAGATTGAAAATATCCACCGGCAAGTTCTCATCGGATTTTACTAAAGAAAATGATTGAATCTCTTTTAAATTTAATATCGTATTTGTATCTATAGAAGAGAGAACCTCTTTTGTTTTTTCTATAGAACACGATTTCCCAGCAAGACGTTTTTGAAAAGTAGCCCCCTCTTTGAATCCTTTGGCATTCTTTTTCACCATTTCGAACAATTCTACCTTTGTTGGCTTTCTTATAGAAATAATAGCACACGAATTCAATATAATATTTGGAATAAAACTTATATGCTCTGTAATAATAACGAATTTTACAGAAGTGGATGTAATTCTCTGCATATAACTATAAAATATTTCTAATAGTTCGCTATGTATCATATGAAAATTTTTACATACTATTACCCCACTTTTGTCCGGTTTCACCGAAATAATATCCACGATTTGAAAAAATATATCGTGCCATAAAGTTTTCGAATTACACCCCAAAAATGCCATATCGATTTCATAATGAACGTCCGATAAATGAAAACAATACGTTTGTTTTTCACTTTGAACCGTCATCTTTTTTTCATATTTTAATTCGCTTTGGCTGAACCTACGAAGTATATTTAATACTTGCGTATATTTTCCCGAACCCACCGGACCATATACAATCATATTTTCAAAGGTTTTTAGAGAACTTGGAAAATGTTCGGCAGTCCATTCTGGATGAATATTATAATTGTCTACTGCTGCTATATATTCTTCTGCCGTTGTTTCATAAAATTTCATTCTCTTATATGAAATTTTATCAGGTTTTATTTATGTGTTTTTGAACTTATCTTTTCAATCATATATTTTTACACCTTTTCTTCGATGTTTATCATCTTACTGATATAATTGCCTCTTATACTTTTTATTATCCAAAAACTTTACCGAAAGATAACAACCATATACCGACATATACAATATTACTATAGACATCAATATACAAGCTATATTAAACATCAATACTTTCGTTGTCCCTTGTGTATGGGCGAAAATGATAAAATATATAAATATCGACAAATAAATCATATAGGTTTGAAACGATAGTTCAAAATCATTTATTAACGCCGAATTCATCGGTGTCAACCTATAAGTCATATAATCAGTTGTCGTTTTTTTACCATAGTCAAATACAGCCAATATCATCGATATCGAACATAATAATAAAAGAATAGTTATTCCAATCAATATCACATAATAAAATACAAATGGATTTTTATATTCTAATGGGTCGTTCTCCATAAACGTTCCATATACCGCCTTCATTAATCCTATAGAAGAAAACATATCTCGACCTACAAATATAGTTGTAAAAAACGTCAATATCATCATTACCATAAATAATATAAATTTGATGTTTACTTTTGAAAAATTCGCAAATACAATAACATATAATAGGATTAAAACAAAATATCGAAATATTGTTGGAAATAATGTCGAATAATCAAATTCTACCATATATGATATGCTAAGAGATTTTATAGTTTTTTTAGCCCACATTATATGTTGTGCGTATCCATTCCAATATTACTTCTTTTTGACATAACCTGTAGGATTCTTTGAACCCTTTCAATTTATAAAATTGCGGTTTTTTCATACCAGGCGTTTCATAATGTATGTATGCTCCATATTTGCCATTTCTTATAGATAAATCTTCCGTTAGTTCTCTTATTATTTTTGGATTCGTCTTTTCTTGAGAACGATTCGAATAATATTCTACGAATTTGTCATAAAGGGTATTCATCGTTGATTGCGCCGAAGGCGCTGAAGACGCCGAAAACCCCGTTAATGGAATGTTCTCCTCTTTGTATTTTATATATTCGCCAAAAGGACCATTCAAAAGAATTACTGGATTTCCTTCATATTCACCGAGAACTTCTTCCCCTCTGTCTTCTAATTCTCCTAAAGAATATTCCCCCTTTCTTAACCGGTCCATATCTATTTTTACCCGAATTTGCCGAAAATCCTTTTTATTCGTCACATGTTGAATTACCGGACCGTATTTACCAAATACTACATAATATTCTTCCGTTTCTTTCAAAGAAAATCTCTTCTTCTCTATCGGCTTTATCAATCTCTCTATCTGTTCATTACATTCTCCACATATATCCTTTTCTACACCCCGCGCCATTTCATCTAAATCTTTTTCCATCGCCTCCGTATATCCATAGTCAAATAAAGACGCGAAACTATCCGTCAAAAATTCGGCCACTAAAACACCAGTAGGTTGTATTACCAGTTTCCCGCGCTCTTGTCCCGCCTTTTTCTCTATAATAACCTCCTTTATATCCCCCCCTTCGAGAACATATTCCGAACATTTTATTATCGCCCCATCTATATCCATTTTTTTCACATATCCGCGTTCCATTAATACTTCTACTAAAGACGCATAGGTTGATGGCCGACCTATCCCCACATCTTCCAACCGTTTTATTAAACCCGCCTCCGTATAATGTGACTTATGACCGTGAACCGCTATTTTGGCGCTAGCCTCCACCAAAGATTGTTCTTTATGACAACTCGCAAAATATATCGCCATTTTTCCTTGTTCTCCCCCCTTTTCCGGATATATCGATTTCCAACCCAAAAAAGCTGGGACCTCTATTGTATATTCATATCGAAGTCCATCCATACCCCCTATTTGTGGACAACTCATATATACCGGCGTCTGCTCCATAGTAGCAGTCGACATACACGAAGCAACCGTATTCTTCCATATAAAATCATATAATTTTTTAGCCTTACCCCCATCTGGTTTCTCACCTTCTATATGAGTCACCCTTATTGCCTCGTGAGCCCCCACCGCTTCTGTCAGTTTCTCTAAATCGCCTACATATTCTGGACGTTTTTTCTCCTCTAAAATCCATTTTTTCGCCTCCTCTAGGAACGACAGAGAATAAGTTTGCGCGTCGGTTCTCATATAAGTTATAAATCCATCTTGATATAATTGTTGACAAATAGACATCGTTTCTTTAGGACTTATCCCCAGATTCGATGACGCAGATTGTAGCAAACTGGATGTGCTGAAGGGTCGCGGTGGATTTTGTTGTATTATCTTTTTTTGACCGATTGAGAACATATGTTTGAAAGATTTAGATAATTCGAAAAATTCGCATACTTTCTCGGAATTCTCAAGTTCTTTAGATAAAACGAATTCTAATTTTTTGGAAAAAAATACCCCCACAATTTTATAACTTTGTGACAAAACTGCTTGAGAACATTCTTTTTCGTTGTCATACACAAGACGTAATGCTGGGGTCTGACATCGACCTGCCGATAAACTATTGTCTTTATTCCTATATAAATATTTCCATAAGAGTGGCGAGATTTTGAATCCTACCATTAAATCGAGAACTTGCCTCGCTTGTTGAGCCTTTACAATATTCATATTTATGACAATTGGATTCAAAACCGCTTTTTGAAGGGCCGGTTTAGTAACCTCGTGAAAAATAATCCGTTTTGTAGTTTCTACGGGTAATCCGAACACCTGACAAATATGCCACGCAATAGCCTCCCCCTCACGGTCATCGTCTGTAGCCAAATAAATATCTGCTGGTGAATACATCTTTATGACTTTACGCATAGACTCAATATGCGATTTTTTTTCGGGAATGTTCTCATAGGTAGGTTCATCTCTTGGATTTTCTGGGAGCTTTTTTAATTCTCTTATATGACCTTTAGAAGAGATACATTTACATCGAACAAATGATTCTATTTTGAGACATTTCGATGGTGATTCAACGATGAGAAGCATAGTATAATAACATAAAATATCTTTATATAAATTATATGAGTAGTGGCGTTATTACAAAAAAAACATCGGGACTATTTGGGACGGGATTCTTGTCTGGTTTAACAAAGGAATATAAATCGTTTTTACAGGCATTAGCCAAAAAAAAGAGTGATTCTATGGTTGTATATTTGAATGAAATTAATAAAGAAGAAAATGCTAGAAATGGTTATGTATATCCGTTCAAAAATGATATTTATAAATTTGACCCCAATTATTTAGGGGATTTGATAATTGTTCAAGAAGTCAATCTGCGAAGATTGATTGTAACGGCTTTAAGTAAACAAAGTTTCCAACAATTAAAATTTTCAGAAATACTCCCTTTGGAAGCAAGCAAAGTTCTCAATTCTGCTTTATCTATTGTTATTCGATACAAACGTCTGTATGATTTGTTTTTTAGAGCTGCAACCGTTAGAGAAATTGGAACCGAGTTGTTTTCTAGAGATCGATGGTTTTTAGAGGGTTTTAAGACGGGTTTGAAGTCACAATATGAATTACCTTCTGTGGACCAATTAGAAACAATCGTGAAATATTCCTTGGATATACCTTTTTGTTTGAATATTATTTTTGGAATAAATGGATTAAAACAGTTTGATACAGAGGGCCGACCATTACAGAGTATTCGAAAGAACGAGTATAGACCTAGTGGAGGCAATTATAAAATATTATTAGGTGAATCTAAAAAGAAATCGGTTTATTTGGAAAGAGACGGTAAAATAAAAGATTCAAAAGGGGTTCAATATGATGTTATTGGATTGGCGGTTGAACATTTTGAAGAAAAAACGGTTGAAGCACGCGAGAATGACCCAACCGAACATATTATTGATATTATGACACCACCAAAAGACATGGTAGGTTCATTCATGACTTTTATTGGTGACCGTTTTTGGGGAAATGAATATTTACCAACAGGAGATAATTGGAATTTGAAATGGAACCCGGAAGACGAATTATTACACCAACAATTTCGTTTGAAATTTGCTGTGAAATTACCTGAAAAAATTAAACCATGCCCTTGTGCTACTAAAATGAAATCTAGACGCCAAGTTCTCGAATTGCCTTTAGCCAAAAAATCTGGAGGACGAACTCAACGAAAATACCCGAAAAAAGTATAATAACCGAAGATTTTTTATTTAGGAAATAGATTCGTTTGTTACGAAAATCAATAAATTTTTATATAAGGATATTATATAAAAAGTATGGCAGAATCTGTTCCTCCACAACACCCGACATGGGACTCGGTTCAAAATATGAAAGGAGAATATGAATGGGATTATGAAGGAATTCATTTTACCGGAGAAATTGTTGGTACATCTAGTAGTATGGCAACAAACGTCGCTACACTTGGGCTTGGTAGTGGGGCATACGATGGTATTGAAGTAAAGAATGTAACAAGCGGTGGAGTATCGATGCCCCTAGCTGACCTTCAAAAAGAATATTCTGTTGGTGCACAAAACGGTAATGCCGTTTTTTATTTGAATAGAATCACCAATTTAAAACCAATTAACGGTAATTACACATATAATGTATCAACTTCAGTAAGTGGAACGAATCCATTATTACAAAAACAAGATTCTATATCATCAATGTCCTCAAGTGAAAGTAGTTGGAGTTCATCTTCTGGTGAAATATCGATTCAAGATGTTAAGATGCCTTCTGTAGTATCTCCATCACAACGAAAATTTGCCGATTCGTCTTTATATAAGGAACTTCTTATTCGCTTAAAATCAATAGCACGATACCAACAATTATGGGAATTTTTTAATGAATTTGCGGATGAATCTGATATTACATTTGAACAATATACTACTCTAGTCAATCTTCCACTTGATATTGAAGTTATTACATCTATTATTCAAGATACAAAAAATAATTTAAGTAAAGAAAATCCAACATCGCATATATTTAACCGCACACAATATGAAGACATAATAAGAAATAGTCCTACTAAACGTTCTAGACCAGAATTAAACTTATTAATTCAATCCATCCCAAATGTTCCTGCTGGTGCTATTATTTTATCCTATTATCAAAAAGAAGCTTCTCGTTTTTCAAGTGGAGACAAAAACGTTCATGTGTATTATGTCCGCGTCGATGGTGTTATTAGTTCTACAAAAAATCCATCATCATCTTATTCTTATTCAGGATTAAGTGCTGATGGAAAAGAGTTTGTTTTTAAAGTCAATCAAGGTTCTGCTGTTGCTAGTAATGTTTCACGTGTTGGTTCACGTATTGGTTCAAGTATTGGTTCAACAGTAAAACGCGGTTTCTCTAGTATGTTCTCACGAACACAAGGAGGTCGCCGAAGAACCCGCCGTAACTCCAAAAAGAGTTCCACACGTAAAGGAGGTAAAGCAGGAAGATGCCGTGACTCTTGTAAGATGTCTTGTAAGAAAAGAAAATAAATTCATCGAATCAAATATAAATCCGCCAAAATGGCAAATATCATCGGCATCTGCCACGTCGAAAATCCCCGTTTATAATGACTATCTTTCATTATATACACCCGCCAACTAATCACTAGAGAACAAAATAACGCCACAATCAAAGCAATCATCAATATCCATTCCAATAAATCAAACTCCATTTATAAACAACCACGAGAAAAAACCATATAAATATTTTTTCATATATTATTGAGAACACTATGGCAATTAGATACAAGGTCATTATTCACGACCGCAAATATACTTCTTGGTCTTATACCCCAGAAGAAGGCTTCGAGAATTGTCATAAAGATGAAATTGAAAAAATCACACCCATGAAACATTTTTCTAAAGATATTCTTCTTTATGACCCCTCTTCGAATACTATTGAAACCTTTTTTTCGCACATCCGTTCTGGAACCCCCTTAGCAGGCATTCTCGTTCTCGAAGGCAATCGCACATATGGACGTTCTAAAAAATTGTTATATAAAGTCATCCCCGACGATAATCATCTCCCCGTTTTTTTAGTCCCTTATGACCCACCTATTGGATTCTCCAAAGTGTTCAAAAACAAATATGTTGTTTTCAAATTCGAACATTGGAACGAAGAACATCCTCACGGCTCTCTCCTTTCTACTATCGGCGAAACAAACCACCTCGAATCTTTCTATGAATACCAATTATATTGTAAAAGCCTCCACGTCTCCATCAACCATTTCACAAGTAAAGCGAGAGAACAATTACAAAAACAAACGAACGAAGAATATATCGAACAAATTCTCAAAAACCCCGACTTCCATATTGAAGACCGCCGAAAAACGGCAAAACCATTCACAATTGACCCCGTTGGAAGTCTCGATTTCGACGACGCGTTCTCTATCACCACCACAGACGATAATACTCTCCATCTTACTATTTATATCGCGAATGTCTATGTATGGCTTGAAACACTCCACCTTTGGAAATCTTTCGCCAATCGTGTCAGCACTATCTATTTACCCGATAAAAAACGGCCTATGCTACCCACTATTCTCTCAGATAGTCTTTGTAGTCTTCAAGAGAACAAACCGCGTTTCGCTCTGGCGATGGACCTCAGAATAAACGCCACCACCGGCGAAATACTACATACCTCATTCAAAAATACCATCATAACTGTCATAAAGAATTATCGATATGAAGAACCTGCTCTCATCCAACACCCACCATATCAATCCCTTTATGACATTTCACAATTACTCGATAAAAACGTTTCAGATAGCCACGATGTTGTTTCTTATTGGATGATTCGAATGAATATGATTTGCGGTGAACATCTAGCAACAGTCCAACAAGGGATTTATCGAAAAGCCGCTATTATAAACCCACAATCCAATATTATTCCTTTAGGACTACCCGCGGAAACCCAACGCGTAATCAATAACTGGAATTCCGTTTCAGGACAATATGTTCTCTTTCAACCCGACGTTTCTCACGAAGTTCTCAAAGCCAAATATTACGCCCATATCACAAGCCCTATACGCCGATTAGTGGATTTATTAAATATGATGATTCTATCTATTCATCCAAAATACAAATTAATAGAGAACCCATCTCAAGAAGCACAAGAATTCCTTACAGGATGGATAAAAAATATCGATTATCTGAATACATCGATGCGCTCTATTCGCAAAATCCAAACGAATTGCGAACTTCTCTACCGATGTATAACGACCCCTAGCCTTATTCAAACACCACAAATAGGAATCCTTTTTGACAAACTCCAGAAAAATGATGGCGGATTCGTTTATATGGTCTATTTAGAAGGCGTCCAAATGCTTTCTCGATTGAAAACATACACAGAATATGAGAACTATTCCAAACATTCATTCCAATTATTTATATTCGAAGATGAACATAATTTAAAACGCAAAATTCGTATCCAAATTGTCTAATAAATCAATATAGAAAATAGATATATAAAGTATATACTATGAAGTTCTTGGGTTTTCTCTGCATCTCTCTATCAACTATATCAGCAACAAACCAATTTTTCGAAAGATTCGAGAACTGGGTCGACCAGTTCCGCATCCAATTCGAAACCAAATCCCATTTTTATGATGTTCTCAGAAAATGGATGACAAATGACCAATTTATTGATTATGTGAATAGTCAAAACAAATCCTATCAATTGGGTCACAACCAATTTTCGGGAATGGATGAATTCGATTTCATTAAGTATGTCATAAAGAATACATTTTTACAAGAGAATGTGAGAACCCCGATTGTATCTAGTCATAATTATTCCTTTATGACAATAGAGCAAGAGGTTGATTGGGTAACCAGGGGAGCAGTCACTCCTGTAAAAGACCAAGGCCAATGTGGAAGTTGCTGGGCCTTTTCTACAACGGGGGCTTTAGAAGGAATTTATGCTATTCAAACGGGGAAATTAATAGAGTTTTCAGAGCAACAATTAGTAGATTGCGATACATTAAAAAATGGGGGACGTGATCACGGATGTAATGGAGGATTAATGGATAATGCTTTCTCGTGGATATCGAAGAACGGGGGATTATGCTCTGAAGAGAATTATCCTTATATTTCTGGAAATGGTCAAACAGAGGCTTGTAAAAAAACGTGTGAAAATGTTCCAAAAAGCAAAATACAATCATGGGTAGATGTTGACCCTACAGATGATGCGTTGATGACGGCTATTGCGAAACAACCTGTTTCTATTGCTATTGAAGCCGACCAACGCGATTTCCAATTGTATAAATCCGGGGTTTTTACTGGAAAATGTGGGACAACCTTGGACCATGGGGTTCTCGTCGTTGGGTATGGTTCTGAGAACTCGAATGATTATTATTTAGTGAAAAATTCATGGGGACCAACTTGGGGGGAAGGAGGATATATTAAATTGGGTCGCGGACCACAATATAATGACGGCCAAGGACAATGTGGGATTTTATTAGAAGCTAGTTATCCCCTCATTTAGATACCGGTCATAAAAAAAGTCATAAATATAATTATATCTTTATGACTTAATTATTAACCAACAATATGATTTGCTCTACAAGAACTAAATATCGTTGATATCGATTTCTTCGCCAGTTTCCATAAGAACAACGTCTTCAGGGAGAACTTGAGGGACTATTTCTATCTCTTCCGTTGTAAAGACAAATTCGTCGGTTTTTTTCCCTGCTTTTGAAGCACCAAATATGTCACGCATAGAATCATCCAGAAAATCATTCGGGAAATTTGGACGCTGTTTCAACTGGTCGATTTCAATCGCAGAATAAACTTCTAGAATATCACATTCCTCGATTTTTCCCTCTTTGACTGTAGCCCAATCTCTTAATCCAACCAAAACAATTGTTCCTGGACCAATCGTATTTCGCCTTTTGTTTTTTCCCGAAAATTTTCCGCGAATAATTCCTTGACGACCAATATGGTCGTCGCAAAATACCTCGCATCGAGAACCACCGAAAATCTTTTTTACAATAGCATATTTTTCTTCAGGACATTCCGACATACGGAGTTTAGACATATGTTGTGTCTCGTTTTTACGAGCAAGACCTTTTGTGCGACAACCACCAGCGTTTTTTACCATTCTTATAAGGATAAAGTGTATCATTCCATTATTGTGTTTTTTTCCAATCAATTTTATAAAAAGAAAGTATATAATGGCAGTAAATGAAATGATGAATATTTTTAAATTATTAGAAGAAGAATTAAAAGGTGGAGGAAAACAAAGAGCCACCGAACCATATCAACATTTTGAAGATAGTTTGAATGAAATTTATGATTATGTAAAAGAGGTGTTTGAAACGAATGAAATCAAAAAAAAGGCACACGCCAAATCGATAAATGAAATGGATGAACCTTGCGATTGTCCTGATAAATATCAAGCAGAACAAATGGAAATGAAACCATCGATTTATATGTCAACCTCATCTTATACTGTCTATACATTAGAGAAAGTGATTCGTAAAGAACAAGATATAATAAAGAAAACCGAAGAAATAAAATAATTAATGAAGGATATGAGTCAAAAAGGGATAAAAGGGAATATGATGAAAGAGAGAGAAAAGAGTAAAAAGGTCGAATTGATGAATAGAGAGATTAGAAAGAGAGAAGAACCAAATAGCAAAAATATGAAAATGAATATATTGAGAATGAAATAAAAGAGAATCAGGAATAAATAAAAATGAATGATTATGGATGGGAATAAAGGGTAAAAATGGATGAATAAAACGTTGTACCTCGAGTCTTTTCTTACGAATCCTCTCCTCCATCCCCTCCTCCCCTCCCTCCCCTCCCTCCATCCACTCCTCTCCC
>Ga0214921_10009435_pt1 | contig 12346 bp, 13 predicted proteins | sample LL1505_MetaG_FD_177992 | JGI IMG/M metagenome (GOLD analysis project Ga0214921, IMG submission 177992) | Freshwater microbial communities from Lake Lanier, Atlanta, Georgia, United States - LL-1505 | ecosystem: Environmental > Aquatic > Freshwater > Lake | place: USA: Georgia | collected... | reverse complement strand
ATCATTTTTGCTGGAAACGTGACCGAGTGGCCGAAGGTGCTCCCCTGCTAAGGGAGTATGGGGTGTTGAGCCTCATCAAGGGTTCGAATCCCTTCGTTTCCGCCAAGCAATTTTTGTAAGCCGTTGATTTAAAACGGCTTTTTTCATTTTTACTTTTAATTCTTTAGCTGGTACCCGCATTGGTACCCAACTTGTTATTGGCCCTTGCAAGTTATGGCTTGCTCCTTAAGTTAGCCCAAGTTGTATTTATAAAAATTCGTTGCTGGGTACCCCCTTCAATTTCTAGCCAGACCAGACCCCACGGCACCCCCACCCCCCAATTTTCTATTTGGGTCCCATCCGCGCACCCTTACACCTAGTTTTGCTCAAACGATTCTTTGATTTTTAAATTAGTAAATTGAGATTTAGTGTTAGTCTGGCCGAAGCGGGGTTTCTAACTTAGCCTGCTTTTGTGTTTTTTTTGAATCTGTTCGGTAATTGGTTGAAGGAAATGACTTCACACCATTCATTCTTGCCATCTGTCGTGCCTCCTCTGCGACCGTCAAATCGACGGGGATGATTTCGGTGAAACCGTTTTTGTAAGTGACGTATTTGTATGGCATTTAAATCTCCAACTTAGCCGCTTGGGTTTTTTGGGTTTCGTACTTTGGTGATTCGATATAACCTTTTGATGTGATCGAATTCAGAACCTCTTTGGCATCAGAAATATCAATGTCGTCGTCAGTTGGTCTTATGGGTAATAACCACGCATCAGGAATACATCTCGGGTACTTCCAGTAGATAGTCTGTAGCTCTGCAATATTGTTTTTAAGCGTTTCAACCCAGACCTTCTTATGGTGGATTGGTTTCACACGCCAGCCTTGTAAGTTGAGGAAATCAATATATTGAATTGGGCCTCGTACTTGAACAATTAGTCCGATATTCGCTCGGCATTGCGGTGTTTCGTTGATGATGATTGCTAAGTCACCGTGTTTGCATCTCCACGCCATAGAGTTTCTCCAATTTAGTCATTTCAGCGATTGCTAGGGCATGACAAGTAGGAATAAATCCGCCCAATAAAAAACCCGCCACTAGGGACGGGTTGACACTCGCTTGGTTGTCCGAAGACCACATCGCTTTACCACCTTGCCCGAGGAGCAGGTTGGCGTGGGTGTCAGCCCATCTCTTGATGACGGATGAAATATACCAAAGTGGCAGAGGTTGTCAATATCGGGCGTGTTTCCTCATTTTTAGCTACGCCCTAACGTCCCAGTAACCCTCATCTCGGTAGCAACCGCCCACCCTTACACCTAGATTTACTCAAACGAGGGCTATTTGCCGAGTTAGTGGCTGGGGAGTAGACTTGTTAGCAATTAAGTCATATTGATAATTTGACAGAAGACTAAAGAGAAAATGAAAAATTTCGCAATCAGAGCCAAATTAAGGGTGCCGATTATTCTTAAGGGGTACACCACCCTAGATGCTTTACTTATGTCTGTTTTAGGAAAAGGTGATGTAAGCGAATTACTTAAGTGTACGGATGACCTCTACTTCGCAAGTGCTGCTCTTCCAGAGGACCTAGGAATTACACAAAAAGCATCATTCGTTGCAAGCATGAGACCAGAGCACACTCCAGAGTGGCGAGACATCATCTTGCCAAATACTAAGACGGACGGATTACCAAGTAACTTCGAGTTGCAAGGTTCAAAAAGGGTAAACGACTTGAAGATTGGCCTTGCACGTCAACGTGATGCTGGGAATATTCTCAGCAGCTACCCAGCCAGATACACCCCCGTTGTTGAATGGCATGCCATTGGCATTGCTGAGGCTGTTTATGATGTTTTGAAGGAAGTCCCATTTCTCGGTAAAAGACGAACTGCTGGTTATGGAGAGGTAGATGAATGGAGTCTCCTAGATAGCGATTTGGATGGCATCGTCGGCTACGCTAACGAGCCTTTGCGTCCAATACCTGTAGAGCGTTGGCAGTATGGTGGCGACTGGATTCCTGAAGAAGCTGCTTGGAAAGCGCCTTATTGGGAAGTGCGAAATCGAACTAAATGCTTCGTGCCACAAAGTTCATGAACGGCCCAGAATTTTTCATGAAACACGCTGGGTACAGTTTGCTACCCAAGGATAGAGCCACGGGCGATCCAGTAATTGATGCTGAGGCGCTATTTCAAATTTCTATTTCGTTAAATACTGGGCAATCTCTACGTCTATCCTCATCGTGGTGGGTAGTTACACCCGAGTTCGTCGCTACCAGCTTTAAAGTACAGAATGAGACTGGATTTCGCCATGACCTAACTAGGCCGGAAGCGATAAGAATTGCGCTGAAATCAGGACAGCCCTGCATACTATTGGCACTGGGTAAGCGAACCCTTGAACCAAGGGATTTGTTTGTAACCTATGACCCCCGCTCTGCCCGCTTGTGCAGTGAGGGGAAATTTAAAAACTTTGATGCTACGCAGGAGAAAGATTGGATATCTTGATCGAAAAGCCATTAAGAGTGAGGGGCTACGCCCTACACCGGTTGGTTGAGCAGCATCAGCAGGGTGTGCCAGCACTTTGGTTGGACGAAGGCCAGCATGTAAGAATTCGTCCCCGTAATCAGGAGCCGCCCCCCATGTCAGTTGGGAAGCTCATCGGTTTTAGTGTTACCGCATGTGTAGCGTACTCAAGTGGCAACAAGCACAAATACTTGCCCACCAGTGATTGGCGGGGTCGTAAGCGTTGGCTCGAGGAGCGATCTACCAAGTGCGGCTTTGAGGTTGTAGGAGTGCATGTCTCAGGCGGCATGCAGGTTATTGATAAAGAAGACGGAAGGCGCTTTACCGTGGACGCCACAGAATTCATTGGCCTTTTAAAAATCACTGATCTTGATGTCTTTCAGCACTGTTATGTGAACGGCATCAGTAAGGTGGGAAAGGCGTATGGATTAAATATGCTCATCATTGATTAACTGGAGAAATAATAATGGCTAACCCAACTCGTTTCCTCATAGCCGACTTGGTTGTGAATACTTTGCAGCCTGTGACTTATTCGCACCACGGGGTCAGAGATATGCCCATGCTTATCAGAGGCGTTGATTCAGCTGGGACTCCGCAGCGGACCGTTTATCTTCCCGCTGGTCAAATGCGTGGCCGAATTCGGCACGAAGCTGCACTTAGCGTGATGCGTAATAAGCCAGAGAAGGTAAAGCTCGAGGAGGCATATATGTTGGCACTGGGTCAAGACCTTAACCCAGAGGAAGATAAGGCTCCAGAAGAGATTCGGCTAGGAGATCAACTCAAACTTCGGCATGCAAATCCTTTGCTTGATCTTTTTGGAACTTGGAAGCTATCAAGCCGTCTTTTTGTTTCGCATTTGCTTCCTGAACAAAACTTGCAGCCAGACGTAATTAGAAATATACGACGTGACTTGGATACCAACGAGGACATCATGGAGCAACTAGGCGAAGAAGAGCAGGAGCGACTCTACGACCGTCAGATGAAGCAAGGCCAAGCATCAAAGGTCAATACCTATATCGACATAGCCGAGAAAGAACTCAAGACAGCTCGTCGTAACAAGGATCAGGCAAAGGTTGATGAACTTGAGGCTAAGTTAGATGAGCTGAAAACTCTAAAAAAGGATACAAAAGGTGAAGATCAGTCAGAAAACACCAAACACTTAGTCGAGTTTCAAGTTATTCCAGCTGGCGTGACGTTGATAGGCAAGTTAACTATCGAGCGTCCAATTCCTTCGGACTTGAGGTTTCTGGTTGAGGCTTTCAAGGCAATCAGTCTAAAGCCCTACTTCGGTGCCCAAAGAGCGAGGGGATGCGGTGAGATTAGTGGGTCGGTAAGTTTTAGAACACAAACTGATGAGGGATTGATTAACATTCAGTTTGGTAACTTCAAGCCTGCCGTTGTTCAAACAACCGAAGCCGGTAGTGCCTTTCTAGCTGCGTGATGCAGTACCGAAGCCCTGAGCAAGCTACTTATGCCAAGTTAATAGAGGGGGCCATAAGCCCAGGCCTACCGTTACTTGCGGGCGCGGCTGCTGGTTTAGGTAAAACTCACGGGTACTCGATCCCTCTAGTCTCCTCTGGTAAGCGGATAGCTATTGCAATGAGTACAAGGCAGTTGATTGACCAGTTCTTGAGCAGCGACGCGCTTCGGCAAGCCTTGAGTATTCATTCAGCCAGCGTTGTAGCTCTTCAGCCTAGGCGAAATTTTGAGACTCAGTCACAGTACAAATCTCATCGAGAGCAGGCTCTCAAAGCAGATGTTTTAGTTGTGACCCATGCAGCCGCGCTGATTGACTCTTTGATGCCCGCCTACGCCGAGTTACGCAATCGTGATGTTTTGTTATTTGATGAAGCTGATCTATTAGCTGATGCTGCTGATTTAAGAAGCACATTTAGCATTGAGGTGGAGACACTGATTGACTGTAAGGCAGAGGCTTCATCGCATTTAGAAGCAGCTAAGGCAGTCAAAAAAAATGCTGATGATATTGAGGATCGGGCGTCAGCTTCTGCGATTATTTATGCACTCGAGAATCCTGCTTGGTATAAAGAGGTGGGCAAGGATGAGAGCGGGGCGTTAATACTCAAGCATCGAATGCCGGGTCGAATGCTGAAGCGACTTATCAATGACTCTCCAAGATGTATCTTCACTAGCGGGACTTTACAAGTCTCAGGCAGATTTGATTACTTCGCACAGGCATTGGGAATTTCATCTTATGCACCCGAAAGTCGCCACATCAATCCTAGTGTGCATGGTTCATTAGATGTGTCAGTGGCATCTGATGAGATGTCTTCACAAGAGATGGCCGACCAGATACTTGCAGCAGAAAGACCAGCATTAGTTTTGACTACGAGCCATGCGCTAAGTAAAGAGTTAGGTGGTCTTTGTGATGGGGCGACTATCCGTTTGCAGGGCGAGGCTTTGGCAGACGCTGTTTCACGATGCCCTGACAAAGGGATTTTGATTGCAGCTGGCGCTTGGTCGGGACTGGATGAACCGAGACTTCGTTGGAAAACGGTGGTTATTCCGAAGACACCATTTCTAAGGCCAGCAATATTAGACGGTAAACAAGTAACCCGATACCTTGATAGCAGAGTTGTTGCAATGCGTAGGACTAATCAGGGCTTGCACCGTGGTTTGCGAACACCTGATGCCAAGTGCAAATTGATTCTTCTAGACCCCAGAAACAGCCTGCCTGAATTGCGTGAAGCGATCCCTACGAGGTTTAAGGTGTCGTGGGAGGCTTTTGCCGAGGGTTCCCGAAAAGTAAGAGAACATGTTGTTGAGGAAACCCAAAGGAGCGCAGCTCTTCGTAACGCTGCGCTAAAGAAATTAGGGGCTAATTGCTCACATGAGGGCTGCACGGTGAAGGAGAAACACTTGCTCGATGTTCACCACCTTAGACCCGTCGCTCAAGGCGCAAGATTAACCACGCTCGATGATGTCGTTGTCCTGTGTAAAAATCATCATGCTCAAGCCCATCATCTGATGCGCCTTGCCGATTTGGAGTCGGCTGAGAACTAATAAATTCTTTAAAAATCAAGGCGTTAGCGATAGTCAGTGCAAGCCACCCTTAATTGGTGTGGTTACTAGAACTTGATCACCCAAGTAGCGACATCGAGGCGCGTGCAAGCCACCTTTAATTTGTGTGGTTACTAGAACGTTATCTCTGTCCTAGCAAGTTTAGGCAAAGTGCAAGCCACCTTTTTGTGTGGTTACTAGAACGACTACGCCCTAGCAATAGACCCCCAAGAAGTGCAAGCCACCTTTTTGTGTGGTTACTAGAATGACAGGTTCACTTGCACGCTCGGTATCTTGGTCCAAGCCACCTTTAATTTGTGTGGTTACTAGAGCATCCAGTGACTGAGCGTTACCAGATCGTCAGTACAAGCCACCCTTAATTGGCGTGGTTACTAGAACTTGAGAAGATTGAGTAAGTCATTCATTGCTGTGCAAGCCACCTTTTTGTGTGGTTACTAAAAAGAAGCGCCCCTTAAGCGGAAAAACGACAAGCTCAAGCCACCCTCAATTGGCGTGGTTACTACAATGACCATGCGTATGACGATGACGCCGTGGAGGTACAAGCCACCTTTTTGTGTGGTTACTAGAACTACATGATGAAGGATAGTCCCGTCTTGACCGTTTAAGCCACATTTAATTTGTGTGGTTACTAGAATGTGACTGTATTCTCATTACAAGCCGCCATAGGTCAAGCCACCCTTAATTGGTGTGGTTACTAGAGAAAGAAAATGGTCGTGGATACCGACTCGTTTGTGTAAGCCACCCTTAATTGACGTGGTTACTAGAACTTAGGTACAAAAAACGTAGCCGTAACGAAAGCGCAAGCCACCTTTAATTTGTGTGGTTACTAGAACGACGAGCAGACGCTGGGCGAGGTCGTCGTGGTCCAAGCCACCCTTAATTGGCGTGGTTACTGGAACATGGATGATGACCATTGTTGGCATCGAGTCGATCAAGCCACCTTTTTGTGTGGTTACTAAAATATGTTTGGACCTGTGCCGTTAGCAGTCCACGCGTAAGCCACCCTTAATTGTTGTGGTTACTAGAACTTGATGATCTTGGTTACCTTGGTATGGTCAGCTCAAGCCACCTTTTTGTGTGGTTACTGGAACAATCAAGGCGTAGCAACGACCTTTCGATTTTTACAAGCCACCCTTAATTGGTGTGGTTACTAGCTCATTTAGAGGTGGGGTTTGGTTTCTTTCCCGGTATTCTTGCCCCACGCATGATCCCAAGTGCGTGCCCTAAGTTTTCTAATGCACGGAGTCGGCGCATTGCTAGTGCCCGTTCTGTTCGCGCTTTGCGCGTTTCATTGCCGTGGATGGTTTTAGCTTCAGCGCAACGCTGTCGGCCTTGCTCAGTTCGAGGCCCGGTAGCGGACCCACCGTGAAATTTACACCACGCCCGGCCAGTTAAAGCGGGGGCCTTGCATCGTTCTTTGGTTCGACGCGATGTACCCTCGCATTGTCTACAAACGATACGTCCGCCTGCTGTTGTAAATGTAAAGTTATTTGACATTGATTTGCACTCGGTTAAGGGGTCAAGAGGGGCTTAATTTTTTGATTGAGCACAGGTCTCCGTGTGCCGGAGGAGAAATGCACCTCTCTTGAGTGGTACTGAAGGTGGCTGTCTAAGAGAGGTACCACCGCTGTAGCCCTCGTGTTTATTGGGTTTGCGCTGTTTAGTGGCACCTTTGTGCTTATATCTAATAAATATTTATAAATAGCAGTATCCATATGGCTACCCCTCTTTGCGTTTGATCGAGCTTAAGAAAGTTAGGTAACTGGTACCACTGGTACCACGGCATTTGTTTTTGATTGTCCCGCCAAAGCTGCATTTATGGCGTGTAGGTCCGGAACAAAATGACGTCCACCTTTATTGGTAATTTGAGGCTTTTGACCCCCGTTGTATTTACGTATAGCACTTGCAAGTTTCATGGTCTGTCCCTTTGTTGGGTGCTCGATATAAATCTTTCCGCATATGTCTTTCATCAACTCAGCTGACCAAGTTGTACATCCATTGAAGGGGTACTTATCTAAAAGAGCTTCAATATCTGGATCACTAACCATGAATTGCTCACTGTATTGATTCAGCATCGCTACCTCTTGCTGACTTAAATACCATTTTTCACCAGCCTGATACCAAGTTTTTACTTCAGCCCAAAGTTGTTGATAGTCGATAGTTTCGTCACGAAGAATTCCATCTACGTCAATGGGCCAGAATCTTCTATTTCCAGTCAAGTCATGCAAGAACTGAAAATCATTAACGGTTCCAGCAAATACAGTGCGCCTTGGAAAGTTGGAATCCTTCCGTGTAAATGGTTTCCTGAGAGTGTCAGATACTTTTGTAACAAAAGCCTTTAATTGTGCGATTTCGGCTTTTCTGAATGTTGCGTCAAGTTCACCAAGTTCGACAATCCAATGACTAACCGCAGTCATAACGCTGTCTTTGTCAGCTGGGTTTAATGTTTGACCTTCTAGAAACACACCTTCGATGCCAGAAGCTAATGCTTTGATTAAGGTTGTCTTCCCAACATTTTGTACACCACTCAAAACTATCATTCCAGCGTTGGCAATCCCTTTCGGTTCGTAAGCGGCAGCGACTGCTTGAATTAACCACTTACGCCAAAACAAATCGGCAAGTACTGGATTGCCGCACTGAATCTGCCCTGTAAATTGCGTAAATCTACTAATGCCGTCCCATGGCTTGGAATCAATGTAAGTCTGGACGGGGCAAAAGGGATTTTGTGAAGCAATTGCGTCAAGTAGTTCAGGAATTCTTGCAGCAGTCATGCCCGACTTGATCGCATAGTCTGTAACAGTTGTAAGTGATGTATTGTCTGATTCATCCAGTACGCATTTAAGACCGGGGACAATAAACTCTCCGCGTTTGAAAATCTGGTTATAGCGTGCTGAGATGCCATAGGTCAATAGCACAGCGATTAAGTTATCCGTAACTTGAAGCGGTTTCTTCTTATTATTCAATATGGGAAAACTGATAGGTCCTTTGCTCAATTGATTTGGTGACGTCGTTCCAAATGCAACCTGTAAGTTATGGTCCTCTTCAAATACGACATCGTTGGTTGTCAACCCTGCAATTTTTATTAGATGTCTAACTCCATACCCTGAAGGTCGATGCGCTAGTTCACGTAAAGAACGATCAAACTTTTTATCGACTTCAGTTGCATCATGTTTTATGTAGGGCTGCCCCCAAAAGTCTCCTTTACTGAATCTTTGAAAAGTTTCACGGCCTCCCTCTCCATATACGCGCGCTAGGACGTTTGCTACGTCAAACCAAGTTGGTTCTGATGTGCAATCAATAAACCCAAGCACCGTGTGTAATGAGTCAGACGTCAACCTAGAGTAGTTCGAGACTGTATTTACATCAAAGGATTCGCTATCAATTTCTGACGATTCGCTTTTAAGTTGATCCGGTTCTGGGTATCTCTTGAGGATGTCATCAACATTAAGAGACTTACCGCCAAAATGAAAAATCTCTGCATCTGGACCCGGCGCGTAGACAGGCTGCTCGTTTTGATAAACCGATTTATCAAATTTAATCGCATCATCGCCATAGATATTCTTGAACATCCGTTCCAACGATTTACCTAGTGCAATTGCTTCCGATCTGCTGACTTCACGGCTAAGTTCAAATATAACTCGACACCTAGGCTTGTCTTCTTGATGACTCCATGTTGTGTAGCCAAATGCACGAATTACTGACAGATCAGAAATGAATTGCTCGAATGCCTCCCGATCTCTAAAACCGTCTTCGTCTGTCGCTAGTATCCGTCTCATTTGCGAGTGACTAGCTAAACGATAGTGTGCATCTTCAGGGTAATCATCTTTCCTATCGTGTGCTCCGAATGACAATGGGCCACAGATATAGGTAGACCCTTTGCTGGGGCTTCTGTCAGCAACCACAGCTAGTTCAAACTGGTCGAAGTTATCGGCTGTTCTCTGTTCTGGAGCGTTGTCGTAGTTATCACGTCCGCGTGAGTAGCGGATTTTTTGGTTTCTATTGGTAGTCATTTGTAAAAATCACTCCAATCAGAATCGTGTTCATTAAAGGTCGTGTTTTCGCCGTCGTAACCCTGTTCGGCAGCGTTCATCGCTTGTATTTTTGAGGTAAAACTACCCTTAATAAACTCGTCGCCGCGTCGTGCCCACCACCGGCCGTCTTTTCGTTTACCAACAACTAAACCAATACCGTTGATTCGCTTCCAAGTGTTACCTTTGGCTGATGTCGCCCATTCTGTGTCGCATGTGGGGTAGTTCATACTGAGTCCCCCATTTTTTCGCTCAGCCAAGCATCGACTAGATTACTAGGCCATCCAGTACTTCTAGCTGTTAATTGGATTGGTTTTGGAAAAGACTTTTCCCTTACTAACTTATAAATCGTAGAGGGTTTTAGTCCGGTGATTTCGCATACTTCCTTGATGCGATGAATTTTTAAATCTGACATTTATTACTCCATATAAATCTGTGAAGCACCATTGCTTCACTTGGAGTAATTTAGAAAAAGTTACTCGCTGCTACCGGGACAGCGAAAATTAAATTGAATTCTTTAGCTTGGTCAGTCTGTCTTTGAGGCCGGATATTTTGAATATGCGTTCATCGTTGCTGAGCCTAATCTCGTTCAGCGAGTCGTCCATGCTATGAATTACACCTTTTCCAATTTGCTTTCGCAATTCGCGTTCAAACTCTTTTTGGCTGATGCGTGGACTAGCTCTAACAATGTCTTCTTGTAACTTCTCAAATGCTTTTTTTTTGTGTCTGTGTGAGGCGTTGTGTGACTGTATTTCTGAGGCAATTTTTTGACCTTCTTCAATTGAGCCAAGTTGAGTCGCCTCTGCAAGTGCGCCTTGAACATCATTTGCAAGCAATTTTTCTATAATCTTATCCGTCCTACTGCTTACAGGCGTGTGCACATACATGTGCATCCAAATACCCTGACTTCGCAATACCACATCGTTAAATGTGATTTTTGAGTTCGGCCATTCAGGGTCTTCCGCTCGAAGATGTCCCATGTATAACTCGATTAAAGTCTTTGTCCAACGCTTGGCAAGATGGGGCGGAGGGGGCGAGGCTTCAATCTTGTTTAGAAAATTTTCAAGCCGAATTTGCCGTTCAATGCGAATATCTTGTCTCATGCCACATTTCTCATGGGGATGACGTTATAGGTTGGTTTTCCATCACACCAATCAGCAAACCACTGCATGATTCGTATTCTTTCTTCCATGAAGTCTGAGCGTAAATAAGACGCTCGGACTCGATTAGTTTCTTGATGATCTAGCTGCCTTTCAATTGCATCGCGATTAAACCCATTTTCATTGAGGACGTTTGTAATCAGGCTTCGCATGCCATGCACTGTGACCTTGAACCCTAGCCTGTGCAGTGCCAGGCGTAAAGTGTTTTCTGCCATGTAGCCATATTTGCCTGTGCTAGGAAGAACATAGCTTTCTGGCTTTCTAAAAGTGAGCGGTTCCAATATCCCGAATACTTCCACTGCTTGTGTAGGCAGAGGCAGCTTGAATTCCTTGCCTGATTTCATTCTTGCGGCTGGGACTGTCCATATTCTTTTTTCTAAGTCGATCTCAGACCATCTGGCGCCACGTATAGAGTTATCGCGTAGTCCAGTGTAGAGGGCCAGCTTCAATGCACATACCGTTTTGATGTCAAGCTGCTGCTCTACTTGGCTTTTGTTTAATGCCACCATCAGTTGTGGTACCCGCTCTTTGGGTAACGCATCAAAATGCTTGACCGGTGGTTTCTTGAAATATGGGTTGTCGCTCATGTCTCTGGCAGGGTTACTAGTTGCCCTATGCGTAGCTCGGGCGTAGGAAAAAATCTGACCTGCAATTGTTCTTGTTCTTGCCGCCGAGACCTTTGTGCCCTTATCGTAGATTTTTTTGATGACGGTGTACAAGTAGGGTTCGGTAATCGACTCAATGGGTAACTTGGCAAGATCGGGCAGCAGAAAGCGTCTAAGTAGCCCTTCGTTACGTTCATAGTGAGTGCCACTCCAGTCGGACTTATTGTGTTCAAGCCATTCATTTGCTATCAATCCAAAGGTGTTTCCTCCTTTGGTTATTTGCTTAGTTTTAGCTATCCGCTTGGAGGTAGAGGGGTTATTTCCTTTTGAGACCTCCTGCCTAGCTTCTAACGCCTTGGCTCTGGCAATTTGCAGACTAACGGTCGGATAGGCGCCAAGACCAGTAGACATTTCCTTACCGTCAAGTCTGTATCTGTATATCCAAGTGCGACTTCCATCTGGTCTTATACGCATACGCAAGCCTGCGCCGTCATTCAAGTAATAGATGGCCGACTTGGCCTTTGCCGACTTACATGCTGCCTCGCTTAATAGTTTTTCCGCTGCCATAACCATTCTCCTCAGTACCCGTTCTGGTACCCAATCTTAAGATGGCTTCTGGTAACTTGCAATAGACGACGGTGAAGTAAAGTGCCCGTATTTATTGGATTTCAAGAGGGAAAATAGATTTCAGTAGAGTTTGATGAAGTTAAGTTCGGCGCACTTCGTTTCCGCCAAACAACTATAAAAAGCCGTGGCTCTTCCGGCTCTTCCGGCTCTTCCCCATAAACGGGGGATGGGCATTCACTAAACACGATTGATTACTCCATTCCAACCGCATTGTGCCAATACACGTAAGCGGTAATTTTGGAAGTTTCTAAACCCAAACGCTCCCCTTGATCTAGTTAATCACCTAAATCATCGTCTATGGGTAAATCTTCAAAAGGAATGCCTCAATGCTGTTTGCGACTTCTTCATATGCGTTGTAATACATGTGAAATCCACTCCTGCATGGGTCTTGAGGTTCAGGC
>Ga0214921_10009434_pt1 | contig 12347 bp, 20 predicted proteins | sample LL1505_MetaG_FD_177992 | JGI IMG/M metagenome (GOLD analysis project Ga0214921, IMG submission 177992) | Freshwater microbial communities from Lake Lanier, Atlanta, Georgia, United States - LL-1505 | ecosystem: Environmental > Aquatic > Freshwater > Lake | place: USA: Georgia | collected... | reverse complement strand
CCGCTGCCGCATTTGTGGCCAATAATGGACTTATCCGCAACCGCCCTAGCTTCCCAATCCCATGAATACAGATTTGTATGACGAGCCACGCGAAGGGTCAGAGACTCTTCTGCACAACGTCGTGTACTGCAGCCGGGCCGCGCCCGGCATGACCGACGCCGACGTCCAGGCCATCATCGCCACCGCGCACCGTTACAACCCCGCCAATGGCGTTACCGGACTCCTGGTTTACGGCAGCGACATATTTTTTCAATGGCTCGAGGGACCCAAGGAAAGCGTTGTCCGGTTGATGCACAACATACGAAACGACAAACGCCACAACACCTTGGTGGAGCTATCGGTCAACGAGGAAGTGCGTGAGCGGATGTTCCCGACTTGGGACATGGAATTGGTCCAGCCAGACGACATCCGTGAAGTGTTGAAAGACGCCTTGCGGGACGCCAAAGCAGCGGTCAATGCCAAGGCGCTGCGCGAACTCTTGCAAAGGGTCGAAGAGGCCGAGCTGCCCTAAGCGTCAAGAAAAAAGCCACAGTGCGAACACTGTGGCTTTCTCATCGATATGTTGGTGGGACGTGCGGGGGTCGAACCCACGACAAACGGATTAAAAGGGTAAAAAAGCTCAAAAATCCTATATAAATCAACGCTATTTTTACGGTGCGCTGCAAAGTGCGTAGTATTTAAAAAGCTAAATCAATCGGTTTTCGTGACCCACTCAGCACGAAAATCTACTCACACAGCTACAAAGACCAATCATCAGTTTGCAAAAGAGTGACGCTCAGAATTGCTACGTCAAACTGAAGAAAGCGCTTGACACATGGACACGAGCGTTGGGATGATTGAGAAGCACTACAGTCACATCTTGCTCAGAAAGAATGCTGCACAGTTTGGTGGAGATCGTAGCGTAGGTAGGTAATAAATGCTTAATTTATTAAAAGTAATTGATAAAGATAATTTCTGATAAGGCAAAAAATGAAGTTAAAAATCTGCTTTCTCTTTATTTCAATACTTTTTACAGGCTGTTCTACGCTAACATTTAAGCGAAGTGGATTTTCAACAGATTTTTTTAGGTCATTAAATAGGACATCTCATGGGTACAATATAATTAAAGACCCTACTGGTTCAGCTCCAACTGAAAATGTCGAAAGATTTGAAGTGAGGGCAGGAGATTGCTCATATGACAGTGTTTGGAGTGACTGTAAAAATGCACGAGAAAGATCGGAGATTGCCAGCAATATTGGTAGTTTTCTAGGGCGTGAAGAAAAATACTCATGGTACATTTTTGTGCCTGAAGACTGGAAAGATGTTAATCCTGCATCAAACATGTATGGACAATTCTCTCAACCTCACAAACCTGGCATAGATGGATATGGACAGGCACTCTTTGGAGTAATGCTTACAACGAGGGGGTTATACATAGAGAATTTTATTAAATTCTATAAACAATCACCTACTTATGATATTAAAGAACTTAAAGGTAAGTGGACAAAAATAGAAATTCATGTGAAATGGATGGACGATTCAGATGACGGAAACTCAGATGGATTTTACAAAATTTATATAAATGGAAATTTATTTGATGAGTTTCATGGGAATACTGCTAGTAGATATGGTATTGACCAGTTGTTGTTTAAATACGGAAACTATCGTTTTTTTCTTGATAGGGTATCTTTTCCGTTACCCACGCAAGTTGTGTACTATGCTGATGTAAAAAGAGAACGGATAAAATAGAAATAAATTATTTCTTTCTTATTTTACTGGATTAATAATAGTTATTTGGAGAATGATTTGGAATGGATAGCAGGACTTGCAATTTGGGTATTGATAGTAAGTTTCGTATTGTATTTTTTACCCACGATGATCGCTTTAGTAAGAAGTCATCGTAATGCGCTACCAATTTTCATCCTGAATTTATTCTTGGGGTGGACATTTCTTGGGTGGATCATCGCATTAGTGTGGTGTTTCACTGCTCAGAATCAAGACTAAAATTTGTGTTCCACTTAACTAACCACAAAGGAAAAAACCATGAGCAAACTTGAAGAACTACAAGCACAACAAGCAGCAATTGAAAAAGCGATAGCTGAGGAAAAGACTAAGGGAAAGAAAGATCAGATCGCGATCGTCAGAGACTTGATCAAGCGTTATGAGATCACATTGACTGAAGTGAAGACAGCATTCAAGCCACGCAAGAAGCGTGGAGCTAGTGTGAAGACTGCTCCAACTAGTACAGCGAGCGGTAAGCGCCGTGGTCGCCCACCGATGAAGAAAGACTGAGTACCGTGATGGTCAAACGCTTCTTTGCTTTACTGATTTTTTCCGAATTAGCGTGAGTAATGGTATGCGACTGTTTTTAATATTTTCTACTGCGCTGCTAATTACAGCTTGCGCTTCAGACGCAAAAGACTCGGCATGGTTTCCACTAGAGGGATTCAAGACTGACACGCCATTTCCGCAAGCAATAGCAACATGCGAATATGACTTACAAATGGCGAAAGGCCCAACGGCACGGCTAAGTCTAGGACTATTAGGAATGCAACACCCGCTATTTGAATCATGCATGGCGAAGTTTGGATACAAGTGGGAAAAACGACATGATTAAAAATGATCAAGTATCGCAATCTACCGAACGGAAAATATCATGAAGATCATCATTGGTCTTACAATCGGCTTGCTTTCTCTGTATGCGAATGCTGATGAATGGAAAAGTTGCAATATAACTAACGTCTTAGCGTCAACAAAAGCTACGGCGGTAGCACTTGGAAAAATTGAAAAAAAGATTTCATTTTTCAAGAAACCTAACTATGTATATATAACCATTTTCTTTGATGGTAAAACATGGTCTGAGACTGAATTGATCACAACTGGACGCAGACAGATGACGGACGGGACTCCGTTTATGGGATACGCTGATAAAACTAACTCAATCATTGTTCAGGAATTTGAAGCTACCAACACGCTAATGGTAACGGTACGTGGCGAATCGGAGTTCACAATGTTTGCAAGTTGCAATTGAACCTGTAAGCGCTGAGTTGCAGTATCAGAACTGTTTTAGCTAATAGCTTAAGGAAGTGAAATGCGATTATTGATAATGGTTTGTATCGCAATGCTGCTTACGGCATGTGCAGCAGCACTAATTCCTAAGGAGCGCGCATGGTACGCGTCAAGTTTTACACCAGATACACCGATTGATAAAGCTGTTGCGAAGTGCAAATATGATCTCGCACTTCAAAAGGGGATGAGTGCGGTAGAGGAAGCAGCTAGGTATCAAGATTGGGATATGCAGCATCCATTTATAGAAGTCTGTATGGCGGCATATGGATATAAATGGCAAAAACGGCCTTAACTTCACAGAATGTAGTAAGACGAATGAACAAAGTAGCAAAAATCACTGTTGCACTCTTGTCGGTGTCGTTCGTCATGAGTATACATGCTCAAGACTTTGATAGAACTTGTGAAATTACTGGTGCGAATATTCCAGACGCACAAGCAAAGATTGCGTTTGAAAAGACACAAAAAAAATTGTATTTCAGAAATAAGAATGGGTATAAGTCAATAAAATTAGATTTAGATGGTGACACATTTTTCAATCAAATTCTAAATAATGCAGGTAAAGGTGTATGGGGCGATGGAACAGCATGGGATAGTTACGCTGATGAATCACAAATGCTACGTGTGCAGGAATTTCACGACAAGCAAAATACATTGATAATTACATTGCGCGGTGCAGCGCAAATCACAATATCTGCACATTGCTTGTAGAAAAAATCTGCATAGCAAGAAAGCGAATGTCGGGCGCTCAACTTTAAGAATTGTTAACAGTCAATGAAGCACACTGCATCAATCTTAATCGCATCAGCACTTTGCATCAGCACAGCGTGGGCTGGCGATGTTGAGGACGGTGATGCAGCGTTAGCAAAAAAAGACTATGCAACTGCACTTTTGAAATACAAAAGTGCCGCTGCGAAAGGTGAAAGCGCAGCTCAATATAACCTAGGCTACATGTTCGTAAGCGGACTTGGAGTTGCATCAGACTATGCGGAAGCATCGCGTTGGTATAAGTTGTCTGCTATGCAGGGCGAAGCAGAGGCACAAAACTGGCTTGGCTACATGTACCGTGAAGGCAAAGGCGTAGCACAAGATTACGTAGAGTCGGTTCGTTGGTACAGGCTAGCAGCGGAACAAGGGCTATCAGCAGCACAAAACAATCTTGGTAGTCTGTATTCTGAGGGTAAAGGTGTTACACAAGATTACATCCAATCTTTGCGTTGGTACAAATTGTCAGCTTCACAAGGCGACGCAATTGCCCAGCACAACATTGGTAACGCATACAGCTTTGGAAGAGGTGTTGCACAAGACAATGCTGAGGCAGTACGGTGGTATAGATTGGCAGCCGAACAGGGTGTTGTAACAGCACAGTTCAGTCTTGGCTATATGTACGGAAAGGGTGAAGGTGTTCCACAAGACTACGTAAGAGCGCATATGTGGAGCAATCTAGCCGCGGCGAAAGGTAACGTTGAATCAGTTAAAAACCGTGACATCATCGCTGCGAAAATGACAACGCAACAAATCGCAGAGGCACAAAAACTAGCGAGAGAGTGTCAGGCGCGCAACTTTAAGAACTGCGACTGAGCAATGTCATCACTTGATGCATTGTGGGGCGTGGTGGCAGTGATCATGATTGCACTGTTCTATCGCAAGAGCGTCAGCGTAGTCACGCACGATAAAGCATCTTTTTTCAAGATGCTCGCAGTGTGGTTGTTGGTTTTATTGTTGGTCTATAACATCGTTGATTGGACGCTTGATCATGTGCCCAACAACCTGAGAGTTCAAGACATTCGTGGGTTTACGACTTGACTTGTCTAATAAAGATGAGGTTTACATAGATGGGGCAGGCTAAATTAAGAAAAATTGAAATTGAAAGACTTAAGTCTACGACTTCAGATGTAACTTTGTTCAAAAACGATGAGCTGGAAATTTTAGAAATTCTGGATATCAATCAGAAACGATATTGGATGAGGGTCTATAAAAACTCTTACACAGGTAATATAAAGAACTTATCTGATCCACAACTTTATAGTGAAGATGTAAGATTTATAAAAGCAAGTATTGATGGTGTTGATGTTGGATTTATAAGAATTAATAATAAATCACATCATTTTAATAATCAAAAAATCCCAATTGTATGGAATGTTACTGATGGTTATATAAAATTAGAATACAGAAATCGTGGCACTCTACGAAAGTTGATTAAGTTTTCCATAGAAAAACTCAATGTAAAAATGTGTTACATGGAAAAACAAAGATATGAAATTCATAAATCATATTATCAAAGTCTCAATTTCACATTCTCTACGACATCTACCGATGGTCTAATGTCTTCGCTCTTTCTTGAAGAAATGAGACAGCATGTTATGTATCTTATAGAAAATCGCTAAAGCAACTCAACAGCACTACGCATGATGGTTGGGTTCACTTCAATGTATTTCTGAGTGACAGCCATTGACGAGTGATTTGCAAGCTCCATCAACACACGAACAGACACGCCTTTATTCGCTAAGTTCGTGATGAAACTTCTGCGTCCACTGTGTGAACTCGCTCCATCAATTCCTACTCTCGCATAAAGCACTGTGAAGAATTGGGCCAATGTGTTCGCACTGAAGCCACGATGTGGATTCTTCTGATTCGTGAACAATGCCCTCGTCGTATCAGTCATCGTGACAGCAAGCAAGTCTTTCAATTTGAAGCGTGAACACAAGTAGTTGTGCAGTTCAGCTTGCATCTTCTCGCTGAGTACGACTGTGTGCCCCTTGCTGCCTTTAGTCTGCTCTGGGCGCAGATAGATAGATTCACGAATCTTGCCCTCGCTTGTAAGCACATCGCACAAGCGAAGTGCTGCCACAGCTCCCACACGCATGCCGCAGTTTGTAGTCATCAAAAACATCGCACGATTGCGAGTGGGATGTTTGTGTGCTGCGATCCATAACAAAATTCGCCGTACGTCTTTTTCAGTCAGAACTTTCGCTTGAGCCATCAAATACCTCCTAAATCAATGAATTCAGTAGTATTTATTCTGAACCCTTTGATTAAGTATTCCTAGCCTTTTTGCCAAAATTAATTTCCTCTTGGAAATCATGGAGTTAGCTCATAACCACATGCTTCTGTAGAAAGATGTGGTTTTTAATGGGGCGAATTTTTTAAGTTCTTCGCCCCCACAGACTGATATCTTTCGTACTTCGTCTCGCCCAAGCGCCAATATTTAGTGTTCGTGATTTCACGCATCGTGAACTCAATTTCTTCACGCTGATACTTTGTGAGTTTTGTTTTCACGACAATTGCGTCATGGACATTGGCGATGACTTCAATGTTCAATTTCGCTAGTTCAGTTCTGACCACATCCATCACGATCGTCTCAGCGTGTTGATACAGCCACGCCATGACTTTGCTCTTGCTTGCTCTGCCACTACTTGTCTGTAGCTCTGACATCTTCAATAGCTGTGGGTACTGTTGAGTGAACTTCTTGTAGATGTACTGATCTAGCAACTTTTGTTCAGCAACGAACTTCTTGATCGTTCTGCTGTTTGTGAAGCGTTTGCGCTCATCTCTGTTCTTGATGGTATTGACGAGCGATGGACTTTTGACGACACCGTTCGCCTCAAACCAACCACGCTCACTCAGTCGTGCGCCAAAGCTAAACGCAGTCAGTGCTTTCTTGACGATCTTTTCTTGATGCTGTCTGTCGCTATTGCTGTCTTTGTCAAAAGTGTCGTGCAACACAGTCGCCATGAAATCCTTCTTGTCGTGCAGATAGCCAAGAATCGCTGAGAACTCTTTGTTGAAGTCACCACAACTATCCATTGCTTGATAGCACTCACGAGCGAATCCCATCTTCCACGAAATCACGCTTGAACGAATGTCATACTCGTACGCATCGCCCAAGATCGCCTCACGCAGACTCTTGTGAACATTCTGCACATTGACGCCACCATAGTAAGTGCGCCCAAAAGTGCTGTGAATCTTCTCCATTGGCAAGATGCCTTTTGTGTGCTGACTGATACGCAAGACGATTTGCGCTTGTCTGAGTGTCGTCTCTCGCTGCTGATGATTGAAGTGCTTCGCCCCATGCAAGAGCCAATGTATGTAGCTCTTGAGTGATTCAACATCGATGGGAGCGAGATCAAACTGAGCTGCTGCTTGTGCTTCAGTCATGCTACTGAGCGTGGGGAACAGACTGTTGATGAAGTCAATGTCTGAGACAGTCAAATCGTTCAGAAAGTCGTCTAGATCGCTGTCAGTCTTGTCTTTGAGCGTGTTCATGCTCATGTCGTCAGTGACAGTGACTAGCTCAGTCAGCTTGACTACTGACACTTTGCCACTGAATGCCGTCCCTAGCTCAACAGTGCGAACCAAGCTGAGATTGTTCGCCACAAGCCACTTGTGCGTACGCAATTTGTCTCTGCCAATCTGCCCCCCATCGTTGTTCAACTTCTCAAGCGAGATGTCGTACGCCCCAATCTTGCGCGCCCACTCAGTTCTGCCCATGTACAGACAAGTGTTGATTTTGTCTTCAAGCACACGCACATATTTGTCTAATGCTCGTTTGGCGCTATTTGATGGCGATGGGAATGCTCGTCTTAGCTGTTCTAAGACGACTTCGTTGACTGCGATTTTCAGCATTTTTCAGTCCCACATTTCCCATCAAATATTCAAAAAAGTCACATGCATATAGTAATTAACTTCAAAGAAGAAATACCAAATACCTATCAAATAGAAATAGAGAAAATCGTGAACACATAGAGCGAAGCGAGATGTGTTCACAGATGTGCGAAGCACATCTTCAGATATGAACAGATGTTCAATACATGATTCAAGTAGTGAACGCAGTACTCTGTCTTGTTGATCAATCTTTCTCTTTTTTTTCGTGATTTCCATTGAAGTATTTATCCACAACCAAATGAAATTAATAAATAACCAATGAATTCGTGGATAAATAGAGTAGGAATTTCTATTTGATGGGAGCAACATTCGTGTTCTATCAACACAAATGGAGTTAAACACAAATGGCTACACAACTGAGTTCATTGAAGATCACAAATGTCGTGCGTCAAATGACTACGAACACGAATGAATTTCGCAAAACGAAATTGCTCAAGAAATTAGATGAACAGATCAGTCTTGCTACAGCACAGAAGAACGGCGAATTGTTCACAGTCAAGCGACTGAAGAATGTCAAAGATGCTAACGGGAACTCAACACAGATTGAAGTGCAGAAGCGAGTGTCGCCGTGGTTCTGGACTGACAACAACAAGACTTTTGTTCAGATCAGATACGGCACTCGTGTGTTGGAGCTACAGAAAGGCAAGAACACGATTGAGGCTGCTAGCGCTGATGATCTCTTGAAGACATTAGGCATCGTCAAGACTGCAGTGGCGAACGGCGAACTTGACAGTGTGATTGAAGCTGCGAGTGTGAAGGTTCGTGAGAGGTTCGGGAAGTGAATTAGTGAACCTAGCCCTCTGTAATTCGTTCAGAGATTTTTTGGCCCAATCCAGCGATACCTGCAACAACTGCCATGAATATGAAAAAAATTATAATTATTCCTAACGAAGTGAAGGCGATTAGAATAATGTCATTAATTGTAAGTTGAGATATTGGGTAATTGAATTTGACGAAAACTTTTCGTGCGAAATCAAAAATCCCATGATCTTCAATATATCCTCCAACCAAAAATAACCATAGAAATTCAAAAACTATCACTAAGGTGACAATCGTACTATTTATTAATATCTTCTTTAACATAAACTAAAACTTCGCCAAACACAAGTTTTTCTCGTCTTGTCGTGAAATCTGATAGCAATAGCTCTTGTCACGCTTAGTCACAGCGAGGCACATGTTCTTGTCGTCTTGCTTTGAGATTTGATAGCAGTAGTTGTTGTCGTTCTTTGCTGTAGCGAGACAGAAGTTCTTAGCATCTTGATTCTGTATCTGATAGCAATTGTCTCCCGCAGCGTTTGCGAGTGATGCTAGCAATAGGTGAATTGGGCCAATGGCGAATGCGTTTAATTGCCTGTTCATTCTGTTATCAGATCTAATTAAGAATTTATATTTTGATAAATTATTTATGCGCTGAATTCGCTAGAGAATCAATGTCAACTCTAAAGCATTGAGCCCAGTTTGGCGTGACATTACTCGGGAAGTTGCTTTCTCCATTAGCAGCACAGAGATCTAAATAGTTTTGATTGTCTGATCTTATTTTTATACACTCGTCAATATTCCCTGCATTAGCACAAGTTTTTCTAATATTACGAAAATCATTGCATGTTTCTTTCATTTTACAAGCTAAAGGAAAAAAGATTTTCTCGTCAATTTTAATTAATTCAATAAACTGTTTTTGATCTTGAGTAGTCTGCATTAAAGAGCCTAATACTACTAATAATAAAAGTATAGTAAATAGCCCAATACCACTATTTGATGTGGTCGCTTCTTTATGTTTTTTTTCGTCGTATTGTTCCATGATGGAAATATCAGATTAACTAGCTTCCATTAGAAGTTCATTGATAATTTATGAACTCATGTTTTTTTCCTGAATAATTCTTAAGATTATTTCTTTGTCGTTTGTCATATTTTTTAGATAAATACACTAAAGGAATTTAGTGATGAGACTACAAGAATTCGCAGATGCAGAAGAACAGATCAAGTTGTGGAAGCTGATTAGCGACAGTGTGTGGCACAGTATCAAACAACAAGCGACTGAGCAAGAGAAGAAACGAGCTACTAGTCAAAAAAAGCCATCAAAGAATAAGCCAAGACCCTCAGCAAGCAAGAAACCCAAGACTATCAGCCAAACAAAGCTGCCAAGTGCTCAAAAGTCTGTCTCACCAACCAAGCCAACCAAGCCAACCAAACCAACCAAGCAGCAGAAGCAACTGCCACCAAAGCTAGTGAAGCCACAAGTGTTGCCTCTAGTGTTCAAGAACAGCACTAGATCCAACAGTACGACGCCTCAACAGCAATCTAGCACTAGTCAGAGTCACACTACTGCTGACACGCTACAGCAGCTTTTCATGCGTCAGAAGCACGATCCCAACTCAGTCGCTAACACTCAGCGTCAGCTTGACCCATTGGCCACGAATGATGTGGTGAAGAGGTTGACGAGTTGAATCTGAGCACAGGATGAATCCAACTCAAATAAAAATCAGAACTTCAGAATGAAAAATGTTCTCTCTTGCTCAGTCTTCCATTTGAAAGTGAATGATTCAATTCTGCTTTGATCAGCTGATATATTAGAATCAACATCGAAATCAACTCCTATATGCTTTGAAAAGAGTTCGATGTAATTATCTACATCTTTAGGCAACGGTTTTGGCGCTTCCTCTCTATACCACTCATCGAACCGCCGAAAATATCCAATACACCATTCTGGCTGATTATCTACATCAATAGTCATTTCGTGCATTTTTTCTCCTTAAAAATTAAACGAATTTCGCCTTTTTTGTTATCCTCTTGTTGGACGTTTTTGATTTCTCTTCATCCCATTGATATCTATCGTCAATTGCACCGTGCGCTTCAATGAGTTGTCTACTCTGCTCACCACGCAACTGATTCACAGCTTTCACAGCATCTAAGTGGCTGTAGTGCTTTTCAATCATTGAAACACTCGTGCCCATTTGCAGTGCGAGTGTGTGAATCTCTACTCGGTCAATCTGTAAAGCAATCGTTGCGTACGTGTGTCGCAAGCTATACAGAACTCGCCGTTTGTTCGTGACTGAATCCATCAAGAGATTGTGCTCTGTCAGATACGTATCAAACAAGCGACTAAAACTTGTTGGCTTGATCAACGTTGGAACTTTATCTTTATTCTTTTGTCTTTTCGTGACGATCTGTCTATAGAGAATTATTTTCTCTAATGGATGCTCTTTGATTGCGTCATTCAAATCCTTCCCATAATTTCTAAGTGCGATTTCTCGTAATGCTCTAACAGTTGGACCACGACCGATGCAATGTCTTGCGCCAGTTTTACCTTTGCCGATCTTTAGTATCGCTGTGATATTTGGATTGATTTCAACTGAGTCTTCAGCGAACACTTCTTCGTGTTTTCTGTCTTTTTGCTTCAAGTCAGTTTTGTTGGTCGTGGGATAGAACTTGATTTCTATCTGTCCCCATGTCAATTCGTTGATTTCAGTGCCTGGACGCATGCCAGTGTCTAGCAAGATCAATACGTAATCACGCAACAAACTTCTGAGATTTACGCTGTCAGATCGTGCTTTCGCAATCCATGGGTCAAAGTTATTTCGTAATGCTCTGATCTCTTCTAAGCTAAATGCTGGTCGTCTTTCACTCTTTTTGCCAACTGCGACAAGTTTAGGACGATTGATTTCATACATGAAGCCACGATAAACCGCTTCGTCAAAAACTCTATTCAGTGCTGCGTTGTGATTCAGCGTGGTGCTGTGACTTGGCGCATCGCCCATTCTTTTGATGCGCCATTTTTCAAATTCTTCAACCAACTCATGATTGATCGCATCAACTTTGTATTTCCCAAAGAAGTTGACGTGATAGTTCTCAATGATGGAGATGTACTCTCTGTACATTGACTTCCCATCGCCATCAGCGATCAGCTTCTCCATTCTGAAGATCGCTTGCTTAGCGATGTCTTTGAACGTGCGAGTGATGGGGGCTGCTCTGAGTTTTTTGCGAACGTTCGCTTCTACGAGTAAGTCATGCGCTACAGCTTTGGCTTTTTTGAGGTTGTACTCTTTCGTGCTCTCACGCTGCCACTTGCCATCAACTTTGTAGCGGCATTGCCACACCATGCTGCGTGGACGCTTGAAGACGACAAGCGCATGGGGTACGAGCAAGAAAGTTGTGTCTTTTTTCTCTGCCATACAGCGTTTTCAGCTGAGGAACTTAGATGTTCGCAGCTTACGTGAACAGCACGCTTCGGACAAGAAGAAAAACGGTGAAAGTGCGTAGTCGGTGCGTAGCCGATTTTGGGGCAGAAAAAAAGCACTTGCATCGCTGCAAGTGCTTGTTTTCATTGAGTTTAATGGTGGGACGTGCGGGGGTCGAACCCACGACAAACGGATTAAAAGTCCGCTGCTCTACCAACTGAGCTAACGTCCCCTCAGACTTTTCTCAAAGTCCGCAAACAAGCCCGCCATTATAGCGGTGACATTTTTGATTATTTGCTGCTTGCAGACAATTTATTGAGTATCCAGCCGGCGGCTGCCATACCGCATGTCGCCGTCACCGTGACCAGGGAACCATAGCCGCTGCAATTCAAACCCGCCATGGCATGGGGAGCGTCACCCGCGCCGGCCTGCTGTGGCGCTGGGGTGTGCATGGGCTCGGGG
>Ga0214921_10009433_pt1 | contig 12347 bp, 9 predicted proteins | sample LL1505_MetaG_FD_177992 | JGI IMG/M metagenome (GOLD analysis project Ga0214921, IMG submission 177992) | Freshwater microbial communities from Lake Lanier, Atlanta, Georgia, United States - LL-1505 | ecosystem: Environmental > Aquatic > Freshwater > Lake | place: USA: Georgia | collected 2015-05-28 | reverse complement strand
CGCTCGGCGTCGAGCGCCGACATGCAGCCCGTGCCGGCCGCCGAGATCGCCTGCCGATAGTAGTCGTCGGCCACGTCGCCCGCCGCGAACACCCCCTCCACGCTGGTGGCGGTGCGGAAGTGTTGCGTCCAGACGATGTACTGCTTCTCGGTGAGCTGCAGCTGGCCGTCGAGAAACGCCGTGTTGGGCGTGTGGCCGATCGCCAGGAACACGCCGGCCACGGGCAGCGTCTGCTCCGGGCCGCCGGTCGTGCTCTCGAGCCGCACGCCCGTGACGCCGGCCGTGTCGTCGCCGAGCACCTCGGCCAGCCCGCTGTCGAAGTGGATCTTGATCTTCGGGTTGTCGAAGGCCCGCTGCGCCATGATCTTCGAGGCCCGCAGCGCGTTGCGTCGGTGCACGAGGTGGACCGTGCTGGCGAACTTCGTGAGATACGTCGCCTCCTCGACGGCCGAGTCGCCGCCGCCCACCACCACCAGCGGCTTGTTGCGAAACCGCGGCAGGGCCCCGTCGCAGACGGCGCAGGCGCTCACGCCCCGGTTCTTGAACGTCTCCTCGCTCGGCAGCCCGAGCCAGTTGGCGCTCGCGCCGGTGGCCACGATCACGCACTTCGCCTTGACCTCGCCCCCCTCGGCCGGGAAGAGCGTGAAGGGCCGCTTCGAGAAGTCGACCTTGGTGATGTCGTCGGTCACGATCCGGGTGCCGAAGTTGGCCGCCTGTTGCCGCATCAGCTCCATCAGCTCGGGCCCCGTCACCCCGTGCCCCTCGTGGGGTGGCATCATCATCCGCCGCGCCTCGGGGAGGGCCGAGGCGAGGAATGCGCCGAGGTCGCCGGCCGGGAAGCCGGCGTAGTTCTCGACCTCGCTCGTGAGGGCGAGCTGGCCGAGCGGCAGCGTGCCGGCCATCCGGTTCTTTTCGCTGATCGCCCCCTCGAACACGAGCGGCTCGAGCTGGGCCCGGGCCGCGTAGGTGGCTGCCGACCAGCCGGCCGGGCCGCTCCCGATGATGACGACGTTTTCGAGTGGCTTGACGCTCATGCTGGCTGTCGATCTCCGCGGCGGATGGTTCGCGCCGGCGGCCGTTCGACGGCCGGCCGGTGGGTGGGGCATGATACTCGGTCATGCCGCGTCGCCGACAACCCACCGCCGAAACCACCGCCCGGGGCCACGGCCGCGGACCGAAGCCGACGAAGATCTGCCCCGCCTGTGGCCGGCCCTTCGAGTGGCGGCGGAAGTGGGCCCGCTGCTGGGAGGCCGTCAAGTGGTGCAGCGACCGCTGCCGGGCGGCGGGCGGGGCGCCCGCGTGGCTGTGGGCCCTCGTGCTCGGCGGGATCGTCGGCGCCGCCTGCCCGGCCGCGGAGCTCGAGGTCACGTCGCCCGTGGAGCATCAGGTCGTTCAGCGCACGAGCCGCACGACCGGCACGCTCGCGGTCGCGGGGATGGTGCGGGGGGACGACGCCCGGGGGGCGACGGTGGAAGCCCGGTTGCGTGCGGGCCCCGACGCCGAGTGGCGCGGTGGCTGGGCCGTCGCCGCCGACGGATCGTTCGCCGGGTCATTGGAGGCGCCGGCCGGAGGCTGGCACCCGCTGGAAGTCCGGCTGGTGCGGGGCAACGCCCCTGTCGCGCAGGCGGTCGTGCAACACGTCGCGGTCGGCGAGGTGTTCGTCGTCGCCGGCCAGTCGAACTCGGCGAACCACGGCGCGGAGCGGCAGGAGCCCCGCTCCGGCCGGGTGGCCGTCCAGGACGGCAACCGCTGGCGGCTTGCCGCCGACCCACAGCCGGGGGCCAGCGGCGGGGGCGGAAGTTTCGTGCCGCCGCTGGGCGATGCGATCGCCGCCGCCTGCGACGTGCCCGTGGGCTTCATCTGCTGCGGCATCGGCGCCACGAGCATCCGCGAATGGCTGCCGGAGGGCACCGCCTTCGTGCAGCCGCCGACACTGCGCGGCCGGGTCAGGCAGTTGCCCGACGGCCGGTTCGCGAGCGACGGTCGCGCCTTCACGAACCTCTGCGACCGGATGGCGTCGGTCGGACCGCGAGGCTTTCGGGCCGTGCTCTGGCACCAGGGGGAGAGCGATGCCAACCAGGCGAATCCGGCCTGCACGCTCCCCGGGCCGGTCTACCGCGCGCAGCTCGAGACCCTGATCCGAGCGGCGGCGGAGAAGATCGGCTGGCAGCCGCCGTGGTTCGTCGCCCAGGCCAGTTATCACGGGCCTAGGGATCAGGGCTCGCCCGACATCCGCGCGGCGCAGGCCAGCGCCTGGAACGACGGCCTCGCTCTCCAGGGCCCCGACAGCGACGCCTTGGGCAGCGATTGGCGGGACGGCGACGGTCGCGGGGTTCACTTCAGCGGCCCCGGCCTGCGGCGGCACGGCGAAGCGTGGGCCGAGCAGATCCTGCCGTGGCTGCAGGCCCAGCTCGCTGCTCCGGAGACGCGGTGACCCGATGCGCGAGCCAGCACCGCCGCCGATCGGGCCCCTGTCGCGGGCCGAGGTCCGCGAAGTCGATCGGCGGGCGATCGAGAAGTTCGGCGTGCCGGGCGTGGTCTTGATGGAGAACGCCGGTGCGGGGGCGGCCCGGCTGCTCGAGTCGCTGGGCATCGCGGGGCCGGTGGCCATCGCCTGCGGCAAGGGCAACAACGGCGGCGACGGTTTGGTGATGGCCCGCCACCTGGAACTGGCCGGCCACGCGGTGAAGATCATTCTGGCCTGCCGGCCCGAGGAGATCCGGGGCGACGCGGCGGTGAACCTCGCGATCGCCCAGCGGTCTGGCCTCGCCATCGAGTGCCTCGCCGCCGCCGATCAGACGGCCTGGGAGCGGGCGCTGGCCGGTGCCGATTGGATCGTGGACGCCCTGCTCGGCACCGGGGCCAGCGGCGCGCCTCAGGGCGCGGTCGCCACGGCGATCACCGCGATCGCCGCCGTGCGCGGCCGCGGGGTCGCGCGGGTCTTGGCCGTCGATCTGCCGTCGGGGCTCGATTGCGACACGGGTGCAGCGGCGGGCGCGTGTGTGCGGGCCGACGCGACGGCCACGTTCGTGGCGCGGAAGCGGGGTTTCGACGCGGCCGGCGCCGCGGCCCTCACCGGCACCGTGCACGTGATCGGGATCGGCGCGCCCCGGGCCGTGCTCGCCCAACTCGACGCGGTCAGCGGCTGAGTTCGCGCTCGAGAAACATCCAGCCGAGGGCGTCCATGAAGGCCCGCTGCTTGTTGTCGGCAGCGCCGCCGTGGCCCCCCTCGATGTTTTCGTAATACACGACGCGCTTGCCGAACTCGGCCAGCCGGGCCGTCATCTTACGGGCGTGGCCAGGATGCACGCGGTCGTCGCGGGTCGACGTGGTGATCAGGAGCGGCGGATAGTCGTGATCGGCCGCGACGGTGTGATAGGGGGAGAACGTTTTGATGAAGGCCCACTCCTCGGGCAGGTCGGGATTGCCGTATTCCCCCATCCAGCTCGCCCCGGCGAGCAGCTTGTTGAACCGCCGCATGTCGAGGAGCGGCACCTGGCAGAGCACCGCCCCGAACAGCTCGGACCGCATCGCATACAGGTTGCCCACGAGGAGCCCGCCGTTGCTGCCCCCCTTGATGCCCAGTCGCTCGGGCGAGGTGACCTTGCGGGCGATCAGATCCTCGGCCACGGCCGCAAAATCCTCGTAGGCCCGGAGCCGCTTCTCCTTGAGGGCGGCCTGGTGCCAGGCCGGGCCGAACTCGCCGCCGCCGCGGATGTTGGCGATCACGTAGGCGCGGCCGCGCTCGAGCCAAGCGGCGCCCACGGTCGCCGCGTAGCTCGGCACCAGCGGGATCTCGAAGCCGCCGTAGCCGTAGAGGAGCGTGGGCGTGGAGCCGTCGGCCGGCAGGTCGGCCGGGGCGATCTGGAAGTAGGGAATCCGGGTGCCGTCCTTGCTCGTCGCCTCGTGCTGGGTGACGGCGAGGCCGGCGGCCTTGAAGAAGGCGGGGGACCGCTTGAGGGCGGCCGGAGCGGCGCCGCTGCCGTCGGGCTCGAGGGTGCCGAGCGCGAGGGTCGCCGGCTCCAGCGGCGTGGCCGCGGTGAGGAAGAAATCGTCGCTATCGAGGTCGTCCACGGCCGCCACGCTCGCGGTGGCCACCGCCGGCACGCCCGGCAGCGGCTGCCGGTGCCAGGCGCCGTCCCGCCAGGTGAGCACGAACAGCCGGCTGCGGACGTTGTCGAGCGTGGTCAGGAGCACGTGGTTGCGGGTGGGGTCGTAGGCCACGAGCGACGTCCGCGGCCCCGGCTCGAAGAGCGTGTGGAAGCTCCGGTCACCGGTCAGGAACCGCTCGAAGTCGATCGCCAGCAGGCTGCCCGCGGCGTGGGTCTTCCCGCCGGCGTCCCAGTCGGTGCGCAGCTCGAGAAACAGCCACTCGCGATGGATGCCCGCGTTGGCGTCGTCGGGCTTGGCGATCTTCACGAGCTTCCCGGCGCGGCGCAGGAAGAGCTCGTTCGTCCAGAAGGTCACCTGCCGCGAAACAAAATCGCGTTCGAAGCCAGGGGTCAGGTCGCGGTAGGCCTCGACCGACATGTCGTCGGCCTTCCCCTCGTACACGATCTGGGCCGACTCCAACGGCGTGCCGCGGGCCCACTCGCGGACCGTGCGCGGGTAGCCCGAGTCGGTGAGCGAGCCGGGGCCGAAGTCGCTGGCCACGAACAGGCTGTCTTCGTCGCGCCAGGCCACGCGGCTCTTGGCCTCGGGCAGCGTGAAGCCCCCCTCCACGAACCGCTTCGTCGTGAGGTCGAACTCGCGGACGACGTCGGCATCCGCGCCGCCCCGCGAGAGCGAGACCAAACACAGCCGATCGTCGGGGGCGAGCACGCGGGCCCCGTGCCAGACCCAGTTCTCTCCCTCCGTCTTGCCGAGCGCGTCGAGATCGAGGACGGTTTCCCAGGCGGGCTCGGGGCCGCGGTAGGAGTCGAGCGTCGTCCGGCGCCACAGGCCCCGGGGGTGGGCCGCGTCCTGCCAGAAGTTGTAGTAGCGGTCACCGATCTTCGAGACGTAGGGAATCTTCTCCTTCGAGTCGAGGATCGCGAGCAGCCGCTCTTCGAGCGTCGTGAAGGCGTCACCCGCGGCGAGTGCGGCCACCGCCTCGGCATTGCGGGCCTTCACCCATTCCAGCTGCCGTTCACCCGCCACCTCCTCGAGCCACTGATGCGGATCGGCGGGCTCGGGAGCGGAGTCAGCGGCGAGGGCAATGGGCATGGCGAGTGAAGTGACGATCAGGAATAAGAACCGCATTGAGGAACCCACAGTGGGACGATGGGAGGAGGATACTCGACCGGAGGGCACGGGCTGGAGTTGCGGGATCGAGGACGCATTGGTTCGCCGGCGGTGACATGCGGCCGTGAACGGCTCTTGCAGATCGAAACCTTCGGACTTTGCGAGTACTTACACCATGGGTGTGGCCACGTGCGTGCTACGCAAAGCTCCTCGGCTCCTGCGCGTGCCCCCGACCGGCTCCTCAGCATCGGAGTCGCAGGAAGCGGCCCGAGGTCCTGGCCAATCGATATTCCGCGAGGGGTGGCCCATGCCAATCGAGCGGCGTAGGAAACCGAACGAAGCAAGGATTGCGGAGTGAGGTTTCCTCCGAGCGACCGGAGGCCATGGATGGCCGAAGGGAGCGTCCGGCGAGATGGCATGGGCCACCCCGAGCCACGGACGACGAGCCATCATCCGCGCACCTGGCCGCTGCCCATCACGACATACTTGTACGTGGTGAGCTCCTTGATGCCGCACGGGCCGCGGGCGTGGAGCTTGTCGGTCGAGATCCCGATCTCGGCCCCGAGGCCCAGTTCGCCCCCGTCGTTGAACCGCGTCGAGGCGTTCACCATCGCCACTGCCGTGTCGACCCGGGCGGCGAACCGCTCGGCCGCGGCCGGGTCGGCCGTCACGATCGCGTCGGTGTGCCGTGAGCCGTGGCGGTTGACGTGGTCGATGGCCGCGTCGAGCGACTCCACGACCGCGACGGAGATCTTGGGCCCGAGGTATTCGGTGCCCCAATCGGCCTCGGTGGCGGGACCGGCCGCGGGCACGAGCCGGCGCGTGGCCGCGTCGCCCACGATCTCGACGCCGTGGGCCGCCAGCTTCCGGGCCACCGCGGGCAGAAACGCCTCGGCCACGTCGCGGTGCACCAGCAGCGACTCCGCCGCGTTGCAGACGCCCATGCGCTGGCACTTGGCGTTGACGGTGATCGACTCGGCCATGGCGAGGTCGGCGGCCCGGTCGACGTAGACGTGGCAGTTGCCGGTGAAGTGCTTGAGCACCGGCATCCGGGCCTCGGCGCAGACCCGGCGGATCAGTCCCTCGCCGCCCCGGGGGATGGCGATGTCGATCAGGTCGTCGAGCGCGAGGAACGCGCCGACGGCCTCGCGGTCGGCCACGTCCACGAGCTGCACGCCGTCTTCCGGCAGGCCCGCCTCGGCCAGTGCGGCCCGCACGCTGGCCACGATCCGGTTGCTCGAGTGGGCCGCCTCCTTGCCGCCCCGGAGGATGATGGCGTTGCCCGAGGCGATGGCGACGGCGGCGGCATCGGCGGTGACGTTGGGCCGCGACTCGTAGACGAAGAACACGACGCCGAGCGGCACCCGGACCTTGCGGATCACCAGGCCGTTGGGCCGCGTGGTCTGCTCCAGGACCTCACCGACCGGATCGGGGAGGCTCGCCACCGCCTCGACTCCGGCGGCGATGGCCTCGACGCGGGCGGAGTCGAGCGTGAGCCGGTCGGTGGCGGCCGGCGTGAGGCCGTAGCCGGGGGCCGCGGCGACGTCCTTGGCATTGGCCTCCAGGATCGCGGCCGCATCGACCCGGATCCGGGCCGCGGCGGCCCGCAGGGCGGCGGCGCGGCGGGCGCCGGGAATCCCCGCCAGATCGATCGCCGCCCGCCGGGCCCGCTCGGCGATGGCCCGGCAGTGGGCGGCGAGGGAGGCGGGCTGGGCGACGGCGGGCATGGGCGTATCCGGGCGGCTGGAACGGGATCGTTGTATCTTAACGCCGGTCTCAACGGGTCCCAGGGAACCAACCGCCATGTCCTGCTCCATCGTCAGCCGTCGCTCGTTTCTCGCCGCCTCCGCCGCCGCCTGCGGCTCAGCCGCGATCGCCCGCCTCGCCGCCGCCAAGGATCCGCTGCCGCTCACGCTCGGCATCCAGCTCTACTCCCTCCGCGGCTTCCCCGTCGACCAGGCCCTCCACCACGCCAAGGCCCTCGGACTCACGCAGGTCGAGTTCTACCCCGGCATGTTCCCGATCACCGACGACTCCGCCGCGATCACCGCGATGAAGCAGAAGCTGGCCGACCGGGGGCTCACGATCTCGGCCCACGGCGTCAACCGGTTCACGAAGGACGCGGCCGCCAACCGCAAGCTGTTCGCGTTCGCCAAGGCGGCCGGCGTGAAGACGATCACGGCCGATCCCGACCCCGACTCGTTCGCGAGCCTCGACGAGCTCGTCAAGGAGTTCGACATCCGGGTGGCGATCCACAACCACGGGCCCAAGCACCGCTACAACAAGGCCCTCGACGTGCTCGGTGCGATCGAGAAGCACGACCAACGGATCGGGGCCTGCGCCGACCTCGGCCACTTCATCCGCTCGGGCGAGCGGCCGACCGAGGTGATCCGGCTGCTCAAGGGGCGGCTCTACGGCATCCACCTCAAGGACTTCGCCGAGATGCAGGACCAGACGAAGGGCGTGATCCTCGGCAAGGGTCACCTCGACGTGCCGGCGGTGATGGAGGCGCTGGTGGCGGTCGGGTTCCCTGCCGACGGGGCGCTCTCGATCGAGTACGAGGAGAACCCGAAGGACCCGATGGCGGACCTCAAGGAGTGCGTGGCCGTGGCCCGCGCGGCCCTCGGCCAGGCCTGAGCCGTCTCCGCGGAACCGCGGGCCCGACAGCTCACGAATCCTTGTCGGCGGTGGGCCCGGGCATCGTGGCGGCGAACAGGTCGAGGGCCGCCCGCACGAGGCCCACGGCGTGCACGCGGACGATCTGTACGCCCGCGGAGGCCAGCCCGCAGGCGGCGCCGGCCGTGCCGGCATCGCGGTCGGCCTCCGTCGCGGGCCGGCCGAGCGTCGCTTCCAGCTGCTTGCCGATGAAGCCCTTCCGCGAATGCCCCACCAGCACGGGGCAGCCGAGGTCGAGGAACCGCTCCGCGTGGGCCATCAGCACGAGATTGTGGGCATGCGTCTTGCCGAAGCCGATCCCGGGATCGAGGCAAATCCGCTCGAGCGGGATGCCCGCGGCCACGAGCGCGTCCCGCCGCCCCGCGAGGTAGCCGTGGATCTCGCCGACGACGTCGTCATACCGCGGGTCGAGCTGCATCGTCCGCGGCGTGCCCCGCATGTGCATCGCGCACACGCCGGCGGCCGTCTCGCGGGCCACGGCCGGCATCTGCGGATCGCCCTCGAGTCCCGTCACGTCGTTGATGATCTCCGCCCCGAGTGCGACGGCCCGGGCGGCGACCGCCGCCTTCGAGGTGTCGATCGAGACGGGCAGGCCGCTCTCCGCGGCCAGCCGCCGCACCACCTCGGCCACGCGGGCGAGCTCCTCCGCCTCGGCCACCGGCTCCGAGAAGGGCCGCGTGCTCTCGCCACCGACGTCGAGGATCTCGGCCCCCTCGGCCGCGAGCCTGAGCCCGTGGGCCACCGCCGCCTCGACGTCGGCATGCCGGCCGCCGTCGGAAAAGCTGTCGGGCGTGACGTTCACGATCCCCATCACGAGCGGCCGCCGCAGGCGTCCACCCGGCGAGGGCAGCTCCAGCCGCCGCGTGCGGAGTTGCCAATGGGTGGGCCGCGGGACGCTCATTCTGGTTAGCGTAACACGCCGCTTTCGGCCTGGGTGACGCAGGCTCGGGGTTGCCCGTGCCATCTCGCCGGACGTTCGCCAACCTTGCGTGTGCAGGCTCGGGATTGCCTGACCCCGTCGCCCGGACGCCTTGGTGCGCAGGCTCGGGGTTGCCCGTGCCATCTCGTCGGACGCTTCCTGCGGGCATCCTGCCCTCCGGTCGCTCGGAGGAAACCTCGCTGCGCAATCCTTGCTGCGCTCGGTTTCCTACGCCGCTCGATTGGCACAGGCAACCCCTCGCAGTCCAACGGTTGAAGACACGGCAAACGGACTCCAAGGATTCGTCTGAACGCGCGTCGCCGGCCAGAACGCGCACGCACACGGCCGCCCGGAGGTGCGGCCGGCGGCAGCGGCCAGAGGCCGGAGTGCCGCGAAGCCCGCCGGGGGCAGGGATGCCCCGCCGGGCGTAAAGTCGAAGCGCAGCGGACACGCAGTGAACGGAGGCCTGGAGGGCCGGAGTGAACGTCCAGCGAGGGGATATCGGCAGCCCCGACGTGCCCCGGACGAGGGTCACCTTGTGGATGCACCCGGGGTTGAACCAGCGCTCGCCCGCCCTACCAGGGCTCTTCCATCAGGCCGACGATCTGCTGCGCGAGCTTCACGATCGCCTCTTGCTGCGTGCTGGCCACCGAGCGGCCGAACTCGGGTACGAGCGAGGCCGCCTGACCCACGTCCACCGTGGCCGCCGGCAGGGGCACGTCGCCCGACGCGATCACCGTCCCGCCCCGGTCGGCCCAGGTGACGAGCACCTGGTAGTTCATCTCCACCTGCCGCGACTGGTCGGTGGGGCTCTCCACCACCATCCGCTTGGTGTCGGAGACCACGCGGCCGGTGAGCACGCTGTCGGCGGCCTCCTCGCTGCCCACCACCTTGAAGGGCGTGCGCTTCTCGATCTCCTTGCAGACCGCCTCGGTGAGCCGCTCGCCGATGTCGATGCCCGGGGTCGTGCGGAACGAGTCGCACTGGAACACGGGCACGGCGATCGTGCGCACGTTCGCCGCGTAGAGGGTGTTGTTGCCGAACCGGTAGCTCGCGCAGCCGGCCGCCGCCAGGAGTGTCGCCGCCAGACAGGCGGCCAGCCGGCGGTGGCGGCACGCGGACACGGGGGCGGCACTCCGGACGGGCGTCGGAACTGGCGGGAGCGTCAATACTGACCAGAGCGTCAAAACTGGCGAGAGCGTCAAAACTTCGGCGGCTCGGTGCCGTCGTCGGGCTCGCGGGCGATCGCCGTCTGCTCGGCGGCTTCGGCCATCGCGTCGAGCTCCGCCTCCTTGAGCGAATCGGGGTTGAGCACGCGGGTCAGCATCGGGAACGGATCGTCGGAGACGTCTTCCAGGCCGTCGATCGCCTGGTACTTCTCCCGGGCCGCCTGGGCGAGCATCGTGGCCGGGTAGTCCCGGGTGATCATCGCGTAGTAGATCCGGGCGGCCGTGTAGTGCCGGCCCTTGGCGTAGAACTCCGCCCGCCGCCAGTGGCGTTCCGCCTGCCGGGCGGCGATGTCGCCCCGGGTCTTCTCGACCCGGGCCTCCTCCTCCCGCCCGAGCTGGTCGGGAAACTGGACGAGCGTCTGCTCGGCGAGGATCTCCGCCTCGTCGAGAATGCCCCCCTCGTAGGCCGTGCCCTGGTAGGCATAGAGCTTCGACTGCAGCCCGAGCAGGTGCGCCTGCAGCAGGAACTCGCTGTCGGGATACTCGCTCCGCAGCAGGCCGTAGAAGTAGTCGGCGTCGAGCCACTGCCGTTCGAGGAAGTGGGCGTTGGCCTGGGCCATCAGGCTGTCGTCGGCCAGGGTCCCCCGCGGATCGTTGATCCGCACGTGATCGAAGGCCTTGAGCGCCCGGCCCCGGGTGTCGAACAGCGGCCGGCTCCGGTCGAAGAGGTTGGGCACGATCGTGGCGTAGTGGTTCTTCTCGTCGAGGGCGACCCAGTACTGGCCGATCACGAACTGCCGCTGCGCGATCCGGTCGAGATACTTCGTGTTGGCGAACTTCTTGACGAGCTCGTCGTATTCGTCTTCCGCCTTGGGATACTGGTCGGTGAAGAAGTAGCACTCGGCGAGCTGCCAGCGGGCGTCCTCCTCGAGCGAGGTGTCGGGCCAGCGGTCGATCACCTTCTTGTACTTCGCGACCGCCCCCTGGTAGTCGCCGCCCCGGAAGAGCACGTCGCCCTCGCTCATCGCGGTCCGGGCGATCTGCTCGTTGGGCCCGCGGCCGGTCATCTTCTTCCACCGCCGCTTGATGTTCTCGCCCTTGAAGTATTCGAAGCCGTAGTCCTGGCTCTCGCCGGTGTACTCCGACGAGATCACTTCGCTGCCGGCATCCGCGCCCAGTTCCCCCTCGAGCGCCGACTCCTTGGCCGCCGCATCGGACTTGGACCAGGGCCACTTCGGCGTCTGGAAGGTCGCGCAGCCCGCCGCGCCGGCGGCGAGCAAGACGACGCCCGCAACCCGGATCACGGGACGGGGGCGAATCGGCGGCTGAGGGACGCGCGTGGTCAACTGGTTCTCCGGCGGGCCGGGCGGCGGAGCCTGGACGCGACCCGGGTCGGCCTGCCGAGCAGGTGGGCGATGGCGGTGGTGATCACGGACCTGGCCTCCGCGATGGCCCGGGCCGGCAGTTCGATCGTGGGCGTGTCGGGCGTGACGCCGTGGCGGATGGCGGCGACCGCCGCGGCCGACAGCATCGCGACCGCGGGCCGCCCGCTCCGGCAGCGGCCGCAGAGCGTGCCCCCCTCGAGCAGGCCGAAGGGCGTGCGGCCGGCGACCTCGAGCGGCCCGCCGCATTCGACGCACTGGCCGGTCTCGGGCGCGTGGCCGACGAGCCGGAGGAGCGTGAGCTCGAACCGCAGCAGGATCGCCGGAACGGCGCGGTCGTCGCCGCGCCAGTCTGAGAGCCGTCGCAGGGTCGTGTGGGCCACATCGAAGAGTTCCGGGTGCGGATCGGCGTCGGCGGTGAAGGCGTCGAGCAGTTCGGCCACGTGCAGGCCGCCCAGCACGGCGGGCATGCTCCCGCCGACCCGGAACCGGTGCTCGAGGGCCGCCTCCGTGAGCAGGTCGAGCCCGCCGGACGCGCGGCGGAGGACGAGTACCTGACTGATGGAAAGCAGGTCAAGGCCGCCGTCGAAGGAACTCTTGGGCCGCCACGCCCCCTTGGCCAGGGCCCGCAGCTTGCCGAACTCGCGGCAGAAGAGCGTGAGCACGCTGCTCGTCTCCCCGAAGGGAATCGCGCGGAGGATGATCGCGAGCGTCTTCTCAGCGGCCATGGGGGGCTGGCTTTCGCGGGCGACGGGGCGGAACCGGCAGGCCGCCGGCGGCCATCACGGCCCGCTCCCGCCTGCGCATCCTGCGCCGCTCGCCCGGTGTGCCATCATCCTCCCCGGCGAGGTGGAGCAGGCCATGCACGACGTAATACGCCAGTTCGTGCCGGACCTGCCAGCCGAGTTCACGGGCCAGCCGCCGGGCCGTCTCGGCGCTCGCGACGATGTCGCCGGCGAGCCGCCGGGCCCCGCCGCC
>Ga0214921_10009432_pt1 | contig 12348 bp, 14 predicted proteins | sample LL1505_MetaG_FD_177992 | JGI IMG/M metagenome (GOLD analysis project Ga0214921, IMG submission 177992) | Freshwater microbial communities from Lake Lanier, Atlanta, Georgia, United States - LL-1505 | ecosystem: Environmental > Aquatic > Freshwater > Lake | place: USA: Georgia | collected... | reverse complement strand
AAGTAAAACAATTACAATCTACTTATATTTTATGCAGCACGATACAAAGAAAAGAAAGAAAAAAATTAACAATAAAACAAGAAAACAATTTTTATTTAATCCAGAAAATCCTGATAAATCATTTGATGTGTACATTGACAAAAATCCAATGGATACAATAAATATAAAATATACGACAATAGAAGATGTTAAAAACACAATTGATAAATTAGAAAAATTATACAAAACCAAACAATATACACATAAGCGTATATGGCAAGTGGGTATGATTATGTATGTTCGCTTAAAAGTATTAAGGTATAAAAAACCCGCTCAATTTGCATTGGCAAAGAAATATTTTAATTTTTTAGGAAAGAGGACAAAATTAGAAGAGGAATCTAGATATACCTTTTCATTTACCTATTAGACGTATAAATCCATATTCAGTGAATTTACTAATGAAAAATGTACAATTTCATTCATTATGTACATTTTTTTGTATAAATATAAAGATAAATATAAAGATAAAGATATATAGAAAACCGATGAACATTGTTACTATTTATATACCATATATACATCGTTCAATAACAAAGGAGGATATTATAAATGTTTTTCAAGATGAATATGGAATTGGGTCTGTTGAATGTGTTGAGTTGCTATCTGAAAAGACAAATGCTTTCTGCGATTCTTGCAAATGGAAAGCTGAACGTGTAGAATCTCGTAGTTGTGATGTGTGTTTACTGCGAAACAAGAGGAGGCAAATAGGAGCATATGTTCAGGTCAATTTTAATATGGAGAACGAGACTGCTCGGCTTATAACAAAATCGTTTGATAACAATAACGTTTACAATTTAAGAGTGACTCGATATTCTGACTATGAGGATCGAACCACTAAAATATGGTGTCTTACTAAGACACATGTTGTGTTGCCGTTGAATACTGACAATTCGCCTCGTCTTGATGCACCTCCTAACACGCCCACCAATTCCATAATAGATGAAACGATGGATAATGCAAATGCAACCAGATTTGATTTGATCTACTCCGATTATGATAGTGAACTCGATTCTAAGCATGAGTCAGTTGCAAGTTCATCAAGCTCTGAATTGGGCGAATCAAAACATTTACTAAAACGAAAATTATACGAGGCAACACAACTATTATCTATTCGAGAGAAACAAATCGAAATACTTGAAGAACAAATTGAAAGATTACGTAGTTTTGCATTGAACACGTAATATAAAGTTTTTTAATAATTGAAAAGAACTTAAATACAAGGTTGCAATAATATACAAGATGGCCTCCCTAATTAGTGACTGCATTGTGCTTAAGATTGTTGAATCCGAGTCGCATTCTGGAGAAACTGACAATACGATTTATGTTTTGTTCGATACTCTGAAACGCGAATTTGTTATTCGTGGAATTCGTGCATCATCTTCTACGACAGAATTTGAGCCATACTCTTTCCGTTGTCAAAACATTAATGCGGTTTGTGATTTCTTGTCGGTAGTAATTGACAACTGCAATATTGTTAGTTATGCATTGTACAATTTGGCTGATCTTCCTTGCTATTCTGACGACATCACACAAGAGCTTCTGGACGAGTCGTGTTATAAGGCAAATGAGATTGTTGGGTACGATAATTTGAAGTTTAATAGGAAGACGTTGCGGAAGTATGTTAGGATTGTGTATGAGTTCTTCAATCCATACTCTGTGAATAGCGATTGATTATACAAAAAAAATTACATATTTACAATTAATTACAACTTTTTATTTTATCTTGTGACTCAACAAGATATAATATACACTAGTCAGAGTCATGATTACCATCGTAAGGATAAGTCAGAGTCTGTGTCAGAGTCAGGGTTTCCATCGTACGGATAATCATACATGTCTTCGTCATCATGACGCTCGTCTTCTCCGAAACAACTGCAATAGCTCCCTCCGCCCTGTAGCAAGTCATTATAAACCTCATCACGCAGTTCCTGTGTAAACAGGCATTCTTCCTCCGTCTCGAAGTTCTCTCCTAGTAACCCCTTAACAACCTTTTGAATTTCGTCTTCCTCCTTAACAATGTCGGGTATCAACTGATAGATCAGCTGGGTGTATGTCGCGTCGCATGGTTTCGTCAATAGCAGGCGTTGGTACACGTTGTATTCGTACCAGCAAAGAGTGGCCCTGGCGAGTCGGTTGATTCTCTCTCTCATATCTTCGGAATCATACCCACCTTCCGCAAATACGAGATTCTCGAGGTGAAACATGGTGTCGTTCATTTTGGTGGTGGTAGTCATGTTAGTTAGTTTTTAAAGTTAGTGCTATTATAGAAAACAAGAAAAAACATTTCAATTTTTTGTCTAGGAAACAACTAGCATGTTGTTAATTAAATGGTATAGAGATATTGCTACATATTATATTAATGAACACGTATAGGATTCAGTTCCTAGACAAAAAATACGAGGAATGGGAGATTTACAATACGCAGACTCTAACGTTGTGCAAGGATGTTGTTATCGATCCAATCGAAAGCAAATTGTTCTCAAATGACGTTTTTTCAATTGACGACAATAAAAAACCAGTCATCCAACATTCTTCCGTCAGGGTCGGACCACCACACCCTGGTGTTCTTCATATAAGTAATAATAAAACATACGGCAGAAATGGTAAGAGATTGCTATATAAGTGTGTTCCCGACGACATTCGTCTGCCGTCCTTTCTGATTCCATATGAAATGAAACATGTTGGGTTTTCAAAGGTGTTTGTGAATTTGTACGTGACATTTTCATTTGTCAGTTGGGAAGATAAACATCCAATTGGTATGTTGTCGCAGGTAATCGGACCAGTTGACGTATTGGACAATTTTTATGAATACCAATTGTACTGCAAGAGTTTGAATGCATCTATTCAGAAATTCAACAAGGATACCACCGATGGTATCAAGTCAAAGACACAGGATGATTTCATTTGCATTATAAAAGAAAAGTACCCTTCCATTCTAAATCGATGCGAATCTCATGATGTTTTTTCAATTGACCCTTACAATTGCGTTGATTTTGATGATGCGTTTAGTATACAACAAGATACTGAATCGGAAGACGTTATCATCAGTGTTTACATTGCGAATGTTTCGATCTGGTTGGAGATATTGGACCTTTGGGATTCTTTCTCTCGTCGGATCTCTACTATTTATCTACCTGATAAAAAGCGACCTATGCTGCCTACTATTTTGTCTGATTGTTTGTGTAGTTTGCAGGCGAATGAGATCCGGGTAGCATTCACACTCGATATTTATGTCAATAAAGCAAATGAGATTCGGGATGTTAAGTTCAGCAATTGTCTTATTAAATTGCGACGAAACTTTTGTTACGATGACGAGGATTTGCTCACTGATCCGAAGTATATGCAATTGCTTATGGTGTCACGTGCATTATCTCACAAGTATAAGTATATGAGTAACGTAAGAAATAGTCATGATGTCGTCGCCTATTTGATGATTTTGATGAATTTTTATTGTGCAAAAACACTATTGGCAAATAATACTGGGATTTTCAGATCGACTACTGCAATGGACAAAACATTCGAAAACAAGGATATACCAGATGATGTTGTTAAATTCATCCAGATTTTTAACAGCGTAAGAGGTCAGTATATTGAAATTAGTGATGCGTCGATTCGCCATAATATGCTGGATTTGGATGCGTATGTACACATAACTAGCCCCATTCGGCGATTGGTTGACCTCTTGAACATGCTGCGATTTCAGCAGGTAACGAACATGATCCACTTGTCGGAAAACGCCATCCGGTTTTACAACAAATGGCTGAAGGATTTGGCTTACATAAACACCACTATGAAATCGATAAGGAAGGTTCAAATCGATTGTGATCTTTTGGCACTATGTCATAACCACCCACAAACAATCAAGGAGCAGTATGATGGCTATGTTTTCAATAGAATTGAAAGACAAGATGAATTATTTCAATATTTTGTTTTTTTACCAAAATTGAAATTATCTTCGAGAATTACAACAAATCGAAGATTTGAAAACTATGAAAAGCATACTTTTGCTCTGTTTGTTTTTAATGACGAAGAACATTTTAAACGCAAAATACGTCTGGAGTTGAGATAACTATTTTTCTAGTATTTTCAGACTTTTCATAAAAAATGTTTTTATAAAATAGTTTTATCATATAAGTATTGACACTATATATGATAACAACATAATCAAACAACTTACAAATAAACACCTACATGTTCGCCAACTTTTTGGAATATAGAGAGACATCAAATAATTGACGTTTTTCAAAAGTGTTTTTGGTTTTTTGAAAAATTGGACATTTTTTGTCCATTTTTTTTTTTTCGAAAATAGTCTTGGCAATTTTTTAACATTTGTTACTGAAAAAAAAATTAGCGTCACAAAACTTTTTAAGAATTTTTTATTTTGTGAGCATAATTTTTTTTTTTGAAAAATGGATGGACATTTTTTGGGAAGTCGGAACTTTTTTTGTTGACAAATCAGCAACATTTTGTCAACAAAAAAATGTCCAAAAAATATGTAAAACGTTTTGTTATTATATAGCATAACAATTTTATAGATATTAAAAATGTTTTGTGAGCATGTTCATTTTTCGGAACTTTCGTCAACAGAAAAGGTTCCGAGAGGTTTGTTATTGGAAATCGTCTAAAAATCCATTATTTATTTTGTAAAATGACAATTTATGCTCACAAAAAAAGGTTCCAAAAAGTTCCAAAAAATAAAAATGGTCTTAAATATTTTATACATGTTAATATATTTGTTATCAGTTATGATAATAATATTTTTATTATAAAAAATGTCCAAAAATGTCCAAAAATGTCCAGTTTTTGTTGTCAACAGACAAAAATATGATAAGGAAAATATTATATACAATTGTCGACATTTATACATAATATGGTAACAAATAATTGTCCAAAATAAATGTCCAAAAATGTCTGGAACTAAACAAAAATGTCCAATGTGCCAAAATAAAGATTGTCTGTTTGCGTATAAATGGTAATATCGTCGTTAAATTTTATGGAACTTTTTCTGTTGATTATTTAGCAACAAATGTCAACCAAAATAGTTCAAAAAAAAGTAGGGGATTTTTTTTGTTTAGTTTGTGACTATAATACGTGTCGAAAAAGTCAATACGAACGTCATTTAACAACAGCTAAACATATTTCTTTAACAAAAAGTTCGGAATCGGTTCCTATAATTAAATCAAATGACAATGCATCATCAATAAATAAATGCCTGGATGCTATATCATTCACTTGTCAGTATTGTCAAAAAGAGTACAAGGAGAGGTCTGGTTTGTGGAGACATAATAAAAAATGTGTAGGTTTTGAAGTTACAAAACAGAAGGATGATCTCATGAACTTGACTAATGTTGTATCTGAACTTGTTAAGAGTAACATTGAATTACACAAGCATAATGACGATTTGCAGCGTCAAACAAAAGAATTTCAAAGTAGTGTTATGACGTCATTTACAAATGTCATTAATAATAATCAGACAATTATATCAAACAATATAATCAACTCTAACAATAAGACTTCATTTAATCTTCATTTCTTCTTGAACGAAAAATGTAAAAATGCCGCAAATTTGTCAGATTTTATGAATTCAATACAATTAAATTTGGCGGACCTAGAAAATGTAGGTAAACTCGGATACGTAGATGGTATTTCTAACATTATAATAAACAAACTGAAGGAGATGGACGTTTATTCTCGACCCATTCATTGTTCAGACACAAAGAGAGAAGTCATCTACATAAAGGAAAACGATGTATGGACCAAAGAAGACAACGAGAACAAACGTCTTCGAACAAGCATAAAAGAAATCTCATTTCGCAATTGTAAGAATTTCTTCATGTTCAAGGAAAAATACCCTGATTGTGTGAAATGCGAATCGACAATGTCGGATCAATATATGAAGATTGTTTCTGAGGCGATTGGCGGAAAAGGAGCATGTGATATGAATTTGAATGAAAACAAGATCATCAAGAAGATCGCTAGGGAAATGTACATTGACAAATCCAATTATGCTTCTCTCGTTTTCTGATTTTGTCTTGTATATTAAATATCATATAAAATATTTTATAGTATATGATATAATGGAGCAGATTTTGGACGACGAGTCCTATTCGTTTTTGTATAAACTCACATCAAAAAAAATAAAACAGATGAACTTGAAGATGTTGAGTGAACTGGGGCTTTCATCATTGATTGATAAAATAAACAATTACATATATGTTGACGAACTAACTGAGTTGAGGTATGGCACGTATATGAGGTGGATCAAATTGAATGATCCTGATAATCTTGTACTATCAAAAGGTGCGTTGTATTGTGATACAAAAATAAACGAGGATGGTGTTTATCTCATATGTAAGAATTTCAATTCTCGCAATCATTTCCAAATAAAACTGGACGAATGTTTATTGTTTCGAAAACTAACGGATCAAGAACTGATATTGTTGGCAGCAATAGATCATGTGTCAAAGTAAGTGTGTCTTATCTTATGCTATATAATACAATAAGTCCACACATTTCTTGAAGAAATCTTCCAATAGCTCTGAATAATCATATTCATTTTGTATACTCCTCTTCAATTTATAGAACAATATATTGAGAGAATCATATGATTCATTCATTTTGTATGTTCTGTTTTGGTTATCGATGTAATATGAAATTGTTTGTTCGTTAAGTTTGAACGTTACAGAAGATGTGTTATTTATTAACATAGATAAAAATGTCCGTGTCTTGCAAAAATCACGCTGATAATCGACCCAAATCTTCTTGGCATGCAATAATTTCCATAAAAACATCGGATGGAATACTAACAAAATCTCATTGCCTGTCATGCAAAATCGAAATGATCCTCTATAAAATGTAATATCAGATGATGAGAAATTCGATAAAATTGATACGCTAGACTCGTCGGTGTATAATTTACACATTTTGGGAACTCTTTTTGGTTTAATTTTAAACTCGTCCTCTGGTGACGACGATAATATAATATTATTTTGTGAATTCTTGTTTATGCGTTCACTGCTTAATGATTTGAATAAACTATTCATTGATGTGTATTATCAAATATACATAAATTGGTTTCATATTTATTATTGTTTATTGATCAACAAACAATAAAGTTATATTGCAGTATATATATGTCTGGTTTAGTGGCTTATACACCAGACCCACCTTTCTTTACGACTGATATTAATAATGAGTTTTTGAGTAGATTTAAAAACCCACAAGTTCGGGCACAAGTACAAGTGCCTGCTATAGAGGAATATGAGGTACTAACATTATTTGAGTTTTTGGAAAAACTCGATAACCGAACAACTAGTTCGACCCGTAGCATTAGTAAAGACCAACATTATCAAAGTATTAAGGTTAAAAATAGGAGTAAAATGAAGGAGTTCTTGTCTCAGTATTTATGCAAGGGTAAAATAGGTAGGTCTTATGGTATTACTGCAGTTGAACGAGCACTTGATTATGACGATTATGATGTCCTTATAGTAGCAAATGGCGATATACTCGAAGATGTTGTTGGTGACAGCGATTCACAGGTATCTGTTACATCTAATATGGATAGCCAAAATCCAGAAGATCGTCTTGCTGACTTGGCAGACGAATTGACGCATCCTGTTAAATATGGTGATTGGTTACCTCAATCCGCTGATCCTGTCGGGGTTGTTGATTCAGATGATTCACAAGACCCTCATGAATCACAAGGGCCAGATGATTCACAAGATCCTCATGCATCACAAGAACAAGAAGATTCAAATAATCCAGATGATTCACAAGGGCCAGGCGATTCTCGTGAGCCAGGTAACTACATTGATCTTGACTTTGAAGATGAAGAAGATGAAGATGTCAAAGAATATGATGATTGGAAACGACAATTAGCTGATGATGTCATGAAGACAGATGAACCTAAAGAAAGACCGGATCCTGCTTACAGGCCCGAAGCAAAAGGAAAAACTAATCCGGAAAAGATTAGTTACCTTAAAAAACAAAAGGACGACTCTGATGCAATTCGTGAAAAAAAACTACGGAGCGTTGTGGGGTTTCTAATTGTTCAAAAAGGTGAATGCAGAAGTTTTCCAGAGGATTATGCTGTAAATTTAATATGTGTGAGAGATGGTGTTGCAGATGGGGTAGGCCCAATTTTGATAGGTTTGTATTTGTTTACGATATTGGAACGTTTCCAAACAATTCGACATTTACAACTGGGTTTGTTAGAATTAGCAGGTGGTTATTATAATATATCAGGATTATGTTTGTATTCAAAATTTGGGTTTGTACCTTCAATGAATTTGGCTATTCCTGGATGTTTTCCCTCTCCTGGGAATATGCCAATGGAATTACATTTTCCATCTAAATATCGTGCTAGAACAATAGATGATGCAAAAACTATTATTTGTTCTATTGTTGCTGGAAGTCGTTTCCATCCTGGATTCAAACTCCCTGTTTGTAATATACCAAGAGGACTCAAACAATTTGTCTTGATCGCACTTAGGGAATATTATCGTTTGCTTGAGTACGTTACGTCTAGACGAATAGATACAAGGACGTTTATGTACTATTGTAGTGGGAAGCCTGAATTAGATTTGATTAATAGTTTGTTAAAAACTGCATTCAGATCAAAAGTAATTGCTTTTTGTCGAAATTTGATGATTGACATAGAGTTAGATGTTAATCTTGACGCAAATGACAATGAATTTATAAGAATAATTTCAAGTGTTAGACCAAATACACCAACCGATCTTCCCCAAAGGGACATTGGTAGATGTTATAGAACAGGACTTATTGATTATAGAATCCTTTTTAATGGTATGTTTCCAAAAGAGGCGGCAGCTCAAGCAGCAGCAGAGACGGCGGCTCGGCAACCTGGTGGCGGCCAAAACAAGAAAACGGCAAAACGAGCCAAACGAAACAAGAAGACTATAAAGCGAAACAAGAAGGCCGCAAAACAAAGCAAGAGAAAAAGAAAAAACTAGAAAATTGATTCTATTTTTTTATTATTATTGACTACAACAATAATATAATGACCGAAGAGAAACACAAGCGATCTGAATACATGCAGTATGTAACTGACAACGTAAGAGATATGGTTCCAAATACAGAGAACCTTGTAGCGTGTGTACATTGTCTCACAATATACAAAACCAAGAGACTTTCACAAGTTCACGGCTGTTTGTTGTGCAGTTGTGGTGTCTATGCTGTAATGGTTGTAGCTCGCTCCCCTTTGCATGGACTATCGGAACCAGAACAACGAGCGTTACTCGATAAGTGGCATGTAGAAGGTTTCACACCGATCCCTCGCAATAAGTAAATTTATCAAACAACCTGTTTAATATACTCTATTATTTGAGATAAAACAGAAGTTGTCAATAGAATAATTCCCGCATGGAATGCAATTTTACGATCTAACTCCTTAAATACATAACTGCGAAGTGGATTAAAACGCCATATCAAAACCAAACATACATAAATACGCAGGAATTTTTCAGCTGTTTCTAGATACATTGGAGCTGTTACAGAGAGCCCGAGAGCCGTTGCAATGATTAAAACATATAAAAAACGTATAAACCACGTGAATATTTTTTCATGTATTTGATCCAAGTCCATTGTTATAAGATGATAAGAAAATAAAATAAAATATTTAGGTATAACAAGGAATGAGTACAAAGGATATTCTACACGAGACAAATAGTCGATTAACAAATCGCTTGATCCCATCTCAGAACCTGCAACCTTATGTGGATGTAAGACCTGTTTCTACAAAATATTCTTTTTTACCCGTCGTAGATCCTAGAAAGAAAAGTCACGTACCGCTTGTGAACAACCCAAAATTTAACGTTAACAAAGTTTTCAACCCGGGAAATACGCAATCGCCTTGGTCTGGATTTGAAGTAAATCTTGAATCTGAACTTAGAAATCAAATTCACCCGTTACAGAAGAGTAGTCAGGCCGTATATGTTCCAAGTAGCACGAGCGATCTTTATAGTTTCAACTTTACACCATCTGTTAAGGGTGTTCAGACGCATCCATTGTTATTCACCAAGCCGCAATTTGCTCCCGTAAACCCAAATCCAAGTGGTGCAGGAAGTGAGATATTTCACAACTCAACAAGAACGCAGATATTGAGTGAATAATCAGATACACGATTCCGAACCAATGTCAGTCATTAAATAGTACAAATGGTCTTTTGTTGACGTGCAATGTATAGGTGCACAGCTATTGCTGCATTTGCCGCTCTCTCGATCATTGCATACTATATAGTCTAGTGTATCGTCATAGAACCATACTTCTGTGTTTGTGTGAACGTATCCTAACAATTCTTCTGGTAAATGCGGGACGATATCATCAGAATGCGTAATCCTGTAATGTACAATGTTTGATTCCGAAACTGAATCAGAAAAATGTATATTTCCTATTCGTGGCTTCCCATAAGTATACAATGTCACATTATAGACATTGTGTATATCATATGCTAGAAACATTCCTAAGGCCGCACCACTTGAATGGCCACTAATAACAATATTTGTATAATTTAACGATTCAATAACCGCATTTTTGTATAATAAATATTCCTCGTATAAACCTTTATGTACTCGTATATTCTTGTTTGGATAAGGGCTAATAAATTCTACCTTAATATTTGAAATCCAATTATCGATATTTGAACTTCCGCGAAACGAGACAATTTGAGCATCCTGTACATTGTCGTATGCGATAACTATATTCGTTTCAGCAACAATGGTCTTTTGAATATCAATGTCTTTTAGACAATGAACACAATCCCATTTTTCAATGTCGCAATATGTGGCTGCAGACAATTGTAAATTTCTAGTAAAAAGGTTTATATCATATGCCATATTGTATGTAACAAACATGAGAAGCAACATAAATTTGTAAAAACCCATATAATATATATATACAAAAATTATCAATATATAAAAATGTTATGTGTTTATTAACATAACATTTTCTGATTTATCTGTATATGTCGAATGACTTTATAAACAAGGTAACATTAGATTGTTTAGTATCTCCATCGATTAAACATAAAATAAACTACAAACCCGCTAATATAAAAGCTGATGTTAAGTTTTATAAAAACCGGATCTTGACTTTAACGAGAGATCAGGTGATGCGAAAAGAAGCACCATGTTTAGATGTAAAAATTGCGTTTGAGAAGTATGCAATTGCATGCATCGATTATTTCAAATCACTAGACAATAATGACAGCATACAAGATACTTACAAAGATCTAGATTTGTTGGATGAAAGCTTAGTCGATAGTTCTTCTTGTGAGCAGATGACTTTAGAGGATGCGAATAGTTTGATGATGCGTAAAATACCACTTACTATGGACGCTTTTGTTACAAAAACAACAACTAAAAAACCAATATTTCTACCACAACAACATGATACGAACTATTATGATCCGTCATTAAAAATGAAAGGTGTAAAGGATAATAAACCTACATTTGTATTGTCGAATGTAAAATAATCTAATGAATATATATGAAGAAAAAACATCTCGTTCATAAAAAAACGAAGAATACAAGAAAGAAATCAAAATCAAAGACTAGGAAGTCCAGAAAGTCAAGGAATAACAGGAAGACTAAGAAGAGTTTGAATGTATTAAAGGTAACAAACCAACCTGATAAGTTGTCATGCAGTCCAAAACCAAGAAACCAAATAAATGAATATAGTTGTTATACTAACAAATCATTGCTTAAACTAAAGAATATGTGGAATGCGCGCCATGAAGATGTTATTATTACATCAGATGAACCCAAGGAGATACACAGACAACTTACTAATTATTTAGCCGACGTCTGTGAAAAGGAGTCTTGTTGGCTGAAACAACACTCTGAGTTTGGTAAAGATACAAAAGAACTTGTAGATTCATTCGCTCCAGTTTCAAGTGAAAAGTGGAAAAAAAACCCAAGAGAATGGCTTGATAGTACAGACATTATAAAGGTAATGAAGCAGTATGAAAAAGCCAATCCTGATTTTGAGTTTGTCGGTCCATCGCCAATCGATTTTGATACACGTATGTTATATGGTGAATGCGTCTGGGACGAATTGTGTAATTTTAGTTTGTCAGAACAAATAAAACGAGGTAAGACAAAGATCGGATTTATATTTAACACAGATCCACACAATAAACCAGGCGAGCACTGGATAAGCATGTTTTTGGATATAAATGAAAAGTTCATTTTTTACTTTGACAGCACAGGTGATAAGATACCTAAAAGAATAAAGGTTCTGGTAAAACGAATACAAGAACAAGGTTTGTTATTAGGATTGGATATAAAATAT
>Ga0214921_10009431_pt1 | contig 12349 bp, 11 predicted proteins | sample LL1505_MetaG_FD_177992 | JGI IMG/M metagenome (GOLD analysis project Ga0214921, IMG submission 177992) | Freshwater microbial communities from Lake Lanier, Atlanta, Georgia, United States - LL-1505 | ecosystem: Environmental > Aquatic > Freshwater > Lake | place: USA: Georgia | collected... | reverse complement strand
AACAAAACTAAACTTCCCCGATACTGGGACATATAAAATGCAAGTAACAGCTTCAAACGAATTTGGTTGTGTGGTTACAGAAGACTTTGAATTATTGATTGAAGGAGATTTTCAAATGTATATGCCAAATGCTTTTACACCATCTACAAAAGATGATTTAAATAATTTCCTTAAACCTGTTACAAATTATCTTGACAATAGAAATTTTCATATGATGATTTATGACCGTTGGGGCAAAAAAGTGTTTGACACTACTAACCCTGAAACAGGTTGGGATGGATCAGTTGATGGACAAGCTGTAACTGGTTTTTTTAATTGGATTATTGAGTGTTTAGATACGAGAGGAGTTACTCATTCAAAATCTGGTTCGGTGAATGTAATAAGGTAAATACCCGACTTACAATTAATCTTAGTTTTCAATTTTAAAGTTCACAAACTACTTCCTTAATTAGTATAAATTAATTATAGAAATGATTGTAAAGAATAGAATGTAAGGCACTCCTATTTTTTATCGTCAGTTTTTTCTTTGTCATGATGCTTTTTCTCATGATTTTCTTTTTTACAATCCTTCCCAAATTTGTGGCCTTTTTCGCCGCAAGCTTTAGCGTGCTAATGTTAGCTGCCTTTGTCAATAGTGTTCTGTAACTTTCTTCTTTTTTACTTCTTTGTCCTACTCATTTGCAGCAAATAGAAAACTTGCAAATACCACCAATAAAATTATCTTTTTCATGCCATGAAAAATTAAAATGCTTAACCAATATCTATAATCGCATTAGGTAAAGTTAAGATTTGAAACGCAAATTACTTATTGGAATGATTGTTTCATATTCGCTTTTATTACAGAGGCATTTTATTAGTTTTGCGCAACAATGCAATCATTAGAAATAAAACAACTTTCGTTACTTAACTTTAAAAATTACGCAATTGTTTCAATACATTTCTACGAAAAAATAATTTGTTTTACTGGAAATAATGGTAAAGGCAAAACCAATTTACTTGATGCCATTTATTACATCTGTTTCTGCAAAAGTTTTATCAATAGCTCCGACAGTCAAAACATAAAAAACAATGAACCTTTTTTTACCATTGAAGGCATTATAAATTTTGATGAAGTAGAGGAAAAGTTTTCATGTGCATTTAAACGCGATGACCGTAAAGTTTTTAGACGTAATAAAAAGGAGTACGAAAAACTATCTGAGCATATTGGTTTGATACCATTAGTAATTATGAGTCCTACAGATATTTTTATGTTACACGACGGTAGTGATGTAAGGAGGAAATTTTTAGATGGAATCATATCACAATTTAATCCTCAATATCTGCACTATTTGCAACAATATAACAAGGCTCTTGCACAGCGGAATTCATTATTAAAAACATTTTCAGAAAACCATAATTTTCAAGCAGAAGTTCTAGAGATTTGGGACATGCAGTTGGTTGATTTAGGCAATAAATTATATCACGCACGCAATAATTTTGTTATAGATTTTATAAGCACTTTCGAGCATTACTATCATTTATTATCTCCCGAAAAAGAAAATGTAAAATTGGTGTACGAAAGTCAATTACACAACCAAAATTTTGAACTTATTTTAAAGCAAACTATACAGAAAGATTGTGCGGTAACATATACCACACATGGCGTGCATAAAGATGATTTGATATTTTTATTAAACGATAAACCTATCAAACGAATTGCTTCGCAAGGCCAACAGAAAACTTATTTAACTGCTTTACGTTTGGCTCAGTACCAATATTTAAAAAAAACAACTGATAAAGCACCTATTTTATTAATTGATGATGTGTACGATAAGCTTGACCCAACACGCGTAAGACACTTGCTAAATTTGGTTTCGGATAAAAATTTCGGACAAGTTTTTATTACTGATACAAATTCAGAAAGAATTTTGAAAATTTTTAATGATATTCGCGCGCCTTTTCAGCTTTTTGAAGTAGCTGATGGTAATGTAAATCAAATTAATATAGAATGATACTCCCGATTGTAGCTTTTGGCGACCCAATACTTAAAAAATTAGCACTTGATATTGACAAATCATTTGTGGATTTAAACTTATTATTAGCTAACATGTTCGAAACCATGTACAAAAGCCATGGCGTTGGTTTAGCAGCTCCACAAATTGGCAAAAGTATACGTGTTTTTATAGTTGATACATCTCCTTTTGAAGAAGATTATCCTGAAGCCAAAGAATTTAAACAAGCATTTATAAATCCATCGATAGTTGAAGAAACTGGAGAAAAATGGACTTTTAACGAAGGCTGTTTAAGTATTCCAGGAATAAGAGAAGATGTGGTAAGAAGACCTACAGTTTTGATTAATTATTTTGATGAAAATTGGGAGTTACAACAAAAAACATTTTCAGGAATAATTGCCCGTGTTATTCAACATGAGTATGACCATATTGAAGGTAAATTATTTGTTGACCATCTTTCATCACTAAAAAAAACATTGTTGAAAGGTAAACTTGCCGACATAGGCAAAGGCAAGGTGGATGTGGAATATAAAATGCGTTTTTATAAAAAATAGATGAATAAATTAGTAAGTATTTTGTGTTTAGTAGTTTTGGTTGCTTCATGTTCCAACAAAAATGTATCAACCAAGCAAAAACAGTTGGCAACAATTGATTCGATTGAAAAGATATTGTATAAGAAAGCAGCTACCGAGGCCATAAACATTAAAGATGGAGATGTAGCCGTGCACGCATACATGGCATTTGTAGATAGTTTTCCTAATGATAGTTTGGCGTTGAACTACCTCTTTAAAGCTGGCGAAGTTGCTAACGCAATTAAACATCATACTGATGCAATCACTTATTTTGATCGCTTTGTAAAGTTTTATCCAACGCACACAAAAGCACCAGCAGCATTGTTTCTGCAAGCTTTTATATGCGAAAATAATTTAAGCAGATTGGGGCAAGCAAGTACAATTTACACGCAGGTTATTAATCAATATCCTAAAACACAATTTGCAAAAGATGCCGAAGCTTGCATCAACAACCTAGGCAAGTCGCCCGACGAGCTGATTAAAGAATTTGAAGAAAAAAATAAAAAGATGAATCAATAAGATTTTATACAATTGCAAACGCAAATGGCACCATAGTTCAACGGATAGAATAGATGTTTCCTAAACATTAGATGTGGGTTCGATTCCCGCTGGAGCCACAAAGTAATTACTCATAACCCTGATTTTGTTGTGAAGAATATCTTCAAAATAAATATCATTTCACAATATAACTGAAAGGCGTATTTTCAGTTTAAGCGCTGCAAACTCAATTTAATTAGAGATTGCTGACATTAAGAAAAACAACAATTTATTTTAATTTCGCTACATCAAATAATTATTACACCATCGATATAAATATATTAAGTATGACCATTCAAGAGCTTCATAAATTATTTTTGCAACACTCAACAGTTTGTACTGATACTCGAAATATAAAATCAGGCTCTCTATTTTTTGCATTAAAAGGAGATAATTTTAATGGTAACAATTTTGCAAAAAATGCTATTGACCAAGGTTGTGCTTACGCAATTGTTGACGAAGAAATAGAATCTCATCCCAACATTATCAAGGTAGATAATGTGTTGCAAACGCTACAAAAATTGGCAACATTTCATCGCTTATACTTAAATATACCTGTTATTGGGATTACAGGCAGCAATGGTAAAACAACAACCAAAGAGATGGTGTTTACAGTGCTTAAAAAACGTTTTAAAACTTATGCTACACATGGCAATCTTAATAATCATATTGGCGTTCCTTTATCCTTATTGAGCCTAACTCACGAGCATGAAATGGCTGTTATTGAAATGGGTGCTAATCACCAAGGGGAAATAGAAATGCTCAGCAATATTTGTTTACCTAATTATGGACTTATTACTAACATAGGCAAAGCGCACTTAGAGGGCTTTGGTGGCGAAGAAGGTGTAATTAAAGGTAAATCGGAACTATACAAACACATCCGAAAAAGTAATGGTTTGTTGTTTATTAATGATGACGATGATTTACTGAAGCGACTTTCGCGTGGTATTGATAGCTATACCTATGGCACGAATTCAAATGCAAATGTTTACGGAATGCTTAAAAATGAAAGTCCTAATATTGATTTTGATTTGCATTTTAACAATGAAGTTTTAAACATACATGCAACACTAAGCGGTAAATATAATTTCTATAACATGATGGCTGCTGCAGCTATTGGACTTTACTTTTCAGTAAAAATAAATGATATTACTGATGCATTAGGAAAATACGAGTCGGACAATAACCGTTCACAAACCATAAAAACCGCAAAAAACACCTTGATGTTAGATGCCTACAATGCCAACCCAAGCAGCATGCTAGCAGCCATTACAAATTTTAGTAGTAGTACATCCAATAATAAAATAGCAATCATTGGTGGAATGAATGAATTAGGAGAAACTACTGAAGAGGAACATATAACTTTAGTAAATTTATTGTTGAGTAAGGATTTCAAAACAGTTATGCTAGTTGGCAATCACTTCAATAATATAAGTAATGCCGAAACCTTAAAATTCGAAAATGTAGAGGCGGTAATTCAATATTTGAGCAATAATAAATTCAATGATGCTCATATTTTGATAAAAGGCAGCCGTTCCAATCAGCTAGAAAAGTTAGTCCCATTTTTATAGCATTTTACTGGTCAATAATTTACGAGCAAATATTAAGCATTTGATTATATTCTTCAGTGGAGATGCTGACTTTCGTCATAAATTCAAACATGGTATAATCATACAAAATATTAATGGTCTTGACAATTAAATGACAATGCAAACAGAATATAATTTCACATTTGCACATCGTTTTATGAACCACCTTTACAGTATAGCATTTACGCATAAAAACACGCCATTAAATGTGTTAGGGAAACTACATATTGCACCCGATTCTATTGAAGAAAGGTTGGCCGTTACAAAACAATTAGCACCAGTAGGCGGATTAATGTTTTTGAGCACTTGTAACAGAAGCGAGTTTGTTGTTTCTAGCAACGAAATTATCGACGCAAATTTTATCGAATCATTTCTACGAAAAATATATCCAAATTTTACTGAAGAAGAAATAAATGAGCTTGTTAAAAGTTACCAATTTAACGATGATTATAATGCAGTAAAACATTTGATGGAAGTAGCATCATCATTAGATTCTATGCTCATTGGCGAACGTGAAATAATTACACAATTTCGTAAAGCTTATGAAGTGTGTAAAGATGCTAACCTAACAGATGATGTTATTAGAATTGCCGTGCAAGCTTGTATTGAAACCGCCAAAGAAGTTTATACTGATACACGCATTGCACACAAACAAGTTTCAGTTGTGGCACTTGCTTTTGAACAGCTAAAAGATTCTGGACTAACTGAAAACAATCGTGTAGTAATGATTGGTGCTGGGCAAACCAATGCTACCATGGCTAAGTTTTTACAAAAATTTGGGTGCACCGATGTACACATATTCAATAGAAGTTTAGATAATGTAAAACAACTTTCAAAAGATGTAAATGCTACTGCTCATAGTTTACAAGAATTAAATACGTATACAAACGGATTTGACGTTTTGATTTATTGCACTGCCGCAGAAGAAAGTTTTGTTACTCCCGAAGTTTATTCACAACTTTTAAATGGAGAAACTGGTAGAAAGGTAGTGGTTGATTTATCCATCCCAAATGGCATTAGTGATGCAACTTTAGCTAAAAATAATATTCATTACATCAACATTGAAGCATTGCAAGTAATAGCAAATGTAAACATTCAATTTCGTTTGCATGAGTTAGAAAGCTGTAATGCAATTATCCAAAACAATATCGAAAAGTTTTCGAAAACTGTTGCAGCACGCCGCGTTGAAATTGCTATGCAGCAAGTGCCTGAAAAAATTAGACATATCAAAAACACAGCACTTAATAATATATTTGCAAAGGATGTTGAAAAACTTGATGAAAATTCGAAAGAAATTTTAGAAAAAATATTCGACTACATGGAGAAGCGCTATATAGCTGAACCTATGAAAATGGCAAAAGAAATTTTATTGCAACAAATTTAATTGGTATCTAACTTACACACAAAAAAACATAGTATTTATATGTTTAATTAAGCTATAACTAGAATCAAATATAAGTACTGAGAAAATTATATTAACCATGAAAAGTGAAGCCTATTTTTTACTAAATTAAAAGCTATGCATTTTTTTGTTGAATATATTGATTTAAAAACTCCCTCATGCAGAAGATAATAATAGGCACACGTGGCAGTGAACTTGCATTGTGGCAAGCAAACCACGTACAAAACCAATTGAAGAAAATTGGCTTTGATGCAGAAATAAAAATACTTAAAACACAAGGCGACAACATACAACATCTTAGTTTTGATAAACTTGAAGGCAAAGGTTTTTTTACAAAAGAAATTGAAGATGCATTGCTCAATAAAACTATTGATTTAGCTGTGCACTCGCACAAAGATTTACCTACCAATAATCCACCCGGATTAATAATAGCAGCCGTTTCAGAACGCGAAGACCCATGCGATTTGATGCTTATCCGAAATGAAAAAGTAGATAAAACGCAATTGTTTTCGCTACAAAAAAACACTGTTGTTGGTACATCTTCTTTACGCAGACGTACGCAGCTGCAAGCGTTTAGAAATGATGTTGAGGTAAAAGACTTGCGAGGAAATGTCCCAACGCGCATCAATAAATTACGTGAAGGATTGTATGACGCTATAGTTATAGCCTGCGCTGGTATTGAACGTTTGAAGTTAGATGTTTCAGATTTACATTCGTTTAAAATACCCGCTTGGCAAATGGTTCCAGCACCAGCACAAGGTGTTCTGGCATTGCAAATTCGTGAGGAAGATAAAGAGTTATTACAAGCTATATCGGTAATGAACGACAAGGCTGTGCAACAAAATATTGCTGTTGAACGCGGAGTGCTAAATTTGTTTGATGGCGGTTGCCAACTGCCATTAGGTGTATACTGCGATTTAGAAAATGGCATATTCAAAACATCGGTATCAAAGGCAAAAGATGCAAATACGGCTCCCGTAAGATTATATTTCGAAACTAACTACACACAAAATCTTCATAAAGAAATAATAGAAAAATTCAATCAAATAAAACCTAAAAATGTTTTTATTAGTGCTGATGGAAATGATTTTAGTTTCTTCAAAAAATCTTTAGTTGACAATGGATTTAATGTAGAAAGTAAATCTTTTATCAAGGTTACTCCCCTACCCTTCTCTGATTTTACAAAAACTGATTGGATTTTCTTTAATAGTAAAAATGCTGCTCATTTTTTTTTAGAATCTAAACCAAATATTGGCAACACTAAGTTTGCTGCTATTGGCGAAGCAAGTGCCAATTTAATTAGAAATTACGGATATGAAGTTAGTTTTGTTGGCAATGAAAATAGTACCAATGAAACAGCTCAAAAGTTTGCCGCATATATTACAAACAAAACCGTGCTTTTTCCACAAACCAAAACAAGTTTGCAAACCATTGCTTCATACATAAAAAAAGAAAATTGCTTTTTTGTGGATGTGTATGAAACTATTGAGCATGCAAGTCAAATAAACTCTAACGCAGATTTTTTTGTATTTACAAGTCCATCCAACGCAAATGCTTATTTTAAAGTAAATAAATTAGAAAACAAGACCATTGTTGGTATTGGTGAAGCTACTGCAAAAGCAATTCGAAAATTTGGATATAACAATGTGAACATTGCACGCAAACCATCTGAACTTTGTTTGCTCGAGAAAGTATATGAGTTGAGTATTATTTAGATTTATTACATCATATTTTCTGATTTTTTCATTTGCATAAACATCTTTATAGTTTAGGTTTGCCATCGGTAAAATAGTATGAAGAAAATAACAATTGCTATTGACGGTTTTTCATCTTGCGGTAAGAGTACTCTTGCAAAAGCATTGGCATCTAAAATTGGCTACGGTTATATTGATACTGGAGCTATGTATCGCGCTACAACACTTTATCTGCTCAAAAATAACATCATTACTCATTCTAAAATTGATGATTCTCATGTTGAGAAACATCTAAAAGATATCAACGTTACATTTGTTTACAATCCAATTCTAAAATTTTCTGAAACTTATTTGAATGGCGAAAACGTAGAGCGAGAAATACGCGATATGTATGTTTCTAATTATGTGTCGCAAGTGAGTTTACTAAAAAGTGTGCGCCACAAAATGGTAAACCTTCAGAAAAAAATGGGCAAAGATAAAGGCGTTGTAATGGAAGGACGTGATATTGGAACAAACGTTTTTCCGAGTGCTGAACTAAAGTTATTTATGACTGCTGATGTTGAAGTAAGAATACAACGTAGGTTTGATGAGTTGCACTCTAAAGGGCAAATGGCAACACATGCCGAAATAAAACAAAACCTGGTGATGCGTGATTACGAAGATTCGAACAGAAAAGAAAATCCTTTAATGCAAGCTCCCGATGCAATTGTACTCGACAATAGTGAACTAAGCCGCGAGGACCAATTAAATTTTGTACTAAAACTTATTAATGATTTATTGTTGATGAGAGTTGAAAACTAATGGCTAAAGTATTTCTATTATTTGGTTCAAATATTGGCGATAGACAAGGATATATCAATGATGCAATTGTTTCTGTTTCCAAAGAAATTGGTACTATATCAAAACAATCTTCAATCTTTGAAACTAGTGCGTGGGGCAATACTGCGCAACAAAGTTTTTATAATTCAGTTGCTATTGTTGAAAGTACATTGCCACCTGAACTATTGTTAAACGTAATTTTGAGAATTGAAAAAGAGTTAGGAAGAGTGCGTATCAATAAATGGGAAGCACGCTCAATTGATATTGATATATTGTATTATGATGATTGGATTTTCGAATCAGAGAATCTTATGATACCGCATCCATTGCTGCACCAACGCAGGTTTACGCTTGTACCTTTAGTTGAAATTGCACCTAACCATATACATCCTAAATTGCAATTGTCAAATAGCCAATTACTTGACGCTTCAATTGATACGCTTGATGTAATAAAAGTATAACGAAGAGAAAAAATATGAATAAAATCACATTTTATTAAATATATTTTGTTCATTACAAAATATTTGTATCATTGCACAGCATTCTTAGCCATATCGGCTTAAAAAATCAAAACAAAACTTTATTACATATTTTATTAAAACTTACAATTAATATTTATAATTAATTCATGCACAGTATCATTGAACTGAATGCGTTAGAACTTGACGCATTAAAAAACATAGCCAACTCTTTAGGCATATCAAGCAGTGAAAATCAGAACAAACAAGACTTGATATTAAAAATTGTAGAAAAGGAAGGAGGAATTACAATATTGGTTGAACCATCTGCAGCAGCTGAAACGCCCAAGAAAAGAACTGTTAAGCCTAAAGCAAAACCAGCAGAGCCGTCATCAGAAAGTAAGCTTGAAATAAAGGAAACAAAATCTGAACCTGCTGAAGTAAAATCTCCAGTTGTTGAAATAAAACCTGAAGAAGCAATTCCTGAAAAAAAGACGTTAGCTAAGAGACCAAGAAAAACTGCTCCTATTTTAACTGAACCAAACGAAGTTCAATTATCATCAGCCGACAATAATATTGTTGATAGCAATAATATTGATGTTGAAGAAAAACCAACAAATCAAGTAACTAAAAAGCAAAATATTGAGGTTGAAGCCGCACCTGAAAAAGTAGTTAATAATGAAACATTAGCGGAGAAAGAAAAACCACAAACTAATAAATCTCACCCTCCAAAAACTGAAAACCCAAACCAAAATAAACCCGTTCATAACAACAATCAAAATCAGCCAAAATCTGAGAATAAACAAGCAAATCCAAATCAGAATGTTGTAGCAAATCCAAACGGTTCTGTAAACAACAATCAAAACGGAAACGGGAATCCAAATCAAAATGGAAATGGTGTTCCAAACCAAAATCCAAATCAAAATATAGAACGCAACCAACAGCGCGAAAGAGAAAATAAAATAAAAGAAGACTTATTTAATTTTGAAGGTGTAATAGCTTGTGAAGGTGTATTAGAAATTATGCCTGATGGCTATGGATTTTTGCGCAGTCCCGATTATAATTATTTAAATAGTCCTGATGATGTATATGTTTCTCAATCACAAATAAAACTATTTGGGTTAAAAACTGGCGATACTGTTTACGGAGCTATTCGTCCACCTCGTGAGGGTGAAAAGTTTTTTCCTTTAATAAAAGTAGAAAAGATTAATGGACGCGACCCTGCTTGGGTGCGCGACCGTGTACCTTTTGATTTTCTAACACCTTTGTTTCCTTTCGAGAAATTGAACTTGGTAAATAAGTACAAACCTTCTTTATCAACACGCGTGTTGGATATGGTAGCACCTATCGGAAAAGGACAACGTGGATTAATTGTGGCGCAACCCAAAACGGGTAAAACAATATTGTTGCAAGAAGTTGCAAATGCCATTGCAGCAAATCATCCCGAAGTTTATTTAATTATTTTATTGATTGATGAACGTCCAGAAGAGGTTACGGAAATGAGCCGCAACGTGCGTGCAGAAGTTATTGCAAGTACTTTTGATGAGCCTGCAGATAAGCATGTTAAAATTGCAAATATTGTATTAGAAAAAGCAAAACGATTGGTTGAGTGCGGACATGATGTTTGCATTTTATTAGATTCAATTACACGTTTAGCACGTGCATACAATACTGTGCAACCTGCATCGGGTAAAATATTGAGTGGTGGTGTTGATGCAAATGCTTTACACAAACCAAAACGCTTTTTTGGTGCAGCACGTAAAATAGAAAACGGTGGTTCACTTACCATTCTTGCAACAGCATTAACTGAAACAGGCAGTAAAATGGACGAGGTTATCTTTGAAGAATTTAAAGGTACCGGTAATATGGAGTTGCAGCTTGACCGTAAAATCAGTAACAAGCGTATTTTCCCAGCAATTGATATTGTTGCAAGTAGCACACGTCGCGATGATTTATTGGTTGACAAAGACATGCTGAAGCGTATTTGGGTAATGCGTAATCACTTGGCAGATATGACTCCTGTGGAAGCAATGGAATTCCTTCGCAGCAGAATCAAAAACACACAAACCAATGAGGAATTTTTGTTAGGAATGAATTCATAGTTTATTAAAATGGAATCTATTGATAACAAAACATTTTTCGAGAAATTTTTAGGCTTTAAATTTGGGATAATTGCGGCAAGTTTTTCCACTTTGTGGATGATTTACTTGTTTGTAACAAAATCAGTAATTAGTCCTATTGGCAGGGTTTCTATGCTTATAGTGCCTGTTGCATTGTTTGCAGGAGTTTATTTTTCTATTTATCAGTTTAGGAAAAAAGCAATGGATGGTAAAATGAGTTTTAAAAATGGTTTTAAAACAGGACTGCAAGCTATAGTTGCTTACTCCATCATCATCGCATTTGCTACGTTTATTTGTCAAGCAGTAATTTATCCAGAATTTAGTATTGATGTTATTGCAAATGCAAAAGAAAAAGGCATTGCAGAAAAGGTTGATGTGAAAGTAATGAATGACATATTAAATAAAATGAAGCACGATGCCATGATTGGTCCTCAAATAACAAAAACTGTTTTTGGTGGATTATTTATGGGTTCAATATTCTCTTTGCTTTGCGCAGGATTGATGCGTAGAGAGTAAATGCTATTGATATCGACTTACTTTTTTCTTAAATAGTTACAAGAAAACAGCTTAGATGCTAACTCTAATTTTTTCTGCTATTTTTGACACCATTAAATCAATTATATTGAAAAATTTCTACAAGTTTATAATGTATCTATGGGCGGTAGCTGCTTTAGTTACTGCATTTTTTGCGGCATTTATGATTGTTAAAGCCAATACAACTAAATCAATCTACTTATTACTACTCGCATTTTTTTGTGGTGTAATGTTTATGCTCAACAAAAAGCGCATCAATAATTTTAAAGATTAACAAAGCTGAATCATTAATTAATTATGAGCCACACAAGTATTGTTATCATATTATCATTATTGTCGTCAGCATTTTTTGCAGGACTTGAAATTGCCTTTTTAACCAGCAACAAACTGCGCATTGAGTTAGAAAGCAACCAAGGTTTTTTGCCAGCACGCATTTTATCGCGCTTTATCAAGGAGCCTTCTAAGTTTATTGCCACAACACTTGTGGGCAACAACATTGCATTGGTTATTTATGGTATATACATGGCCGAAGTACTTGAACCTATTTTCGAAATATATTTTACAAGCCACATAATTGTGTTGGCATTGCAAGTATTAGTAAGTACAATTATTGTAATAACCACTGCTGAGTTT
>Ga0214921_10009430_pt1 | contig 12349 bp, 8 predicted proteins | sample LL1505_MetaG_FD_177992 | JGI IMG/M metagenome (GOLD analysis project Ga0214921, IMG submission 177992) | Freshwater microbial communities from Lake Lanier, Atlanta, Georgia, United States - LL-1505 | ecosystem: Environmental > Aquatic > Freshwater > Lake | place: USA: Georgia | collected 2015-05-28 | reverse complement strand
CAGCATCTGTCCCTATGTCCGCTTTCGTCTTTACTCGTTTCCTTGCCTATCTCTCTTGCACCACCGCAGGGGTCCATATACGCCCCTCCACATACAAACGCCCCAGTGAGGGATGCCTCGTCTCCTCCCTTGAGGTAGTCCCGTGCCAGCGATAGGCTATCCCCATGCGTACATCCGTTGCCATCATAGGCGCTGGTTTCAGCGGGACCCTTACCGCGATCCATCTCCTGCGTTCCCCCTCACACGAAATCAAACTCGATATCTACCTGATCGATCCGCGAGGCACCTTCGGCCCCGGACTCGCCTACTCCCCTCCAAGCGAACGGTTCAAACTCAACGTACGCGCGAAGGCGATGGGGGCGTTTCCGGATGATGTTGAAGGGTTCGCTCGTTGGGCGAAGCAACGGTATCCCACCATCTCCCCTGACGACTTCGCGCCCCGACGCTACTACGGTGAATATCTCTGCGATCTTCTCGAACAAGCCTCGTGCCAACCAACTGGTCACACTTTGCATCGGGTACACGATGAGGCGGTCGACATCTCTAAGAGATCCGATGGCGGCGAATGGACTATTATTCTGAAGAGTGGCGTAGAGCTCTGCGTCGAAGCATGCGTAGTAGCCGTCGGCAACATTATGCAGACCCCTTCCGAATCAGCGGCGCTATTCCGCAAACCGTTTGACCCAAGGAGCTATGAAGATCTCCCCACGCTGAGCAGTATCTTCATCCTTGGAAGCGGCCTCACCGCCGTCGACACGATCCTTGAGTGTGAGGGACGCGGTTTTACAGGTACCTACACTGTCCTCTCTCGTCACGGACGATTTCCTCGACCGCACGAAGATCTTCCCGCCGCCGCGGTCGCGAATCTCCCAAACGACTGGGACACTCGAGGTTCTGTGCGCACACTCGTCTCCACCATTCGCGCCGAGAGTCGCCGCCTTGGATCATCGCAGCCCGTGTTTGACGCTATGCGCCCAAAGATACAGTCGATGTGGCGAAACCTCTCACTTTCTGAACGGAAACGCTTCCTTAGGCACGTACGACCGGTATGGGATATTCACCGTCACCGCATCCCCTCCGAACACGCCGCGGTTCTCGAACGGCTACAATCCACACACAGACTCCATCTCCTCGCTGGTCGGCTTGTCGAATGTGCGCAGGAGGGTAAGCGCCTTGCGATCGCTATCCGCGAGAGAGCTCTCGCGGGCACGACCGTTCAGCGTACCGTCGACGTAGCGTTCCGCTGCACCGGCCCAGAAGCCGATATCACGAAAACAGATAATCCATTACTGAGAGCTTTTCACGCTCATGCCCTAGTTGAGCCAGGCCCGTTAGGATTAAGCCCTCTTTGTGTCAGAGAAGGCGCCATCCCGTTATGGCTCCTCGGCCCCCTTCAGCGTGAAGACCTCTGGGAGATAACGGCGGTCCGAGAAATTCGCCAACAGGCACAGGACGTGGCCGCGGAAGTGCATGTCTTTCGTAGAAACACCGCAACACCGCGTAAACAATAGCTGTTTTACGTGTTTAGACACCCTCCAGCCGCACCGATAGTAAGATGTGGTATGGTAAGGGTGCAAAGGGTTGAGCAACGCAGGGTAACCTTTCTCCCGGTGGCCAGCGGCTCTTTACATAAACGCTTGAGAGAATAGCGACATCTTCACATGGTCCAGTCTTCAACAAAAAGACGCCGAAAAATAAAAGCGAGACGTTCGCAGTCCTCACTCTCCTTTCTCACATCGGACGAGTGCTTCAATCGCGAATTGAGTTGGATCGAATTCAACCGCCGAGTTCTCGCTCAATCCCACAACCCGTCGTGCCCCCTCCTTGAACGGGTTCGGTTTCTCACCATCTGCACCTCAAATCTCGATGAATTTTTTATGAATCGAGTGGGCGGATTGCAACAGAAGATCGACGCGATCAAGGGACAGGGACTCGCGGGGCTCAGCACCGAGCCGGAGGAGTTACTGAAACAAATCAGAGCCTCCGTTACAGAGCTTATCAAGACGCAAGACAACATCCTCGAACATGAGCTGAAGCCGAGTCTTGTTCACAACGGCATTCGTCTTGTGACCTGGAAGGAGCTATCAACCTCCGAGCGTGAATCGGCGATCACCTATTTTCAAACCAACATCTTTCCCGTTCTTACCCCTCAAGCGATAGATCCTGGGCACCCATTCCCCGCCATCTCAAACCTCTCACTTTCCCTCGGAATCCTCCTCAAACACCCGGACAGAGACGAGGAGCTCTTCGCCCGAGTGAAGATACCAACGGTGCTCTCGCAATTATTCCGCCTCGAGCCGAAAAGCGGCGAACATTTCCGAGCTATCACCACTACCGAGATAATCCAAAACAACCTGAGCGCGCTCTTTCCGGGAATGATTATCGAGGATGTCCTTCCCTTTCGGATTACTCGAAACTCGGAATTGGACGTCGATGAATATGAGGCGGACGATCTCGTTGAGTCGATCGCCGAGGGATTAAGGGAGAGAAAATTCGCTCAGGTTGTAAGACTCGAACACGGCCCCTCGCCGAGCGCCCCGATCCTGCGATTCCTGATGGAGGAGGTAGGGATATCGGACGACGACATCTACCTCTCCACAAGCGCGATGGAGTTTGCCGCGTTAAAAGAGGTCGCTGAGGTTGGAATTCAACACCTCAAATTTGAGAACTGGACCCCCGTAGTTCCCCCTCAGTTGGTTGACGAGGACGCGAACATCTTCTCCGTCATACGAGCGGGAGACATCCTCGTTCATCACCCCTACGAATCTTTTAACGGAAGCGTCGAGCGGTTCCTTCGGACGGCGGTGGAGGATCCCAAGGTCCTCTCGATTAAAATGACCCTCTACCGCGCGGGCGATAACAGCTCTCTTATCCCCCTTCTCATAAAAGCCGCCGAGAACGACAAGCATGTGGTATGCCTGATTGAGGTTAAAGCGAGCTTCGATGAAGCGCGCAATATCCGGCACGCGCAATTATTAGAGAACGCCGGCGTGCACGTGATGTACGGCGTTGTAGGACTCAAGACACACGCCAAACTTATCCTCGTCGCTCGCCAAGAGAACGACTCCATACGCTGTTACGGACATCTCGGGACCGGAAACTACAATTCCACGACCGCTCGGTTCTACACCGACCTCGGACTCTTCACCTGCGATAAGACGATCTGTGATGACATGGTGGAGCTCTTCCACTTTCTCACCGGACGCTCACTAAAGCGTGACTACAACCAACTGCTCGTCGCCCCAGTGGCGCTTAAAGAGAAGCTGCACGCTCTCATCGAGGGGGAGATCGCCAATCATAAGAAGGGACTTCCAGCTCACATCCTCATCAAGGCAAATAGCTTGGAGGACACCGCGACATGCCGCGAGCTCTCTCGAGCAGCGCAAGCGGGAGTTCCCGTCGATCTGATTATCCGGGGAATCTGCTGCCTCAAGCCAACGGTCACCAACGGCATCATGAACCCGCGCGTGACCTCAATAGTCGGCAGGTTTCTTGAGCATTCCAGGTTGTACTACTTCCGGAACGCTTCGCCGGATCCACTCGGCGGAGCGATGTTTATGAGCTCCGCCGATCCGATGTATCGAAATCTCCATCGCCGAGTGGAAGTCGCGGTGCCTATCAATGATATTCAAGCGCGGCTGCGATGTTGGGAGATTCTATCAGCGTGCCTTCACGACTCTGTATCAGGATGGGATCTTCAACCGAACGGATCCTACGCGCTTCGTAAGCTAGATGACAAAACTGTCGCGCTAAGTTCTCAAGATCTCCTTATGAAGATCTCGAAGGACCGGGCCCGCTCGGGGTCTCGCTTGGTCCCTTAACGGGTACTCCTTCCCCCTCTCTGCATCGGTTCGCTATTGGATAGTTATAGATAATCCCAAACACTCCTCGAGAGCGGTCTTTCGAGACTCAGCCCCGATACGCTCAACCAGCAGCGGCGCACGACTCGGAAGCTTGATCGTAGCCATAGATCCCCTTCTCCGGATCTTAAGTGTCCCTATGCGCTTGAGGTGCTCTCTATCGAGTTCCTCCACAAGGCGAATAATGGCCGCCAGAACGGTTACCACTCTCTTTCCTGATTTTGAAAGCGCAGCAAAATTATCATCACGATTTGTAGGAGCATCACCCCGGTGATATCGCGCGATCAAGGCTACAAGCTCGCGTTGCTGATCGGAAAGACCCGGGAAATGACTGGATCTCAGGATATATTCCGAATGTTTATGATGATCGCTGGAGTTTATAAAATATCCCACATCATGGAGAAGAGCGGCTACCTCCAAGAGAGCACGCGCCTCTCCTCCGAGCTTATGAACACCTTTCAACTGATCAAAGATCTGCAGGGATAGCTTCACGGCATGATACGCGTGCGTTTCGTCAAACGAATATCGACGCCCCAACTCCACAGCGTACGGACGCACCCTCTCTAGGTTACGCTGGAGAGAGGTAACCTCTTCCGATGAGCGATATTGTTCATAGAGGTCAAACAGCACTCCGTCACGCAATCCCGTTCTTGGGATCGTTAGCGTGGAGACCTTACTCTCATTCATAACCCCCGCCACGAGCGCCATGGCTGGCATAATGACATCTGCTCGATCCGGTCGAAGTTTCAACTTTTCGACGCGTTGCGCGACCGTCATCCCCTGAAGGATCTTCATTAGTCGCAGGAGCTCCATCCGATGAATGCTTCGGTTGCCCTTTTTTTTGAGGACGGTCTTTCGTAAATCACCGAGGGTGTCGATGTTGCCTCCAGTGCCGATTAAACGGGTAATCTTCCTGACTTTATTCGTTCGGGCGATCTGGGTTCGAATGCGCTCCGCGTATTGCCGCAACAATCGAGACATCACGGCTTCGCTATTCTTCTTCTCGCGAACCATTTCAAGGAGGCGCACGGTACCGAGGTTCACACTCTCCGAGAAGATAATCGCGCCGCGGTGAATGAGGGTCAGTTCCACACTTCCGCCACCGATATCGAGCAATAAACTTGTCCCAATGCGAAGCGGAACAAGCCTGGAAACGGCTCCATAAATTAAGCGAGCCTCCTCATCCCCCGAGATAATCTCGATCTCGATGCCCGTTGCTCTTCGCACCCGATCCAAAAATATTTGAGAGTTTTCTGCGTCTCGCAAAGCGCTGGTGGCAACAGCCCGACACACGGTGACGTCATGAACCCTCAGGAGCGATTCGAACTCAAGAAACGCCGCGACCCCCTTTTCCATCGTCACTGGCGAGAGTTTTCCGGCCCGAAAGACATCACCTCCGAGCCGCACGGGCGCTCGTTGTGTCGCGAGGATCGTCAGGTTACCCTTTTTATCGAAGGTGCCGATGGCGAGGCGGATCGCGTTGGACCCAATATCTACAGCCGCAAAAGTTGTCATAGAAAAACTTCCTGTGTGATTCCTAATACTTTTACTCCGACCAGATCTTAGGGAAAAGATAGTAAATGGCCCCGCAACTAGATGTCGTCTTGAGCTTCCGCTTCTGATACGCTTGTTTACTATGCAAATCGCCCGGAACGAGAGTACGCCCGATTCCCCTCCTACATCTTCAGGCATCGACCCTCGCTCCATGTCGCCCCATTCATTTTTCAGTGTGACCGTCCGCTCGGGGATCTCCGAGGAGTGCGCCAGACGTTGGGCGGGCGCCGTGATAGGCAACGGACTCGCCGATCCAACTGAGATCATGGACGCGAGTCAGATCGCTCGGTCCAACAAGGCTCTTGTCGCGCGACCTCCCTCGCTCACACTCACTAAGCACGATCGTTCCGCGATCGACGGTTTTGAGAAGCTGCTCTTTCAAACCCACGATAGGAAATTTATCGAGACCGTCCTCATCCCACTTGAAAAGGAAGGTCGAGTCTCAGTCTGTCTCTCGTCGCAGGTCGGATGCGTTATGGGATGTACCTTCTGCGCCACCGCGAAGATGCCCGAGCGACGAAACCTTGAGTCATGGGAGATCCTGGATCAGTTGATACAAGCACGTGCGATAGCCCGGTCGCAGGGCCGCACGGTGACGGGGGCGGTGTTCATGGGAATGGGTGAACCGTTTCTCAACTTTAGCAACGTGATCACCGCAGCGGATTGGATGAGGTATCCGATTAAGGACGCGATCTCCGGCAAGTCGATCACCATCAGCACGGTGGGACTCGTTCAGGAGATCGAGCGGTTCACCGACATGAACCTCCCCTTTCGGCTCTCGATCAGCCTCGGAGCGGCGACCGATGAGAAGCGCGCGATCCTCGTGCCTGTTGCCGCCCGAACGCCAGTCGCGCGGGTCATGCAGGCGGCTCGCCGCTATGCGCTCACAAAGAGGGACCGAGTTAACCTCTCCTACGTCTGCGTCAGTGGTATCAATGTGAGCGAGCAGGACGCAATCGATCTTGCAACCCTGATCGGCGACACCCCAATCCGACTCGATCTGATCGATGTAACCGACTCCTCGGGACGCTACCACCCTCCGACCCCAGAGGAGCTCAAAACGTTTCGGAACGCTCTGGCGCATCACGTGCGTCAGCCAGTAGCGAGGCGGTACTCCGGTGGAAAGGATATCAGAGCTTCGTGCGGCTCGCTCGCAGGAAGCTCTCTCGGCCTGCTTGATGCTCCACAACTCGTCTAATTTCGGCCGGTTACAGCCGTCCCCCGAAGGATTCCGATACCCTCACTATGCGCTGGCGTCCCTGTGTAAATCGGCGCATGATGCACGCATGAGCACCTTTGATGTCCGCCACGGCGAGGGAGATATCCTCGTACATCTGTCTGACGAGAGCTTTGGTCCAGAGCTGATGCAGATCTTGAGCGAGACGGTGCCAAGCTACCCCCACGGTGAGATCACGCAACAGAGGATCGACCACCTACGAAACCACTCAGCGCCCTATCCCAAGCTTCATATCCCCAACCATCAATTCGGACCTATCTGCGTAGAGGTGCTCCAACCGACCGACGCGATGTCCCAGGAAGCTTGGAGGGTGATGGTCGATCTCACAGGGGCGCTCTTACCTCTGAGACACCGGTAGTCAGGACCTGATCTCGTTTATATTGCGCCGCCCCCCTAATAACGCTATGAAAAGCCATAAAATTACGTGCACAAACGGAGCATAGTATGGCTTTTGAACTGAAACCCCTTCCCTACCCATCCGACGCGCTTGAGCCGCATATCGACGCTCGAACCATGGAGATCCACCACGGTAAGCATCATGCGACCTATGTGACGAACCTCAACAACGCGCTCAAGGATCAACAGGAGCTCGCGAACCTTCCATTAAACGACCTCATCGCACACCTTGAGAAGGTACCAGAGAATATCCGCACAGCGGTACGTAACAATGGCGGAGGACACTGGAACCACGACCTCTTCTGGAAGCTGATGACTCCAGGTGGAAACGACACTCCAGCCGGAGATCTCGCAAAGGCTATCGACGCCGCGTTTGGCAGCTTCGATGAGTTCAAGATCAAGTTCAAAACCGCGGGCCTCGGTCGCTTCGGATCAGGGTGGGCATGGCTTGTGGCTCAGAAGGATGGATCGCTCATGATCACCTCAACCCCGAACCAAGATAATCCCCTCATGGAAGGAAAGTACGCCATCCTCGGGTGCGACGTTTGGGAGCACGCCTACTACCTCAACTACCAAAACCGTCGAGCGGACTACCTCGATGCGTGGTGGAATGTGGTGAACTGGGATGTTGTCGCTGAGCTCTACAAAGCTCGCTAAGCGAAAATACAACTAGAAAGAAAAGCAGGCGCCTTTGAGCGCCTGTTTTTTTACCTACGCCCCTACAACAACCGCTCAATCGCGTATAACAACAAACCCACTAACCCACCAACGATCGTGCCGTTAATCCGAATGTACTGCAGATCGCTACCAACCTGCTCCTCAAGCTTCGACACGAGGGTCTTCGTGTCCCAGCCTTCTATGGTACGCGCGATGAGGTCGGCGACGTGACTGCTCTGTTCACCGAACGCCGCTCGCAATACACCTCGCATAAAGGTATCCATCCGATGCTGCAAGGCGGGAGAGGCCTTCATCGTTCCAACGAAATTGGCGAGGATCCGATCGATCGTAGCGGCTATCAGCGATGAATCGCTCTGCGCGTCACTCTTCACGCTCTGAAGGAAGGAATCACGAAGGGAGCTGATATACCCGCGGAAGACATCACTTGCGAGTAAGGTCTCTTTTAGCTTCTCTCCTTTAACTCTGAACTCCTCTGAACTTTCAAGCTTCTCAATAAAGATCAACACCGAGCCGTGCAACCTACGGCGGAGCTCGTGATTCTTATCGGAGAGCGCCTTAGAGAACGTATCTTCGGTCTTATCGACGATCGAGCCGAAAATCCGCTTATCAATAAAATCGGGAACGAACCACGGACTCGCCTCTCGCAGCTCCCGACGGAACCACTCCTTGTTGGAGCGGAAGAATTCGCGGGCGTGCCCCACCATCTCATCGAGCATGACCTCGTGCATCTCGTTCGCGGTGAGCGAACGAAAAACCTTAGCGCCGGTCTTGGCGAAATCGATGCGACGGAGAAACTCCTCGACCTGATCGTCGATGAAGGACTTCACCTCTCGCTCCTCAAGGCTTGAGACGATCTTCGGAAGGAGGGTCGCGATACGAGTGGTAATGGTCTTTCGATTGGTCGGGGTTTCAAGCCACCGAGCGATCGCCCCGGTGATGTTGAGCGACTCGCCCTCCAGCGCTTTTTCCGTGAGGAAATTTCTCTGCACAAAGAGCCCGAGGCTCCTTCCGATGCGAATCTTGTTGCGGGGAATAATCGCGGTGTGAGGTATTGGCACTCCAAGGGGATGTCGAAAGAGCGCGGTTACCGCGAACCAATCGGCGAGCGCACCTACGAGTGCGGCCTCGGCGAAGGCGCGCACCGGCACCAACGCCGGATACGTTCCCATCAGGATCTGGCAGGTCACAAAGAGCCCCGCCATCGACACGAGCAGGATCGTAGCAACCCACCACACCTTGGAGTAACCGCCAGAGGCTACAACCCCGTGCGATGGAGCCGGCATCGGCTGTGGAGCTATCGACTTATCAAACTCAGCAATATCCTCAGCGAGCACGACCGACCTCCTGTTGAGCTCTTACCCTATACCTGACACATTCTAGTGGGATTACGAGAAAACGCCACCATCACCCGCAGGGAAAAGGTCGGAATCGGCTTTACTCTATGGTCGCGGGCTTGTTGTAGGCCCTCGGGAAGTAATCCGAGAAGGCGGGGGTCAGCACCATCGCGCCGTCTTTCGAGTAGAGGACCGCAAAGAGGTCGGGACGAGCCGTGAGCTTCGAAAGGAGCTCGCGACGCTCCCCACTCGGTTCGACCTCCCCTTCCTTGCCAGGAATGATGAGCAGGGAGACCCCCTGAGCCATCATCGCCTGAAAGGCTGCCTGAGGGTCTTTCAGGTTGCAGATAACCTCACTACCGGGCCCCTCCTTGTGGGTAGGAAGGCCCGCTCGCAGGGCGACACTCTTTACTGAAGGTGCATCACACGCCTCTACAACGAGGGGAGCACCCTGTATCGAGCTTGCAAGCCACTCCACGAGCGGGTCCTGAATCTTCTTCAGGTCGCCCTGCGCTTGAGCGACGTCGACCCCAGAATACCCGTTATACATGACGTGAGCGCCCCGAATTGCAGGCACGATACAGATCAGGGTAACTAACAACGCAGAGAGCGGACGACGGATCAGCAAACTAAACGCCGTATAGAGCACCCCTCCAACGGCACCACCCAACATCACAAAGCACACCTCGTAGGCGAACGAGCCGGTCGCACCCACGAGCTTCACAAGCCATCCTGCAAGAAGATGTCCACCATACCAGGAGCCCGATTCAGGAAGGGGATTCCATCCACCAGTTGGAGGTATGGTTTCATTGCGTGCGAAAAACGAGAGGGCGAATTGTTGAAAATCTCCAGCACCCCAGAAATACGATGGAAAGAGCGCCTTCATCACCACCACAGCAACAACTCCCGTGAAGAGGGAGAGGAGTACGTATGCTCCATGCACCGAGAACGCCCCGAACACGCTCTTTCGAACCGCTCGATTCGAACAAAATCGAACACAGGCGCTAAGCACCAGGAGGCTCACGATCAGGAGTCCAGCTGAGGCATTAAAGGGAAGGATATCCAACGCTGCGCACATCCAGGTCAACCCGCCACCCAAAACGATACCACCCAGAAAGCTCATACCGAGGCCAAGGTCCGGCAAAAAGGTCAGAAAAGGGCCCACCAAGATCCAGAAGCTAGCGCCAACGAGGAGCAGGAATCCGAAGGTCCGCACGAGTCTCTTGGGATTAGGGTCATACAACGTAGCGGTGGAGGCCCATCCCCCCTCATCCATGAGAAGTATCTCGTCCATAGTTGGGAGCGGTTGGAAGGACGCCGGATTCATGACCCGTTGCGTCATCTGCTCCTCGGAGAGGCGCTCCACATTCTTGAAGATAACGACCTTAGGGTGGTCGTACACCGAGAAGCTCTCATCAGCGAGGTCATCGTTGAAGCTCAAACCGAGAAACGATGGCCGATCCTTAAAGGTTTTCTCGAGGGTGAACCCTAACTTCTCAGCCCACAGGAGCTGAATGATAGCGGTAGTATAGGGATACTCCTCTGGGATTCGGGGAATTGAGTCAGAGATACGAGCGGTTGGAAAGATAACATAGTCCGCCTTCGCCATCCGGCGAAGCACCATACTTACCTTCTCCTTGGTGTCACGCTCATAGAAAGGGAGCTCTGCGTCCCTTCCCTCCATAACAAAAGTTCGGGGTGCGTCCTTGCCTGGGATCGAGATCGGCAACCTATCGTCCCAATGCGGCCCCACTAAGACACTCCCCTGAGGGATGTTCTGAAAGATCCACTCCGAGGCCACGCGATACGGATGGGGCTGACGGTACAGCTGCACCCATCCAACGGCGTACACAACCGCGTAACCAACAACCAATAAAAGGGCCAGACGGGGAACGAAGCGACTAAATCGAGTGACCAATTTCATAGAGCCGCATTCTCAGATGATTCCCCGAGTTTGGCGAGAGTTGATTTATAGAGTCGGGGTGCCAGAAGGATGGGCCGTGACATTTTTTACATGCACGCCCCCGGAGGTGCGTACCCTCGCCATGTATGGACGGAAAGCCAGGCCGCTTCGTTCGTCTACGTTCACGTTCACGAGCACGAACACGTGCACGTCAAACCCCCATTTTTTTAAAACAGCGGTAGCCTTCTCACCGACCGCAAATCCCCCTGTACACCCAGCCAAGCTAGAGGTTACCTTCTGGAAATGACCTCACAAGCTCACACTCCCTCCCCCGCGTGGCTTATCTCGAAACGCTGGGACCTCGTCATCCTGATCGTTATCACCCTGGCGGGCGCCCTCCTGAGAGCCCCCGGCATCCCTCACGGCATCGGTTTCCATCCCGACGAACGCCACATGGTTATGGTGACGGAATCCCTTCCCCGAAATGCGATGAATCCTAAGTCCTTCGCGTACGGAAGCTTCTCATTTTATATGGCGTGGGGATTCGCTCAGCTCGTAAAACCTTTCTCATCGTTTGCGGCGACCTATGACGGGCTCTTTTACTCCGGACGGGCCTTCTGCACCGTGATGGGAACTGTGGCGATCATACTGACCTACTATCTCGCGGTGCTCCTCTACCGACGGTCATCTGTCGGTCTCCTCGCCGCTCTCTTGATGGCGTGCAACGTCTTCCACCTTCAGCTCTCCCGCTACTTCACTTCGGACATCCCGCTCACGACCCTCTGCCTCATCTCGATCATCGCGCTCGTAAAGGCGCATCAGAAGGGCACCCTCTGGTCGTTCCTGGTGTTCGGGGTCTGCACCGGACTCGCCACGGCGACCAAGATCAGCTCTGTGTTCCTTGCGTCCCCCCTCTTCGTGGTGCTCGGACTCGCCCTCATTAAGGAGTGGCCTCGAGTCGACTCGACCAAACGTTTCTTGAAGGTGCTGACGATCATCGTGGGCGGCATAACGCTGTGCGGCATCACCCTCTTCGTCACGTACTGGAAGGGCTACCCCCGCATCCTTGGCTACCGTGTCGCTCAGCAAGCCTTCCTCGTGCCGCTCTCGGTTCCATTTCTCGCTGGCATCAGCATCCTCCTCCGGAAGCACTCCAAGGCGCTCTCAAAGCTCTTCGCCTGCTTCTCGGTTGGGGTCCTCATGTTCACCCTGGCGGAACCCTACGCCCTTCTCGACTTCGACACCTTCGTGCGTCATACCCGAGAGCAAACCTCAATGGTGCGGGGCTTGTGGCGTCCCCCCTACACCATCCAGTACGAGAGAACAGTTCCGTACTTCTACCACCTGAAGCAGATGCTCTGGTACACCATGGGATGGCCGGTTTTTA
>Ga0214921_10009429_pt1 | contig 12350 bp, 3 predicted proteins | sample LL1505_MetaG_FD_177992 | JGI IMG/M metagenome (GOLD analysis project Ga0214921, IMG submission 177992) | Freshwater microbial communities from Lake Lanier, Atlanta, Georgia, United States - LL-1505 | ecosystem: Environmental > Aquatic > Freshwater > Lake | place: USA: Georgia | collected 2015-05-28 | reverse complement strand
GCCGCCGCCGACCGCATCGATGCCGGTCAGGGCCACATAACCGATCCGTCGCATCTGTGAACGCTTGGCCGAGGTGGCGAGCATCTCCATGTCGCCGCGAAGGTCGGCCAGTTCTGTCGCCGGTCGCGAAAGCAGCACGCGGATCAGGTCAAACACCGTCGCGGCATCCACATCTCCCGCCCGTGCGTCGAGGGATTTGAGGGCATCGACGGCCACCCGCACGACACTCGTGCCCTTGGCCTTGGCAAGCCCCTCCACAGCCTCCTGTCGCAGACGTTCGTCGAGACCGCTGCGGAGTAGCATCGCCTCATACACGCCAGCCGATCGGGGCTCCTGCGCCAGCTCTTCGTTGGTCAGCGACTGGTAGAGATAGGCCTGCCCCTGTGGGGTGGCAAAGGCCAGCGGTCGCTTCGCCGCCAGGGCTGCCTTGAATTCTGGCACGAGCACCCGAGCCGCCTCCGCTTTCACGTAGTCGACGTGACGATCGGAAGGCATTTCTTGGACGATCGCCAGCGACTCGACCGCCTCGGGCACCCGCAGGTAGGAAGCTGTGCGCACGGCCTCCAGCCGCACTCTGGCGACCGAATCGAGTGACCCCTTCCGCACCAGATCGAGCGCGTTGGGAACCCGGTCGACGATTGAAGAGAGTATCCGCATGGCAGCCGCCCGGGCCTTTGGCTCCGGAGACTGGAGCACGGCTTCGAGGAGTGGCTGATCGACCTGGTCGAAATGCCGCAACATCCACAGGGCCTCGAGCCGGTTGTGCTCGAACGTGGGCGACTTGGAGTCGAGCTTGGCAAGCCACGCCTTCACCGCCGGCACTACCTCCCCCTCGGGACGGCCCGACAGTTCGATCCGGGCCCGGTACCGCACCCTGTCGGTCGTGTCTGCCAAGAGCGCTACCAACTCCTTCACGCTGCGGCCGGCGATCGGTAGCGGCTTCGATACCGGCTTGTTGGCCATCACCACGCGATAGACGCGGCCATGGATGCGGTCGCGACTGGGATCCCGGAGGTTGTGCTGCATGTGGCCAATGATCGGGTTCTGCCAGTCGGTGAAATAGATGGCGCCATCCGGCCCCATCTCCAGATCTGCCGGCCGGAAATTCGGATCGCTCGATGAGACGATCGGCTCCACCTCGACCGCCTCAGGGTAGGAGGCGTCTCCGGGTTTGAACTGATACTGCAGGATGCCCTGGAAACCGATCACGTTGCCCACCAGCAGGTTGCCCTGCAGGTCGCTCGGAAAATGTGGGCTCGAGAGAAACTCGATGCCGGGGCAGGGGCGGGTCCGCTGGTTGTAGACGCTCGGGGCGCCGCCATGCTTGTCCATGCCATCGAGCCTCGTCGAGAAGACCGAGCCCCAGTAGGGAACCGATCCGGTGCCGTCGACGGCGATGTCGTCCCCCCAGGCGCTGAAGGCATGCCCATGTGGATTGGCGAACGAATAGGAGGTGTAGAGGCCGAACTTGCCCGTGCGGGGCTCGTACTTGAAGACGGCACCATTGGCGCACCGCACCGGCGGACCCCACGGGGTTTCACCCTGCGAGTGATGGAACGTGCCCTCCTGGAAATAGAGCGTGCCGGAAGGGTCGAGCGTGAAGCTGTTGGCGGTGTGGTGCGTGTCGGCGGTGTCGAGACCGCCGATGATGCGGGTCTTGATGTCGTACCGGTCGTCGCCGTTTGTGTCCTCCAGATAGAGCACGTCCGGCCCCTGCGCCACGATCACGCCTTTCCCCCAGAACTCAAACCCCGTCGGGTTGTGGAGATCGCCGGCAAAGGTCTTCACTTTGTCGGTGCGGCCATCCCCGTTGGTGTCTTCCAGGATCAGCAGCTTGTCGTTCATCGCCTCGTCGGGTCGCCAGTGGGGATAGGTCGGCCAGGCCGCCACCCAGAGCCGGCCCTTGGTGTCGAAGCTCATCTGCACCGGATTGATCAGCTCGGGAAACATCGCCTCGTCGGCGACCAGCTCCACCTTCATCCCGGAATGGACTGTCATCTTCTCGATGGCGGCCTGGCCGGACAGAAACTCGTGCCTGCCGCCCTCGAGGGGTCCGGGCTTGTTGGTCACGACCGGGATCAGTTCCGGCAGGCCAACGTCGTCGACCGCGGGCAGCGGCGCGGTCGGATTGGCGAGCGTGGCGGCCGTGGCCCAGATCCTACGATCGCGATTGGCGGTCTTCACATCGAGATAGTCGAGCTCCCGCTGGGCGACCTCGTAGTTGGTCTGGCCGTCGACGAACGTGAGCCAGGCCCGACCGCCGTAGGTGGAATAGCCGTCGGTGACCCGATAGCGGTTGAACCAGTAGAAATTCTTGTCAGCCACGGCTTTTTGCAGCCGGGACAGTGACCTGGGATCGCGGCCGGGATGCACGCCAAACAGCGATTCGTCGATGATCCTGGAAATCTCGCGATCACCACGCTCGTTTGGGTGGATGCCGTCGCTCGTCAGTGGCTCGGCGATCTTGGCGTAGGCCTCCCGAGTGGGCGTCAAGAGGTCGACGCACTCGACGCCGTTGGCCTGACAGACCTTCTCCATGGCGTCGGTATAGAGCTGCAGATTCTGGTTATGCGTGCTGCCGTCGGTCCAATGCGGCCGGGCGAGATTCTCGTGCGCAATCGGCGAAAACATCACTAGTCGCGGAGCCTCGACGCCGTCGTATTTCTGGGAGAGCGTGTGCTTGATGAAAGCGTCGACCTGCTGTGTAAACGCCTCGAGTCCGGCGGGGCCGGCATGGGCCTCGTTGGAACCGAAAAAAGCGAAGATCACGTCGGCCTTCGTGCCAGTCAGTTCGAAGCGGTTTTCGCGAACCATGGTTAGGTCCTTGATCCCGCTGGGATTCGGGACCGGAGCCGATCCCGCCAGCCACTGATCTGGCGTGCCGAAGTCGGCGCTGCGGAGCCGCTTGGAGAGTTCGATCTCGTCGCCGTCGTAGGCCAGATTGCGGATCACGAGACGCTGCTTGGGAAACCGGCTGTGAAGCATCACCTCCAACCAGCCGGTGTGCTGCATGGCATCGGCGACACCGCCGCCGATGATGCAGATGTGGTCACCTTCCTGGATATCAAGCCTGCCGGCAGTGGCTGGCGTGGAATCGAAACCTGCCACCCCCACCAGCAACGCCGCAAGCAGAATCCGCATGATGCTACGCATGAGCATAACTCCAGAAGAAGGCCGTCTTTACCGCGGCATACTGTAGCCTATTCCGCGGGCCTGGCGCTATGCGACGCCAGCCACCTTCGACGAAAGCGTTCAGGCTATCGTTCAGGCGAGTAGGTCTTTGATCACGCGGGCGTGCTCCACGCCCGTCAGCCGTTGATCAAGGCCAAGGTGTCGGTAGGTGAACCGTTCGTGATCGAAGCCGAGCAGTTCGAGCACCGTGGCGTGGAAGTCGCGGATGTGGACCGGATCCTTGACGATGTTGTAAGAGAAATCGTCGGTCTCTCCATAGACCTGACCAGGTCGCGAGCCGCCGCCCGCCATCCACATCGTGAAGCATCGGGGATGGTGGTCGCGGCCGTAGTTCTCCTTGGAAAGGCCACCCTGCGAGTAGACCGTCCGTCCGAACTCGCCTCCCCAGATGATCAGTGTTTCGTCGAGTAGTCCACGCTGCTTCAGGTCCTGCACGAGGCCGTAGCAGGCCTGGTCGATGTCTTTGCACTGGCTCGGCAGCCGCCCGGCGATATTGCCATGGGTGTCCCAGTTGTTGAGGTAGATCTGCACGAACCGCACGCCCCGCTCCACCATCCGTCGGGCCATCAACACGTTGTTGGCGAAGGTGCCCGGCTTCTTGGCCTCCTCGCCGTAGAGGGCGTACGTATGCTCGGGCTCCGTTGCCAGATCGGTGAGTTCCGGCACGCTGGACTGCATGCGGAAGGCCATCTCATACTGGGCGATGCGGGTGCGGGTCTCGGGATCACCGATCTGCTCGAGCGTTCGCTGGTTCATCGCCTGCAAACCGTCGAGCGTCTTGCGGCGGACCTCCCCCGACACGCCCGGCGGATTGTTGATGTAGAGAATCGGGTCGCCGGCCGACCGGAAACTCACCGCGGCGTGCTCCCCTGGCAGATAACCACTCGACCAGAGCCGGGCACCAATCGCCTGCACCTGCTCGGTGTTGCTCGGCCGGGCCACCAGCACGACGAACGTCGGCAGGTCGTGGTTGAGCGAACCCAGACCGTAGCTGGCCCAGGCACCCAGGCAGGGCCGGCCAGGAATCTGGTTGCCGGTCTGCATGTAGGTGATGGCTGGCTCGTGGTTGATCGCCTCGGTGTGCATGCTGCGGATGAAGCACATGTCGTCGACCATCTTCGCCGTGTGGGGCAGCAGTTCGGTCACCCACATGCCGCTTTTCCCGTGCTGGGAAAATTTGAAACGGCTCGGCGCGATCGGAAATCGCTTCTGACCCGATGTCATCGTGGTGAGCCTCTGGCCGTTGCGGATGCTCTCAGGGAGATCCTTGTCGTACCAGTCGTTCATCGCCGGCTTGTAGTCGTAGAGATCCAGTTGCGGTGGCCCACCCACCATGTGCAGGTAGATCACATGCTTCGCCTTGGGGGCGAATTGCGGGCCGATCGCGCCGGCGACTCGCTCAATCCCACCCGTGGCCGCGGATGATGCGTTGCCGAGCGCTGCGCGATCGCCGCAGAGCGTCGCCAAGGCCGCGCCGCCGAGCAGATGGCTGCCACGCTCAAAAAAGCGACGGCGGGTGAGATTCAACCCCAGTTCATCGAGCGGGAAGTTGCTAGGAGGGTTCATTTGCAGAGCACCTCGTCGAGGTTCATCAGTTCATTCGTAAGCATTGTCCAGCTGGCCTGCTGCACTGCATCGCCTGCGCGGGGCTTGGAATCACCGACCTCGACGAGCTGCTTGGCCTCCTCCGGATGAGCCGCATACCAGCCGGAGAGATCGGCCAGCGACTGTTTCACGATCGTCACCTCCTGCGGGCTGAGCGGCCTGGAGAGAATCCGCTTGACGATGAAATCGACGCGGGAGTCGTCGGTCTCGCCCCCGATTTCCAGCGCCCGATCCGCCAGCACGCGGGCTGCCTCGACAAACTGCTCGTCGTTCAGCGTGACGAGCGCCTGCAAAGGCGTATTGGTTCGCTCCCGCTTCACGGTGCAGTTCTCCCGTGAAGGAGCGTTGAATATGTCCATCGAGGCCGGCGGCGCCGTCCGCTTCCAGAACCAGTACATGCTGCGGCGGTAGAGATTTTCTCCCTTATCGCGGACGTAGCGGTTGGTGTTTCCCCCCATCGACACCGCCTCCCAGACACCGTCGGGCTGATAGGGCTTCACGCTCGGACCCCCAAGCTGCCGGACGAGAAGGCCGCTGGCCGCCAGCGCGTAGTCACGGACCATCTCGGCATCCATCCGGAAACGCGGTCCGCGCGAGAGCAGTCGATTGGCATTGTCCTTGACGAGTTTCTCCGGCGTCGCCACTGCCTGCTGCCGATAGGCGGCGCTGGTCACCATCAGCTTGAAGAGCTTCTTCACATCCCAGCCGGTCTCGCGGAATTCCACTGCCAGCCAGTCGAGCAGTTCTGGATGGCTGGGAAGCTCGCCGGTGATGCCAAAATCGCCGCTGGTTCGCACGAGCCCCGTACCGAACACTTCCTGCCAGAACCGATTCACCGTCACCCGCGACGTGAGGGGATGGCTGGAGAGGAGCAGCCACTGCGCCAGCCCAAGCCGGTTCCGCGGAGCTCCTTCCGGGAAGGCCGGCAGCGCCTCTGGCGTGCCTGGCTGCACCTCGTCGAGCCGCTTGTCGTAATCGCCCCGGCTCAGCACGAATGCCTTGGGCATCTCGGGCTTCTCGTGCATGACATGGGCGATCGTGCCCCGCTTGCGAATGGCAGCCTGTTCGCCATCGAGCGCCGCCACCCTGGCAGTAGCCGCCTGAAACGGTTCGTCAACACTGTTCAGCCACCAGGAGTAGAGCGGGTCTGCCGCCGTGGCACGTTCCGCCGCCGGCAGTTTGACGATCGCCGCCAACTCCCGGCCGTGAAAAATTCCCTCCACCTCGCCGGCCGACAGGCTGCGGCCCCAGAGCGACAGGCTGGCGAGCCCCACGCCGTGCGCGGCCGATCCCCCAGCACGGGAACCGATGATCAGTGGCACTGCCGTGCGGGTGGTGTTTTTCTTGAAGTCCTTGTTTTCGACATTCAGCTCCTGCTGCTTGCCGTCGTAATAGACCTTGATGCCGTTGGACGTGCCCGAGCCGTCGTAGGTGATGGCGACATACGTCCACTCGTCGGCCTTGAGTTGTTCCTTGGCCACGACCTTCAGGCTGTCCTCCGGATGACTGTGGATCAGATGCATGGCGACGCGGCGGCCGCTGACCGCCATGTCCCAGCCGCGGTAAGCCGCCGCCTCATCCATCCGGGCAAGGATGGCGTAGAACGAATCATTCGCGGGCGGCTTGATCCAAAACGTGGCGCTGAATGGCTGGTCGTGCTCAAAGTCGCCCGCTGCAGGTAGTTCGGCCACCTTGCCGTCGAGCAGGAGGGCGGGAACACCACCAGGCCCCGACTGCCAGGCGGTCAGGGGAGCCAGCGGCAGATCGATGTCTTCTCCCATCAGCCGCACGCGGGTCAGGTTTCCCAGCCCCTCCAGCAGCGGCATGTCGATGATCCGTGTGTCCTGCGGCAGTAGACGACTGGCCGATTCGGCGGTCGCCGCTCCGATCCAGCCGTCAAACTCCGGGCGGGCCGATGCCTTGCGAGCCTCCACGGCAGCCCTTGCGGCCGGCAGTTCCTGCTCCAGTTGGGCGGATCTGGCTCGGTCATCTGGTTTCGGCACCGGCAGGATCGGCGGCGTATCGTGCACGTTGCCATCCATGGCGGGCTGGGTCGTGTTATTGAAGAACGCCGAGAGTTCGTAGAACTCTTTCTGAGACAGCGGATCGAATTTATGGTCGTGACAGACGGCACAGCCTGTCGTCAGACCCATCCACACCGCCGACGTTGTCTCGGTGCGGTCGCGGGCGTAGAGCACCAGATACTCCTCGTCGATCGCGCCCCCCTCGCTGGTCGTGATGTTGCAGCGGTTAAAGCCGCTGGCCACCCGCTTGTCGAGTATCTGTTCCGGCGTGGCGGCTGGCCCGTGATCGCTGACCAGATCACCGGCCAGTTGCAGAATCGTGAACTGGTCGAATGGCAGATTGCGGTTGAAGGCGTTGATCACCCACTGCCGGTAGGTCCACATCTCGCGGAAATTGTCGATGTGGATACCGTTGGTGTCGCCGTAGCGGGAATAGTCGAGCCAGTAGCGGCCGCGGTGTTCGCCCCATTCCAGGCTCGCCAGCAGCGCATCGACCAGGCGTTCGTAGGCATCGGCCGACGGATCGGCCACGAAGGCATCGACGACGGCCGGTTCCGGCGGCAGGCCGGTGATATCGAGTGACAGCCGGCGGGCCAGCGTGCGCCGATCAGCCTCGGGTGCGGGGGTGAGGCCTTCCGACTCCAGACGGGCGAGGATGAACCGGTCGATCGGGTTTCTGATCCACGCCTCGTTGTTCACGGCCGGCAGGTCAGGCCGCTGTGGTGGCAGGAACGACCAGTGCGGCTCGTAGGCCGCGCCTTCGGCTATCCACTGCTTGAGCATCTCCTTCTGCTCGGAAGTGAGGGTCTTCTTGTGGGCCGGCGGCGGCATCATCTCGTCGGGGTCGTCGGAGAAGATCCGGTCGAGCATGACGCTCGAATCGGTGTCGCCCGGGACGATTGCACCCGACTCAACCGCCACGTCCCGCTGGTCAAGACGAAGCTCCGCCTTCCGTCCAGCGCTGTCGGCGCCATGGCAGGAAAAGCAGTTCTCCACCAGGATCGGGCGGATGTCCTTGTTGAACGAAAGCGTGGTGTCCGCGACCGGGTCGGCTGCCGGCAGACTGCCAGCGAGAAACAGGCACAGCGTCGCCGCAGAGACACCGGCCGAACAGACAAGCCTGACAACGGGAAATCGGGGGCTGGAGCGACGCATCTGCTCTCCTGGCTGCAGACAGAACGAGACGGCGGGACCGTCCCGACTTTCGGCGATGAATTCCGAGGATGTCGACGTTGCGCTCCGACGACACGGATACTTGTCATCATATATAGCACACCATTGCCGCACACCGCGGCGGCAGCGGCAGCCATCGCTTTCCATAAAGCCATCGCCCAGAACGACTTACGGCCAAAGGAGCGATGGGCGCGTGTCCCGACTCAACTCATTTCCCAGGTTCAACTGGGGCGGGCTTTTCTCGCTTGTGGTGTGGGTCATGCCCCAGCGCCGCCCACTTAGGGCCGCCTGTTGCTCGAGCCGAGCAGCAGTTCGGCCTGGCTCAGCACCTCCGCGAAGGGCGCGCGGACCAGCAGTCCGAAGGCGGCGTGTCGGCCCAGCCGTTCCCGCGTGGTGGCTGGGCTTGTGAGCCCGCAGAGAAAACGGGCCAGCTGTCGAGGAGAGCCCAGCGATGAGTGGCCTTCGGCGATCAGGCCGCGCACCGCCGAGATCTGCTCGGCAGTGATTGGCGGCACGGCAGAGGCCGGGATATCCCGTAAGGCGACACCACAGCCGGCCGTGGCAGTCGCGGCGTCTTCTTCACAGCTCGAGCAACTGCCGCACCCCATACGCGGCTCGTCGCCTCGCCCATTGCCAAACTCTTCACCAAAATAGTGAAGGAGACGCCGGGTCAGGCAGCCGCGATGCCCCGCGAAGTCGATCACTCCCTGCAGTCGCTCGACATCGCGGGCCTCGCGGGCGGCAAACACGTGCTGCATCGACTCCGCGAGCCGCTCCGGATCGTGCTTCTCCGGCGGGCCTTCGAGCCGGTAGCGCTGCCGGCTGCCGCTGGGCTTGAGCTCAATGTCGCCCGCATCTGCCAGCCAGGTGAGGGCTTTCAGAATCCGATCCCGTGGCTCCGCCAGTTCGGCCGCCGTCTCGTCGGGAGTGAGCGTGGTCCACTTCGTGCCACGCTTGCCGCAGTGCAACAGCCGCCGGAGAAATTCCTGCCGGTCAGGCGTGTGTCCTGACAGAACCACCGCCTCGGGCTTGAGCAGCCGCCACTGATAGCTGGCATAGAAACTCCCCAACGGCCGGAGCACCCCGGCGAGTTCGAGACGGGTGATCACTGTTTCGATCACCAGCGGACGGATGTCGGTGGCCTGCGCGAGCTCATAGAGCGAGATGTCCCATTCGCCGTGAGCGGACGCCCGCGCCACGAGAAGCTCGTCGAGGAGCTGGCGGATTGCCTGCGGCGTGGGCGTGTCGCCGTAGGTGAAATTCTCGAGCACGATCCGATCATCGGCACACGCCAAGAGTTCGCAGACCGACGGCCTGCCGTCGCGGCCGGCGCGGCCCGTCTCCTGGGCGTAGTTTTCCATGGTCTTGGGCAGGTTGTAGTGATACACCCCGCGGATGTCGGCCTTGTCGATACCCATGCCGAAGGCGATCGTGGCAACGATCGTGTCGACACGGCCCGCCATGAACGCATCCTGCGCATCGTGCCGCTGTTCATCCGGCAAACCCGCGTGATAGGCGAGTGCCTCAAGCCCGCTCTTTCTCAGGTGCGCCGCCACCTCCTCGGCGGTCTTCTGCAGCGTGACGTAGACGATCGCGGGTTCCCGTCGCTCGAGCAACCGGCTCGTCAACACACCGAGCCGCTCCCCTGCCGTGCAGGGTGTGATCCGATAGCGGAGATTTGGACGCAGAAACGAGGTCTGCACATGGTCGGACGTGGCGATGCCGAAGGCGCGGCAGATGTCGGCAGCGACGGAGGGTGTCGCGGTCGCCGTCAACGCCAGCACGGGACTGATGCCGAGCTCCTGGGCCACGTGCGCCAGCCGCAGATATTCCGGCCGGAAGTTATGCCCCCACTCGGAGATGCAGTGGGCTTCGTCCACCGCCATCATCGCAACCCGTGTCTGTCTGAGCCTCGCCACGAACTGCTCGTTCACGAGCCGCTCCGGCGCGATGTAGAGCAATTTCAGCGTGCCGCTTCGGATGCTGTCATAGACGCCCGCCGTCTCCGCCGCGGTCAGCGACGAGTCGAGCCTCGCTGCGGCAATGCCCCGCGACCGGAGCACCTCGACCTGATCCTTCATCAGGGCGATCAGGGGCGAGATCACGACCGTCAGCCCGTTCATCAGCAGGCTGGGCAGTTGGTAGCAGAGCGACTTGCCGGCACCCGTGGGAAAAATCGCCAGCGTGCTCCTGCCGGCCAGCAGCGTTTGGATCACCTGCTCCTGTCCGTCGCGGAATTCGGCGTGGCCGAACGCACGAGCGAGAACAGCGTGGAGATCGTGCGGCATGGCAGGGGCTTCGTGGAGGGCTTTTCCAAAAGAATATACATGCGTTCAGTATGCGTCAACTCGCGGACTCGGGCATCGCTATCATGCCTATGGATCGCCTGCGGGGGAGAGGGCCGAACTGTCAGGAAATTGGCCCCGCCCCATAAACTGCTGCCGTGAACGCGGATCCGTTCGTTATTCCGTTTCGGAAGGTCGTGCCATGCGCAGTATCGGCGTCTGTCTTGGTCGAATCGCGAGAGCCACACTCTGCGTTGGCTCCGTATTTCTCTCGCTCACTGGACTTTTCCCCGGAGACACCTGCATGACCATTTCCAGTGGCCGTGGCGATGACGCTCCCAACGGGCCGCGGGCAACAGCCTGGAAGGCCGTCGACCAGGCGTTCGAGGAAGGGAAACCGCAGACCGTCGCCGAGGCACTTCAGGGGGTCGAGCAGGCGGCCGTCGCCGATCGGGCCTGGGCCGAGGTAGCCCGCGCGATCGCCACGCGGATCCTGGCCGAGACGGGCGATCGGGCACCGGACGATCCAGAGCGGCTGATCCTGCTCGCGGCCGCCATCGACAAGGCCCCGCCGGAAACCCGCGGTGTGCTGGAGGCGATCCGAGCCAACTGGACCTGGGGTTTTTTCATGCAGAACCGCTGGCGGTTCCAACAGCGGACGGCGGGTGCCGCAGACGACGCCGATCTTCGTGCGATCGCCGAATGGGATCTGCCCACGATCGTCGGCGAAATCAGAAAGCGGTTCGTCGCGGCGGTCGGCGGCCAAGGCAGTCCAGAACGAACCACGCTCCAGAGCCTTCCAGTGGCCGCATGGTCGGCGATCCTCGAGAAGGGCACGATGCCCGCCGCCTACAGGCCAACCATCTGGGACGTCGTCATCCGCGACGCGATCGAGTTTGCCTCGTCCGGCGAACGCGGCTTGGTCGCCCCGGAGGACGCCTTCGAACTCGACGCGGACGGTCCCGCGCTCGGCACGCTCGAGGAATTTCTCGCCTGGCAGCCCGACGCCGATCCGGGGATCACCGACCTCGACTCGCCGCTGCTGGAAACCGCGAGGCTGTATCGCGGCCTGCTTGAGTTTCATCGCGCTGATACCGACCGCACGGCACTCTTGGCCGCCGATCTCGACCGGATCCTGTGGGCGAGCGGCGCAGCGGTGTCGCGTGGCGACGCCGCCGATCTCACCGAACGCAAAGAGGCTGCTCTGGAAGCCTTCATCGAACGTGCGGGCGACCACGAGACCGCCACGCTTGCCCGCTTTCACCTCGCCAGCCTCCTGCAGCAGGATGACGGCGGCAACGATCTCGTCGATGCGCGTGGCATTGCAATAACAGGGGCCGAGGCCCACCCCACGAGCCCGGGGGGCGTACTCTGCAAAAACCTCATCGCGCAGATCGAGGCCAACGACCTCTCGATTCAGACCGAACGATCCTGGGCCGCGCCCTGGCCAATGGTTCGCGTCAGCTACCGGAATCTCACCACGGTGCATCTGCGAGTCGCAAAGGCCGACTGGCTCGGCCGGCTCAACGCTGGAAAACCCCATTCCGGCTGGCTGGACGACGCCGATCAAAAGGCGATCCTCGGCCTGCCAGCCGTGCGCGAGCAGCGGATCGATCTGCCCGCCACCGACGACTACCGGCAGCGGCACGAAGACATCGCCGTGGGCACGGTCCTCGACGCGACGTCGCTCGAGCCTGGTCCCTACTGGGTGATCGCCAGCCAGAAGGCCGACTTCGGTAGTGACAACAACACGGTGCACGTGGCGCTCGTCTGGGTGACCCGGCTGGCAATCGTGTCGGAACAACAGCGGCAACTTTTTGGCACGGCGGCAGGCGGACAGTCAGGCGGGCCCCTCGTTGGCCATGTCGTCGACCTGGCATCAGGTGAGCCGGTGACCAGTGCGACCATCCAACTGTTCGTCCGCGAACAGCAAGGCAACAACCCGCAGCGGTTCGCTAAGACTGGCGTTGCCACGACCGACAAGGACGGCCGCTATGAACTACCTCTGGAACAGGGCCGCGAATATGTCCTGCTGTCCTCGGCCACTGTCGACGGAAAACAGCACGCAGCT
>Ga0214921_10009428_pt1 | contig 12350 bp, 10 predicted proteins | sample LL1505_MetaG_FD_177992 | JGI IMG/M metagenome (GOLD analysis project Ga0214921, IMG submission 177992) | Freshwater microbial communities from Lake Lanier, Atlanta, Georgia, United States - LL-1505 | ecosystem: Environmental > Aquatic > Freshwater > Lake | place: USA: Georgia | collected... | reverse complement strand
CGGTAGCCACATCCACGACCTTTGTGATGGCGATGACTTTAATGGTGTATCTGATTGGTCATCTCCAATCGGTTGCACGGGAGCAGTGGCTGGAATCCGGGGAGGTGGCGAGTTGGGCGGCTAAGTTTTTTTTGGCGGGAGTGGCGTTTCTGGTTCCTGATTTCAACCTCTACAACTTGATTGATGAAATTGTGGCTGGAAATGCGGTCTCCTGGCGTTCGACTTTAGAGGTGGTGGGGTATTCGGGTGTTTATATTGCTGTTCTGTTGACTGCGGCTTCGGTGGTTTTTGAAGGGCGGGATATTTGAGATCATGGGTTGCCGGCGGGTTGGCCTGTGGAATTCTCCTGCTTTGGGGTGGAGTCAAGATCACGTGGGAAAAAGCGATGACGCAGTCTCAAAGAAAGGCGACTTATGGGTTTACTGGGCCCACGGCGGTGGCGATTCGGGAGAAGCTGGGGCAGGGGTTAGCTTTGGCGGCGTTGGGGGGATTTCGTGGTTTGGCGGCGAATGCGCTGATGCTTCAGGCTCATGGGGCTTGGGAGGAGCAGCAGTGGGTGAGGGTGAGGAGTTCCTTGGAGTTGGCGACTTTTCTTCAGCCGAGGGTGGCTGTTTTTTGGGACACAGCCTCTTGGCATTTGGCCTGGAACGCGGCTGTCGCGGCCGAACGGTATAGTGGGGAGCCAAGTGAAACGCGTCGGCGACTCGAGGCACGGCGTTGGGTGGAAGCAGGGCGGAGTCTTCTGGAGAGGGGGACCAAGGCGGTTCCTGAGCGGGCGCTGCTTTTTCAGCGTTTAGGAGATTTGTACTGGCAGAGGCTGGAGGATTATCAGGCGGCGGCGGACTGCTATCGCCAGGCTATTGCGAAAGGAGACGCGCCTCCTTATCTCGAACGCTTTGTCGGATATGCGTTGAATAAGGCGGGTGATAAGCGTGGTGCTCTGGCTTATTTTCGTGAGTTACGGGCTCAGATGGGTACGCCACCAAACCCCGAGAGAAGGCCGGAGGTGGTTGATCGTGAAATTCTAAAATTAGAAAAAGAGCTGTCGGGACAAGCCTCCCCAAAGAAAAAATGAAGTACGGAATTTTTGGGGATGTGCACGGGAATTTGGAGGCTTTGGGAGCGGTTTTGGCTGATATGGAGGACCAGCAGGTTTCGCATCCACTTTGTATTGGAGATTTGGTGGGTTACAACGCCAACCCAAGCGAGTGTGTAGAGGTTGTGAGGGCTCTAGGTTGTCCTGTCGTGAGGGGAAATCATGACGAGTTAGTTACGCATAAGAAAAATCCGGAAGCCTTTTCGCGGGATGCTCAGGCGGCACTAAGTTTTTCGCGAAATCATTTAAGCCCGGCTCAATTAAACTATTTGCGGCGTCTGCCTCTCACCTATATGGACGAGGTGTTCACTCTTGTTCATGCCACACTGGATGGCCCTGAAAATTGGGCCTATATCTCGACCCAACTCGAGGCTCAAACCAGTTTTTTTTACCAAAAAACGCACCTATGTTTTATCGGGCACACGCATCGTCCTGCCGCTTTCTTAAAAGAGAGGGAGGTGCGGCCCATTGAGTTTCGGAAAGTGGATATTCATCCGGAACGGCTCAAAACGGCTAGGAAATTTATGTTTAATGTGGGGTCCGTGGGTCAACCCAGGGACGGTGATTGGCGCGCCAGTTATGCAATTTACGACTCCAAGGAGCAAACCGTTGATCTGAGGAGAGTAGGATATGAAGTAGAGAAGGCGGCCTCGAAAATCGTGAAAGCAGGCCTTCCGGATTCCCTTTCCGCCCGATTATTTCAAGGAGAATAAATAGAAAAATGTTGATAAACAACCGCTTACACATACGCAAACTTTCTGTAACTTGACAAAATAGCAATAGGCACTATTCCTATCTTTATGAAAACTAGGTCCCGAAAAAATCTTCGTTGGTCAACAGAACGCGTTATAGCTGAAATTAATCAGTGGAAGGATAAGGGGGAGCCCCTGTATGCGAACCATGTCCGCCTGAACTTCCAAGAGCTCCTTGCTGCATCGATTCGTTACTTTGGTAGCTGGCAGGCTGCCCTCGATCAGGCTGGAATTTCCTATGTCGACGTACGCAAGTATAGGAAGTGGTCGAAAGAGGTGATTGTGGAAGAGATTCGTGATTTAGCTTCCAAGGGGTTTGACCTCTCCTTCCGCTCTATGGCTCTCAGCCAGCACAACGCGATGGTCTATGCGGCGATTCGCCCGAAATATTTTGGTAACTGGCGGGCTGCCTTGGAAGCCGCAGGGTTAGCCTCTGAGGAAATCTATCGGTACCGCAGTTGGGATGAGGAGGGGATTTTGGAGGAGATTCGTCGCTTGCAGACGGAAGGTGCTGATCTCAGCTCCAAATCGATGGATGAATCCTCGAACAAGCTGATCGCAACTGCCCGTCGCCGTTTCGGCAACTGGGGTCGTGCTTTGGAAAAGGCTGGAATCAACTACTCGGACGTACGTCGTCGCAAGCGGTGGACACGGGAAAACCTTGTGGAAGGTATCTTGGAGCTCAAAAAGCAAGGCGTGAAACTGATCACTCCTGAAGTCAAACGTGCAAACCCCTCGCTCTTTGCGGCTGCCTGCAAGAAGCACTTTTTCGGAACTTGGAAGAAAGCCCTTCGGGCTGCTCTCCGTACTGAAAAAGAGAATCTTCAGGTCGAGCATGTCGCATCCGTGACCGAGGTGGCTCCCGAGGCGAAGGCTGTGGTAACCCAGCTTGCTGGGCTCTCATCCTAATCCTTACGCTCCTTCCCACTTGCCGTGGTGTGGGCCAAGAGCCCATATTCTTCCCTCATGCAGATAAGGAAGGGCTTAAAAATTACAGGAGTTGGACTTTGCCTCGTCCTCGCCGCATTTCATACAGCCAGCGCTCAGATCGATCTGCGCATCGAGACCCCCAAGACAGCCTATCTGCAATTTTCCCCAATTCCTTTTACCGTCCGAATTAAAAACTTAGGGGCAGGGGAATTAAAGCTCACCAGTGACATTGGCAAGCCGTGGCTTGAGATGATTGTCCAGTCCCGAGACGGTCTCCTCATCGCGCCCGAAAAGGTGCTTACGCCTCCCGATAAAACCTTACGCTCAGGAGAGTCTGTTGCCATTCCGGTTGATCTTGCGCCTCAGTACATGATTCGGGATACGGGGGGGTATCGCGCACGGGCGAGTGTGCGTTTGCCTTCAGGAGAATCATTGATGACCGATTCGCTCAATTTTCTGATCGGACGAGGGGAGGTCATCTGGAGTGTGCCACGGGGAGATGGAAACGAGCGACGGATCTACTCCCTTCTCAAGTTTTACGAAGACCCCAATGTGGGACTCTACCTGCGTGTCGAGGTCCCTGAGAAAAACCAGGTCTATCCATCGCGTCGGCTTGGAGCCTACCTTCCCCTTGGAAAACCCACGGCTGAGTTTGATCCGCAAAATAATCTCCATTTGCTTTATTCCATTGCTGCGGGAACTTATCGTCTTACGGTCGTCAACCCAGATGGGCAAACCCTGCGGGAAGAGACCCGACAGCAGGGAGTGGATAAACCCGTCCTGCAAAGAAAGCCGGACGGCGAAGTGTCGGTTCAAGGAGGCATTGTCCAACTGCCCTCTTCGTTACGAGAGCGTCTCTCCACACTTCAGGCTAGAATCGGCACGCAAGCCCCCCCCAAAGATCCGATGCAGCCTTAGCGAGAGTTCGCTCCTGCGGCTTTGGGTCGAACCGGTTTCAGTAGCCTCATTCCTGAAGGACCGAAGAGAGCTTCATCGAGCGGGGGAGCCATAAAAATGCGATCCCATGTGCGCTCGAATGCATGAGCCGCGTCGGGGAACGTGCGTGAAACTTCCCGCGCCTTTTGATAAAAATCTTTGGAGCGCCGATGAGCGGCCGTTTTTGATAACGCAAACTGGCTTCCCCCTACATATCGAACTTTTTCAGGGGCTGACTCTCCCCAAAGAGTCTGAAAAAACCCCTCCAGATTTAACTCCCTCCGCTCGGGATTCTTGGACCAGGTGACAAAAGAGGGGCGCCCTCGCGCATCATCCGTCTCCCAAAGAAAACCCAGCCACGCAAAATCAGGTCTCGTACCCTGCTCGCCTTGGGCATAGCCACGAATGATTCGATGCAGATCGGGCGCATGATCGAAGGGGCGGCCTTGCGCAAATACGGTTAACTCTGCCAAATCGTCATACCGCTCCACCAGATGGTGTAGGCAGGCAAAATCATCCCGGCTGTGATTCGCTAAAGGATGTGATCCGGGCCACGAAGGCTGATCTTCAGGGCTTTTATCGTAAATCGTGAGGCGAATTCCACGGGGCAAATTTCGCGTCCAAGCCAAGTCCTCCCCATAACGGCAGACCACAACCTCCACCATCGGATTAGCTGCCGCCGGTGAGATCTTGAATGATGGTGATCAGGGGCAAGAAAAGCGCGACCACGATCGTTCCCACGACCAGAGCGAGCATGACGATCATCACGGGCTCAAGCATTGAGGTCAGCCCCGCAACCGCATTGTCCACCTCCTCCTCAAATACATCGGCCACTTTCGTTAACATGTCTGGCAATTGCCCCGTCTCCTCACCCACCTGAACCATCGAGACTACCATCGGAGGGAAAATTCCGCTCGCCTCCATCGGACTGACCATCGATTCCCCCTCCTTTACATTGTCGTGAATGCTTTCCACGGCACTACTCACGCGAAGATTTCCCGCCGTATCTCTTGTGATCTGCAAGGCTTGTAGAATCGGGACTCCAGACGAAACCAGTGTTCCCAGGGTTCGGCTAAAACGTGCCACTGACGTTTTGGTCAACATATCCCCGAAGAGCGGAATCTTTAATGTGTAGGTGTCCAGCGCCGCCGCCACGCCAGGCAACTTCATGGCAAATCGTATAGCAAAAACCAAAACGGTAATTCCAATGGCAATCAGGATGAAGTTTCCTTGAATAAAACGGCTCAAATCCATCACGGCTTGGGTAATGAAGGGCAGGGGACGTCCTCCCAACATGTCTTTAAAGATCGCCTCGAACTTCGGTACAATGAAAAGCATCAGGAAGGTTACGATGCCAACCGCAATGGTTAACACGACCAGCGGATACACCATCGCCGAGGTCACCTTGCCTTTGATTCTTTGACTCTTTTCCGCAAACTCTGCTAGTCGCGTCAATACAACCTCCAACACGCCGCCCAACTCTCCCGCCTTGACCATGTTCACATATAATTTGTTGAAGGCCTTGGGATGTTGCGAAAGAGCCTCGGAAAAAGTTGTGCCACCCTCCACAGATTCTGCCAACCCTGTCATGATCTTCTTTAAATTCGGATTCTTTTCCTGTTTCCCCAAGGTGCGCAGGCTTCGCAACAAGGGCAGACCCGCACTGATCAGGGTCGAGAGCTGACGCGTAAAGATGGTTAGAACCTTGGCAGGAACCTTGCCCGTTCCGCCTCCACCACCCATTGAAAAACTAAGCGAGAACCCTTTCTTTTTCCCTTTGCCTGAGGCTTCGGCAGTCGTTTCCGAAATGTTGGTTGGAAATTGCCCCTTCTTTTTAACCGCCGCCGCTGCGTCCGAAGCGTTGTTCGCCTCCAAGGTTCCCTGATGGGTTTTTCCTTGGGCGTCTACCGCACTGTAGGCAAAGAGGGGCATAGATGTTTAGGTGTACTTAAGAACTTCCTCGATGCTGGTATGTCCCTCAAGGAGATTCCGTATGCCGTCTTGCCGTAGGGTGGTCATGCCGAGCTCAATTCCCTTCTGACGTATGACCACCGATGGAGCCCGCTCATTGATCAACAGCCGGATGGGCTCCCTCACATCCAAAAGCTCATAAATGCCAACTCGTCCCTTATACCCCGTGCCGTTACACACCTCACAGCCCTTGCCGAAATAAAACGGCTGGTCTCCCACCTCCGAAGGCGTCATCCCCAACTGACCCAGCACCTCCTCCTTGGGCCGAAACGGAGTCCGGCACTCCTTACACACACGCCGCAATAGTCGTTGCGCTAAAACTCCCTCCATCGTGGCCGACATCAAAAACGGCTCCACTCCCATGTCCAACAACCGAGTCACCGCACCCGCCGCATCGTTCGTGTGCAAACTGGTCATGACCAAATGACCCGTCAAACTCGCCTGAATCGCAATCTGTGCCGTCTCTAAATCTCGCGTTTCTCCCACCAAAATCTTGTCCGGGTCTTGTCGCAGAAACGCCCGCAACGCACGCGCAAAAGTCAGGCCGATGGACTCATTCGCAGGCACCTGAATGATGCCCTCCAACTCGTATTCCACAGGATCCTCCACCGTCAAAATTTTGGTATCAATCTGATTCACCCGACCCAGGCAGGAGTAAAGAGTCGTCGTCTTGCCCGATCCCGTTGGCCCCGTGACGATGAAAATCCCGTTCGGCTTCTCAATCGTTTCACAAATATAGTCGTAAATGTGTTTTGGGATTCCCAGCTTTTCCAAATCCAAATTCACCACAGATCGATCCAATACCCGCATAACCACGCTTTCGCCGTACTGAGTGGGCAGAGTGGACACACGCAAATCGACCTGCCGACCCGCTAATAAAGTCTGGATTCGACCGTCCTGAGGGACCCTTCGCTCCGCAATATTGAGATTCGCCATCACCTTCACTCGTGAGGTTAACGGAATCGCTAAACGCCGGGGAGGGGGGGCCATCTCATACAAAGCCCCGTCCACCCGATATCGAATCTTAAACTCCTTCTCAAACGGCTCGAGATGGATATCACTCGCCTTCGCATGGATCGCCCGCGCGATGATCGTGTTCACATACTTGATGATCGGAGCACTGCCCGCTTCGTTTAAGTCTACTCCCTCGGATGCCAGAGCGCTCTCCGGCGCATTTTCCAACTCTTTGAGCACATCATCGATATTCACCTCGGCCGATCCGTAATGTTTGTCGAGAAGGGCCTGAACCTGTTCGGGTGGAGCCACCACCTGCGCGATCTCCCGACCCGTCGCAAACCGCAAATCCTCCAGCGATTGAACGGCCAACGGATCGGCGAGAGCCACCGTCAATGTCGTCTCGTCTCCCGCCACAGGCAGTGCCCCCAAGTTCCTTGCCGTGTGAGGAGGAATCCTCGCTAGTAGTTCGGGACTCAAATCCAGTCCGGTCAAATCCGCCAAGAGAGGAAGGCCTAGGCTGTCAGAGATCTTTTCCAAAACCTGAGGCATCTGGATGATCCCGAAATTCCCCAAAATCGTCTCCACAGGTTTCCCTGTCCGGCTTAGCTCATCTGCTATCTCCTTGGCCTGTTCCTCAGATAAAACATTCTGCTCCTGCAAAAAGGGAAGTAGGTGTCGTGCGTCCATGATTAATCCTTATCTCCCATCGTGGCCGAGATCACCTCTTCCGGAGTTGTCATACCCGAAACCACTTTGCGGATTCCGTCCTCCCGCAATACTCGCATGCCCAAATCCCGCGCCCGTTGCCGAATCTTTGACACAGGCACACCTTCGTTGATTAAGTGTCGAATCTCATCGTCCACGACAAAAATCTCAAAAATTCCCGCTCGTCCCCGATATCCTGTTCCCCGACACCTGTCGCATCCGTGCCCTTTTGAAAAGCGCGCCTCGGACAAATTGGCCGAAAGGAGGTTCAACGCCCGCAACTCCGCCTCCGTCGGTGTATAAGGTTGCTTGCAGTCAGGACAGATCTTGCGGATCAAACGCTGGGCCAGCACCGCCCGAATCGAGGAGGAAACCAAAAACGGCTTCACCCCCATATCCACCAAACGGGTGATCGCACTAGGGGCATCATTGGTATGCAGGGTCGAAAAAACCAAGTGCCCCGTCAACGACGCATTGATCGCGATCGAGGCTGTCTCCACGTCACGAATCTCTCCTACCATGATAATGTTCGGCGCCTGCCGCAACATCGCCCGCAACGCCGCCGCAAAAGTCATTCCAATCTCAGTATTCACCGCAACCTGATTGACTCCAGGCAACTGGTATTCCACAGGATCCTCGACAGTAATCAGCTTGCGATCGGGCTTGTTGATCGTATTTAAGCACGCGTACAAGGTCGTCGACTTGCCCGAACCCGTCGGACCCGTAACTAGGAAAATTCCGTCCGCATAGTTGATGACCCGCTCCAGAATCGCTTGGTCGTCTGCGAAAAATCCCAGCTCGGGCAGACCCAGCATCAGATTCTTTTTGTCCAAGATACGCATGACGACCGATTCGCCATGAATTGTGGGCACAGTCGAAACCCGCAGATCCAGCGTCGGGCCATCTACAGTGGCCAGTGCAATACGTCCGTCCAACGGCAACCGCTTCTCCGCGATGCTGATGTTCGACATGATCTTGATCCGGCTGATGATGCTGGATTGAAGTCGCTTGGGCGGGTCTTTCATCTCCTGCATGTTTCCGTCGATCCGATACCGCAGACGCAATCTTTTCTCTAGCGGTTCAATGTGGATGTCGCTGGCTCGTAGCCGGTGTGCTTCCAAAATCAATCCGTATACCAACCGAATAATCGGTGCGTCTCCCTCGCCCGCTTCTTCGTCTCCCCCTGAACTGCCCGTTTTCAGTTCGAGCTCGCTCCCATCCATATTCGCCATCAGCGAGGCCAAGGACTCATCCGTTTTTCCGAAAAACCGCACAATCGCATCATCCAGCTTCGCCAGAGGAACCACCACTGGCTCCAGATCCGTTTTCAACAGATATCGCAATGCATCCAACGTTTCGAAATCCAACGGGTCGGCAACCGCCACTTGTAATCCCGACGGCAGGCGTTTCAGGGGTAGGGCATGGTACCGCCGGCTTTCGGCTGGTGGGATTGTGGCCAGCACATCCTCGTCCACATGCTCAATCCTCGCTTGAAACTCCATTCCGCAATCCTTGGCTACGATTTCCAAAATCTGATCCTGGGTGAGCAGTCCCCGCTTGCTGATTCCATCCAAAGTCGAGTGTCCCTGCATCGCCGCTTCTTCCTGACAACTGGTCATGTCCTCCAGACTCACCACCCCGGAGGTCTGCAGTAGCTCTAGCACGTAGGCTTCGTTTGAGATCATAGCTTCGGGGAAAACATCGCCTAGGTAAGGGGGAAGGGCAACCGTCTACGCAGAAAGTTTTGCCTTTAAAATTTCGTCCACCTGCGTGGGGTTGGCTTTGCCTTGGCTCTTTTTCATCACAAAACCTTTCAGCGCATTGATCGCGTTGCTTTTGCCCGACCGATAATCCTCCACACTCCTCGGATTCGCCGCGATCGCCTCGTCACAAAAGGCTTCCAATGCCCCCACATCCGAAATCTGTGCCAATCCCAATTTTGCCACCAGCGCCTTGGGGGAAGAAGGATTCGCCATCAGCTCCGCAAACACTTTTTTCGCCTGTGCGCTGTTGATGCCCCCCTCCGCCACTAGAGTCGCCAACTCTCCGAAATATTCGGGTTGCACGGGGGTCGTCGTGGGATCCGGTTGCGTAGCCAGAAAATCGTTCAGGATCCAGTTGGCCACCCCCGCCTTGTGTTTTGTCCCAGCTGCCGCCTTTTCGTAGTACGAGCATAGAGCACGATCCGCCGCCAGAACGCTCGCCTGATACGCCGTCACTCCATTCTCTTTCATCAACCGATCCTGTAAAGCTGCGGGTAGCTCGGGCAGACCCGTCTCGGCCGCAGCGCGCAGACCCTGATCCGTTCGCACGGGAAGAAGATCCGGTTCGGGAAAGTATCGGTAGTCATGGGCTTTTTCCTTCGTACGCATGGTGAAGGTCGCCCCTGCCTCGTCATCCCAGCGCCGCGTCTCGTGCTGGATCGCCTCTCCCTTCTCTACTGCCGCAACCTGTCGTGCGATCTCATACACCAGTGCCCGTCGCACACCGCTGATCGAATTCAAATTCTTCAACTCTACCTTTGTTCCAAACTCTTTTTGCCCAACGGGTCGAACCGACACGTTCACGTCACACCGCATCTGACCCTTCTCCATGTCCGCGCTGCTCACATTTCCCGAAAGCAGCACCTGCCGCAGCGATCCTAGAAAGGCGAAGGCCTCTCCTGGAGTCCGCAGATCTGCCTCCGACACAATCTCCATCAGGGGAGTGCCTGCTCGGTTAAAATCAATCCCGCTTCGCTCCTCATAGTGAAAGGATTTGGCCACATCCTCCTCCAGATGAATTCGCGTGAGTCGAATGGATCTCTTCGCCTTGGCCTCGTCCGTATCCTGAAGATCTTTGGGAAACAGAAACGGGTCCAGCCCGACCGTGCCCCCCGCACAGAGCGGATCCTCAAACTGGCTGATCTGATAATTTTTCGGCATGTCGGGATAAAAATAGTTTTTTCGATCAAACCGAGCCACGGGCGCAATCCAACATCCAAACATCAGACCTGTCAGAATCGTTTTGCGGATCGCCTCCTCGTTCGGCACGGGAAGACTTCCGGGCATTCCCAAACACACCGGACAAACCTGACTATTGGCGGCGCCCCCGTACTGATTTATGCAGCCACAAAACATCTTCGTCTGCGTGTGGAGTTGCACGTGCACCTCCAACCCGATCACCGCTTCCCAATTTGCTGAGGAACTCATACAGGCGGCATCCGTTTCCAGAAATCGTGCGCCTGCTCATACGCATGCGCCGCTTGGAGCATTTTTTCTTCGCCGAATCGGGGACCGATCAACTGCAGACCGATCGGCAGATTCGATTTTGTAAAACCACACGGCAGGGAGATTGCCCCGTTACCCGCCAGATTGGTGGAAATGGTGAAAACGTCTGCCAGATACATTTTGAGTGGATCCTGTGTCCGTTCTCCTAGGGGAAAAGCGGGTTCGGGGCTGGTTGGGGTAAGCAGAAGATCACACTTCGTGAATGCCGATTCAAAATCCTGACGCAACAGACCCCGCACCTTCTGCGCCTTGCGATAGTACGCATCCGCATACCCTTGGCTGAGAACGAATGTGCCGAGAATAATTCGGCGCTTCACCTCCGGCCCAAATCCTTCCGAACGCGTCCGCTGATAAAGATCGAGAAGATCCTTGGGATCCACAGCCCGCCGACCGTAACGGACTCCGTCAAAGCGGGCGAGGTTGGCCGATGCCTCTGCAGTGGCCAAAATGTAGTACACGGCAATTGCGGCAGGAGTGTGGGGGAGGGACACCTCAACCAGCGTGGCCCCATTTTTTTCAAACCATTGGGAAGCACTTCGGATTGCGGCTTCGGTCTCCGCATTCATTCCAGGAAGAAAGTACTCCTTGGGTAAGCCTACGCGCAGGCCTTTGACCGAGCCCTCGGGTTTAGAGAGGAAAGTTTCAGGTTTGCAAAGGTCGGTCGTGTTGTCGCGCGGGTCGTGTCCTGCGAGAGCGGAGAGAAGAATTGCCGAGTCCTCCACCGTGCGGGTGAGGGGCCCGATCTGATCGAGGGAGGAGGCGAAGGCAACCAGACCGTATCGGGAGATTCGTCCATAGGTGGGTTTGAGTCCCACACAACCGCACAACGCCGCCGGTTGGCGAATCGAGCCCCCGGTGTCGGATCCGAGAGCGGCAATCGCCAGGCGTCCCGCGACAGCTGCAGCCGAACCACCCGAAGAGCCTCCGGGGATCCGGGTTGGATCCCACGGGTTACGGGTGACCCCGAGCGCGGAATTTTCTGTGGAGGAACCCATGGCAAACTCGTCCATGTTTGTTCGTCCGAGGAAGATGGCACCCGCTTGGCGAAGTCGGGCCACGGCAGTGGCATCGTATGGGGCACGGTAGCCTTCCAAGATTTTCGAGGAGCAGGTGCAGGGATCGCCTAGAGCGTTGAGGTTGTCTTTGAGGGCGATCGGGATCCCGCCTAACGGGAGAGAGGAATCGGCTTTTTCGGCGGCGGCGAGGGCGGCTTTTTCGTCGATGTGGGTGAAGGCGTGGACGGTTTTTTCCCTGGTCCCGATTTCGGTAAGGAGATCTTTTACAATATCGCGGGAGTGAATCTCTTTTGAGGAGAGACGACGTCGCAGCGAGGCGAGAGTTTCGTGGGCGAGGCTCATTCGACGATTTTGGGTACGAGGATCAGATCGTTGCTTTGGGCGGGGGCGTTGGCCAGCGCGGCTTCGACCGACAGGCTGGGTGTGGGGATGTCTTTGCGAAGGACGGGTTGGGCGGGGGCAACCACTTCAGGAACATCGCCTGTAGGGATTTGACCCAAAGTTTCCATGTGGGCGAGGATCTGGCTCAGTTGAGCCGTGAACTTGGTGGTCTCGTCGGGAGTCAGGGATAAGCGGGCTAACCCAGCCACATCGGCAACATTTAGCTTCGGAGCGGACATAAGCCCAAAAGAGTAGGAAGAAAGAATGCGATTCGGAAGAAAGAAAGCATGGCGGAGATTGTACAGGCTTTGAACTTTCTTCTTCCGCTCCGTGCCCT
>Ga0214921_10009426_pt1 | contig 12352 bp, 12 predicted proteins | sample LL1505_MetaG_FD_177992 | JGI IMG/M metagenome (GOLD analysis project Ga0214921, IMG submission 177992) | Freshwater microbial communities from Lake Lanier, Atlanta, Georgia, United States - LL-1505 | ecosystem: Environmental > Aquatic > Freshwater > Lake | place: USA: Georgia | collected... | reverse complement strand
CCATTAATACCTTTCCATAAAGCCTAAGAATAATATTACATTTAGGTTTAATTTCTTTGTAACCAAGTTCTTTCATTTAATAACCTTCACTTTTAAAGTACATCATTCCCTTTTCAGTAGCAGAGAATACTGCTTTAAGGTCTTCGTTATATTCAATTTTTATAAAACCCATTTCATATAGCGCAACTAAATTATCATTTAAACCAATCATAATTTCATCATACATAGCTGGCATTAAAACTTTCATTAGTTCAAAGTTGTATGTGTAAGTAACTTCCCCATCTTCATCAAAACCATCTTCTATTAAAACCCCAGCCTCAATCAAGTGCTCTATAAAAGCATCATTCTCATCATCCGACCAATACTCAAAATCTTCCATCTCATCCATGCTAGAAATCTTAACTGATATAATAAGCATGTGATTTATTCAAAGTTTGGCGAGTCGGATGTTTATGTTTATTCAATTCCTGGTCGTGGCGTAGTGTGTGCAATGTGTTACTTTGGTGATGACTTAGAGGTTTCCTTCTGTGCAGAGTCAACGCAAGAAATGATTGACCACCTTAGCGCCCACGAAAAAATTGGACACTCCATCCCTCCCAACCTTCCTAACCTTTTAATTATCGATAACCCTAAAAATTATCCCGATTCTCTTTCTTAATACGGAACGAGAGCGCGAAAAAACAGATTTTTAAAGCAAGGTATAATTAATTATCTTTCAATAGGAGTTTCATGCCAATTCTCGGAACAGCAGCCTCACAAAACACCAAGAGTTTTTTATCTCTTGATGTTGACTACCTTGTTGTTGCTGGCGGAGGCTCTGGAGGTCACGCTCTTGGCGGCGGAGGAGGAGCAGGAGGATTACGTTCTACAGTAGGCACAACTGGTGGCGGCGCAAGTTTAGAATCATCTTTATCATTAAATCTTAATACTTCATATACGGTAACAGTTGGCGCAGGTGCGCCCGCTCTTGCTTACGGTCTTCAGTCTCAAGGAGTTAAAATAAGTGGTTCAGACTCTGTATTTTCCTCAATAACTTCAAAAGGTGGCGGAGGCGGAGGTTCTTCTTACCAAGATGTTCCATCAATTGGTGCTAATGGTGGTTCTGGCGGAGGAGGAGCAGGTAAAAATAATACTGCTGGAGGTACTGGAGAAAGTGGACAAGGTTACGGTGGAGGATTAGCAGGAGGCCAATGGGGTGCTGGTGAAGTTGCAGGTGGCGGTGGAGGTGGAGCAGGTGCTGCAGGAGCAAACTGTTCACAAGGATCTAGCGTAAACGTTGGAGGTGCTGGTGGTGTTGGTGTTCAAATCACTGCATTAGCAACTGCAACTAATACTGGTGTTGATAGCGGTTATTATGCAGGTGGCGGTGGCGGTTGGGGAAGTAATGGAACAAGATCGGCTGGTGGTTTAGGTGGAGGCGGTGGTGGAGGAACTTATCCATCTCCTAACTCTGGCATATCAGGAACTGCTAATACTGGAGGCGGTGGCGGTGGAACTTATCCTGTAACTGCTGGCTCAACCTCTGGTTCAGGTGGCTCAGGAATTGTAGTTTTAAGATACGCAGGAAATCAAAAAGCATCAGGTGGAAATGAGATAGTAACAACTGGTGGATATACATATCATGTATTTAAAAGTACAGGTGCATTTAATACAGATCCTTCATATATAGCAAAAGCTATTGGTGGAACTATTACAACAGATGGAACTTATTGGTATCACACATTTACAGGTTCAGGTAGATTCACCCCTACACAAAGTTTGACTACTGACATATTAGTAGTTGCAGGCGGAGGTAGCACTGGTGGTGGAAATGCTGCAGGTGGTGGAGGAGCTGGAGGTTTGTTAACTCATAGTGGAAGATCTTTATCTGTACAAGACTACACAATTACCATCGGAGCAGGCGGGGTAAAAACAAATACTGAAAATGGAAATTCTGGAAACAACTCTACATTTGACGGTATAACAGCAATTGGTGGTGGACGTGGTGGAAATAGATCACAAGATGTTGCCGCTGCTTCAGGTGGTTCAGGCGGAGGTGGGTCTTATACTAACCCTGGTGAAAACAGATATGGTGCTTCAGCTACACAAACTGATTCTAATGGCGCAACTGGTTATGGAAATGCTGGTGGTAATTCTTACTACATATCTGGTCAACCATCTGCTGGAGGCGGTGGCGCTGGCGCTAGAGGTAATGACATTAATGGTTCAGGTGGTGGAGCAGGTGGAAATGGTAGAACAGATTCATTAATAAATGCTATGGGATCTGCAACTGGTCATGGTCAATTATCAAGTGGTAATTATTACTTTGCTGGCGGCGGCGGAGGAAGCGTTGTTGACACTTTATCTCCAGGCAATGGTGGATTAGGTGGTGGTGGTAATGGTGGTAAGTACAGTCCATTTACTAATGGAACTTCTGGAACTGCAAATACTGGCGGTGGCGGCGGTGGTGCTGGAAATGCTGGGGACATTCTTAATGGTGGTTCAGGCATTGTGATTATAAGGTACGCTGTCTAATGCCATTATTAGGAACCTCAGCCTCACAAAACACAAAATCTTTTCTTACTCTTGATGTTGAGTACCTTGTTGTAGCAGGTGGCGGCGGTGGTGGTAGTCAAGCAAATTCAGGTGGAGGTGGTGCTGGAGGACTTCGTTCTACAGTTACTGCAACTGGAGGCGGAGGAAGTTTAGAATCTGCTTTATCTTTATACTTAAATACAACTTACACAGTAACTGTAGGTGCAGGCGGCGCTGTTGGTTCTAATGGTTTAAATTCTATATTTGGTTCTATTACCTCAATAGGTGGTGGAGTTGGTGGTAATGGATTAGATGGTTCTTATGGAAATGGAACTGGTGGTAATGGAGGCTCCAGTGGAGGCGCTGGAACACCCGTTAACAATACAACAAATTCACCAGGAACTCGTACAGTTAATCAAGGTTATGCAGGAGGTAGTTCAACAAGAGGTGCTAATGCTTATGGAAGCGCAGGTGGTGGAGGAGCAGGCGCTGTTGGTAGCAACGGTAGTGGAAGTTCAGCAGGTGCAGGTGGCGATGGAGTTACAGTAGCAATATCAGGTTCTTCAGTTACTTACGCAGGTGGTGGCGGAGGTGGTCATAACTCTGGTTCTACAGTTTCAGGTGGAAGTGGTGGCGGTGGTTTAGGTGGAAGAAGTGGTGCATCAGCAACAGCAGGAAGTCCTAATACTGGAAGTGGTGGAGGTGGTGCTGGTAACGCTAATACTCCTGGAAATGGTATTGCAGAAGCGGGTGGTTCAGGAATTGTAGTAGTTAGATATGCAGGTACTACACAAAAAGCATACGGCGGAACTGTAACCACATCAGGTGGAAATACAATTCACACATTTACTTCTTCAGGAAGTTTTTATACAGGTATTCCTACTTCTGTTAAAGCAACTGGTGGAGTAGTTAGTACAGATGGAGCTTATTACTATCACACATTTTTTGATTCAGGCACATTTACTCCAACTCAATCTCTTACTTGTGATTATTTAGTTATTGCAGGAGGAGGAGGAGGCGGAGGTCGTAAAGGTGCTGGTGGAGGCGCAGGTGGACTTCGCTCAACTGTTGGCGCTACTGGTGGTGGAGGAACTTTAGAATCAGCTTTGTCTCTTAGTGCAACTGCTTATACTGTAACTATTGGTGCTGGTGGAACTGGTGGAGATGGTCTTGGAAATATAACAACAGTTCGTGGTACAAACGGAAATGACTCAATATTTTCAACAATTACTAGCGTAGGTGGTGGTGCTGGTTATGGTGATTCATATTCTAATGCTGGTTCAACTGGCGGCTCAGGTGGTGGTAGTGCTTCTGGTTCTGCAGGAAGTGGAACTGCTAATCAAGGTTATGCAGGTGGTACTGGAACAAGTGGTGAAGGTGGAAATGGCGGCGGTGGTGGAGCAGGTCAAGTAGGCAGTAATGGTTCACTTGGCACAGGTAATGTTGGAGGTAATGGCGGTAATGGAGTTTTAATTTCTGCACTTGCTAATCCGACTGGAACCAGTGTAAGTGGCTACTACGCAGGCGGAGGTGGAGGCGGTGTTGGTTATAGTGGTACTTCTCGCGTTGCTGGAACTGGTGGTTTAGGTGGCGGTGGTGCAGGTGGAGCAGGTACTCAAGATAATAACGGCAGTTGGGGAATTCCTAATACTGGCGGAGGTGGAGGTGGTGGAACTATTGTTACTGATAGCACAAGTTTGAGGTATGGTGGCAAGGGTGGCAGTGGTTTAGTTATTGTTAGGTACGCTGTTTAATGTCTTCTTTAAATAAACAAAAGTCTAAAGGAATTAGCATAAACCCAAAAATAACAATTCAGGCTTTATCTATAGTTGTGGTTCTTTTAATAACAGCCCTGCTAGTTCAATCTTCAAATCTTTCTGACCAAAGAAAAATGACTATTGGTCAATCTAACTACTGTATTAAATATACTAGCGAAATTATTGCTAAAAATTCTCTTCAACTAATCCGTGAGCAAGACTCCCACAAGCGAGATGTAGATAGAGCAAATGAGAAAATCACAACGCTAGTTGATTACTACAACACACTCCTTAAAAAGGCCAAACAAAAAACCTCCCCTCTCAATCCCTACTCCTTCCTAATCCTTCCCTCCTAAACCCTGCTGCCTCCTCTTTTTCTTTTAACGGAAAGAGAGCGCGAAAAAATGAGTTTTTCAAAGCACGCTATAATTAACTATCTTTAAGGAGTAATATGCCAATTCTTGGAACGCAAGCCTCACAAAACATCAAATCTTTCTTAGGTCTTGCTGTTGATTACCTTGTTGTTGCAGGTGGTGGCGGTGGTGGTGGAGCAGAAATATTACAGGGAGGCGGCGGAGGTGGCGCAGGCGGTTTGCGTTCAACCGTAACTGCTACTGGCGGCGGTGGTTCTCTTGAATCTCCATTAACTTTATCTTTAAATACTATTTACACCGTAACCATAGGTGCTGGTGGTGCTGGTGGCACTGGCGGTGGCGGTACTAATTCAGGAACTGCTGGAAGTGCTGGTATTGATTCTATTTTTAGCACTATTACCAGCAATAAAGGCGGTGGTGGTGGAACTGTTGATAGCAACGCACCATCAGGAACATTTGGCTCAGGCGGTGGAGCAGGTTCAGGTGGTGCTAATACTACTGGTGCTGCTGGAACTAATAATCAAGGTTTTGCAGGTGGTGCTAATTCACACCCATTAGGTAACTTTTATGGCGCAGGTGGCGGTGGGGGAGCAGGAGCAGTTGGCGGTGCGGGTGGTGATTCAAATATTCGTACAGGCGGTAATGGTGTTGCAACATCAATTTCAGGTTCATCTGTAACTTACGCTGGTGGTGGTGGTGGCGGTACACACGTTACTACACAATTATCAGCAGCAGGTGGAACAGGTGGCGGTGGTGCATCTGCTGCTTACGGAACAAGTAACTCAGGCGTAGCAGGCGATACAAATAAAGGCGCAGGCGGCGGGGGTGGTAACTTTGGCGGCAACGGCGGTTCAGGAATTGTAATTGCTCGCTACGCAGGCACTGAGCAAAAAGCATACGGCGGAACTGTAACCACATCTGGTGGAAATACAATTCACACATTTACAGAAAGTGGAACTTTTTACACTGGTGCTGCAAAGGCAACTGGCGGAGACATAACTTTTTACTCATCTGGAGGAACTAGTTATTTTGTGCATACGTTTACCTCAACTGGATCATTTACTCCAACCCAATCCTTAACTGCTGACTATTTAGTAGTCGCAGGGGGAGGCGGTGGAGGCGGTTCTGCTCCTACTAATAACGTTGGTGGTGGTGGAGGAGCAGGCGGTTATCGCACCAGTGCTGGAACATCAGGCGCTAATAGTTCTGCTGAATCATCATTATCTTTAACGGCACAGGCTTATACGGTGACTGTTGGGGCGGGCGGTGTCGGTGGAACAGGTAATTCAAATACTGGTGCAACTAATGGATCAGATTCAATTATGTATACAATCACATCAACAGGCGGAGGTCGTGGTGTGGCTTATGGGATAATACCTAGATATGGTATTAGCGGCGGATCGGGCGGAGGCGCAGGTGGCGGTGATGAAAATGAAACTTATACTGGTGGTGCTGGAACATCTGGTCAAGGAAGAAATGGCGGCAGCAGCATCATGTTTAGTTTTACGGGTGGTGGAGGCGGCGGTGGCGGTGCAAGTGGGCTTGGTGGAAATGCAAGCGGTTCAGCCGCAGGGGCAGGTGGAAGTGGTCTAGCAAGTTCTATTACTGGTACATCAGTTACTCGTGCTGGAGGTGGCGGTGGAGGAAAATTTAACGGTGCAGGAGCAGCAGGTGGCGCTGGCGGCGGCGGGGCAGGTAACGCAACAACAAATGCTAATGGCAGTTCTGGAACGGTTAATTTAGGAGGCGGTGGAGGAGGCTCTGCAACGGCAAGTGGCGCAGGAGATAAAGTTGGTGGCAACGGCGGTTCAGGAATTGTGATTATTAAGTACGCAGTCTAAACAAGCGTAAAACGCTTAAAAATCGTCCAATGTGACACTTATGAAATCCCCCTAAGGGGGGGCATAAGACGTACAGTTTTAAGTCTAAGTCTGTATGTGCTATAGTCTTTTTATGGGGAAAATCCCCAGAAAAGAGGCAATAATGAGCGTAGACTGGAAACAACCTTTTGAAATAGCATTTCAAATGGTAGTAGCAATTATCGGCTGGGGATTAGTTGCTTTAGTGGCACTTTTTGGCTTAGCAATCGTATATTCTTTAATTAAAGCATTTTTTGACTTTTTTACTAAAAAACCTAAAAAAGGCAAACTTGATGATACTTATCAAAAATTAATGAAAGATCTCAATAAAACTAAGAATTTTAGGGTAGTAAAGGATGAAGAATAGTTTGTTTAAAAAACTACCCTTAAACCTTAAAGATATTATAAAAGTGGTTAAGTCCTCAAAAACTCCACTAAAAGCAAAACTATCTATAGTAGTTTTACTTTTGTATATAGTATCTCCAATTGATTTAATACCAGATTTTATTCCAGTTATAGGTCAGTTAGATGATCTGGTAGTGGTTGGGCTGTTAATTAAACAAATATATAAATATCAGGAAATTGTCTAATGGATAAAAAAATAGCCTATTGCTATGCAAGAGTGTCTACTCAGATGCAGGTTGACGATGGGGTAAGTCTAGATGCTCAAGAAAAGCAACTTAAATATGCAGCAGAATCTCAGGGGTATGAAGTAGAGATGCTTCGTGAAGAGGGTCGTTCAGGTAAGAACATAACTGGTCGACCTGTATTAACTGCTGCATTAGAAAGTCTTGATAAAGGTGAGGCAGAGGCTTTGTTTGTCACACGTCTTGATCGACTTGCTCGTTCTACTAGAGACTTTCTTAGTATTGTTGATCGTTCACATAAATACGGTTGGCGTCTAGCACTTCTTGATCTTGGTTTAGATACTGCTACATACCAGGGACGGTTTGTGGTAACCATAATGAGTGCCATGGCAGAGATGGAAAGAGGAATGATCTCTCTTAGACAAAAAGATGTTCATCAAGATAGACGTGATAATAAAAAAGTATGGGGCGTTGATCTAGGACCACTACCTTTAGTAGAGAAATCAATTTCAGAAAGAATATTATCTGAAAGAACTCTAGGTCTTTCTTATAAAGCAATTGCAGAAAAACTTAATAGCGAAGGAGTAAAAACAGTTTTAGGTGGAGTTAAGTGGTATCCATCAACTGTACGACATATTTATTTAAGGAAATAAATAACATAAAGTATAATTAAGGGGTAATTTAGTAAAAAACTAAATTAATAAGATGTAAAACCCTACCCCTGGGGGATGCTGATTGATTAATTTTAAACGCAGAGTTTTATTGTTTCTTGGAATAAGTCTATGCATTACAGTTTTTTCAATAATGTCACCAAACCATGCCAAGGCTGTAGACAATCAAGATCAAATTGTTGTAAGTCCTGCTCAACAAGCGGTTAACTCTGCTCTTGCTACTGCTACTACAGAAGTTCAACAAGCAGTTGCAGCCACAGATACAGCCACAGCAGTAGTAACAAATGCCCAGACTGAGTTTACCCAAGCTCAGACTGCGGTCTCAACAGTGACTCAATCAGTAACTAGTGCGCAAACAAGTGTAGCCTTGGTAGACACAGCGATAGCAACAATCAATGCTATAGATTTAACTACTACTCCTATAGATCAAAGTTCACAAACAGTTCAAGATGCTAAAGTAACTGTTACAACTGCTCAAACAGCAATAGATAGTATTACTGTTACTACAGCACAGACTGAGATATCTCAAGCCACTACAGCAAAAACAGCAGCCTCTACAGCACAAGCAATTGCACAGACTGAATTAACTCAAGCCAACATTGCAATTGATAATGCTCAAACAGCAGTCAACAATTTACAAGCAACTATTGGAACTAGCACTAACGTTTTGTCTGGAGTCGATGATGCTGGGGTTAGAATGAATCTTCCATTTGGAATGCAAATGGGTGGTACTGTTTATAACAATGTTTATGTAGGCTCTAATGCAACAATAACATTTGGAGTAAATGAAGGATGGATTTATTATCAAACTCCAAATGCTCCATCAATTTCTATTGCTGGGTGGGATTGGACAACTTGGAGCACGGGAACTGGAATTACTTATGCAACTACTGGAACAAGTTTAGACATTGCTTGGGATTTAAGACCCTATCCACAACAAGATGCATCTACTCAAATGGTTCAAGTAAGATTTAATGCTGATGTAAATCCAATAGATGGCGCATGGATAGCAAATGTTAGTGCCAATGGTCCAATACCTAACGGCGCAAGGTTTAATTATAGAGAAACAACAAATGGAACTATAACTAATATTGAAGATACAAATTCTGGATCTGGATTCAATGGGCAAATTAGTCAAGGCGATACGTTTACGCCATATGTAGATCCAAATACTTCAACAATTCAGGCAGCAGTAGATGCTGCAAACGCTACTATTGCGCAACTAAACTCCAGCCTTACCCCAGTAGTTATTCAAAACACTGCAAACACATCAGCAATAAATGCTATTAATACAACTGCATTAACTAGTACTTTAAATTCAAAAATATCAACAAAAACATCTCTTCAATCAACACTAAATACTAAGGCAGGTCAATTAGCATCTGCTATTAATAATAATATCCCCACACCAGCACCAATAATTTCAGCACCATCAGTTGGACCTTTGATGTATATTGAAGCACAAATGCCAACTGGTTTTGAGGCAAATACTTGGTTTTATCAAGTTGTTACTGAAGATCCAACTGCTTCAAATCCATATGCTGGTGGAACATATAACACAGATGGTGCCCCTGCATCAATTGAGTTAAGCGGTTTAACGCCAGGTGTAACTTACACAGTTAGAGTTGCTAACTGGTCTGGTCCACTAAGTGAGTACTCAGAGATTATTATTTCAATACCTTCTCCAAGTGCAAGTTTAAATACTGGCGGAACAACTTATGATCCTGTATATAATCCACCAGTAGATATTCCAGTATACGTTCCTACAGAGATTCCTACAGAGATTCCTACAGAGATTCCTACAGAGATTCCTACAGAGATTCCTACAGAGATTCCTACAGAGATTCCAGTAAATGAGGTACCTACAAATCTAGAAGATATGACTACTGAAGAGGTTCAAAATGTTGTTGAAGATTTAATTAATAGCGGAACAGTTACTGCATCAGATGCTGAAGCAGTGTTAGAAGCATTGACATCCGATGGGGTAATTTCAGTAAGTGAAATATCTGACTTGGCTTCTAATTTAAGAGATGGTGGGATCACTGCAATAGAGGCAGCATTAGTTATAGATGCACTTACCTCAGACGGAGTAGTAACTAATCAAGAAATGACTGCATTAGTAGACTCTCTTGTATCTGAAGGCGGCTTATCCTCAGCGGAGTCAGAGTTGATTATAGATGCGTTAATGTCAGATGGTGATATTACAAACTCTGAAGTAAATAATTTATCAGAAGCATTGACTGAAGATGGCACGTTTACAGAAGCAGAAAAAAATTTAGTAGCAGAAGCATTAATTACGGCTGCAGACGGGGAAGCAGTTACTAAAGAAAATATACAAGATGCCGGGTTAACATATGAAGATCTTCCAGCAACTACACCTGTAGAAGTTAGAAAAGATGAAAAAGGTAATGATGTTATAATTATCGCAGAGGTTGCTGCAGCGCTAGAAGTGTTGCAGTCTCCTTCTGAATTTATTGGAGCAATATTTAATGACCCAGGTCAAGCGGTTACAGCCGTATTAAATATTGGAGCAGATATGAGCGAGGAAGAAAGAGCAGAGTCAGAGAAAATGGTTGTATCAGCAATTATTGCTGGTAACGCCGCTATTAACGCAGTAGGAGTTGCAGCAAACGCAGTAAGTAGCACTAGAAGTGCACCTAGTACCCCCAGTGGTGGTGGAGGTGGAGCCTCTGGTGGAGCAACAGGAGATCCAAGAATACGGAGAAGAAAGCCATGATAAAAAGAGTAATCACTGACATGATAGATCAGCTATGGACCTTACTAGGTATGTTCATTGCTTGGGTAGTACTAGATGGCTCAGCAAAAACAATTGTTGGCTGGAGCATTATTGGAACACTTGTTGCTTGGGCAGTAACGTATCCTATTAGACATAAAGAAGACAAGTCTTAAAACCCACAGTATAAAAACTCTAGTATGCTATAGATACAATAAGTACAAGCATAATGGAGAGCAATGAATTCAGAGTTAGTAGCCCAATATAAGGTTAAAATTGAAGCACTTTTTCCATTGGCAAAAAAGGCTTATGGCTCAAGAAAACAAGATACTCCAGCACACAGAGCAAGCAGAGAGTACACAAGACTTCTAGTTGAGTTCTCTTCTTTAGGTGGAAATGTTCCAGAGTTAGCAAGAGTACTTAAGGTTGCATATCCAGGAGTTAGACGCAGAATTATTATGGAAAAAGTATCTATATCTGACATTGTACAAGAAAGAAAAGCAGATAAATCAGAGTTACCTAATGCAATAGAAAGAATAAAAACAGCAAAAGAAAATGGTGGATCTGTTTTTTATCACAATCAACTTACAAAAGAATATATAAATGGATTTTCTTTACAAGATTTAGCAAAAGGATTAGGCTTAAACTCGGCTGCTTCTTTATATTATGGAGTGCAAAGAAGTCTTAATAGAGCAAGTAAAGTCTAGTCATGGGACAAAGTTTTATGGAGAAGATAGCCCTTCTTTCTCCAGAAGAAAAAGCTGCAGTATTATCAGATTTAGATCCAGAGTTATTGCTCTGGGATTGGCACTCATGGGCACGTCCAGAACAACAAGCACCAGAAGGTGATTGGAATATTTGGATTTATCTTGCTGGTCGTGGTGCTGGAAAAACAAGAGCAGCAGCCGAGTGGGTAAGAGAAACAGCAAAGTATACAAACACTGGTCAAAGACGTTTTGCACTTGTTGCTCGTACTGCAGCCGATGTGCGAGATGTTATTGTTGAAGGTGAGTCAGGAATTATGAATGTGACTCCGCCAAGTGAGCGACCATTATATGAACCATCTAAGCGCCGTTTAACTTGGCCTAATGGAAACACTGCAACCTGTTTTACTGCTGATGAACCAGACTCCCTTCGTGGACCTCAATTCACACATGCGTGGGGGGATGAGGTTGCAGCATGGAGACAGACTCCAGATGCTGCTGGTATGACTGCTTTTGATAACTTACGTGTTGGAACTCGTCTAGGTGCTAATCCACAAATTATGATTACAACAACTCCAAAGCGTGTACCACTTCTTTATTCTTTATTAGAAGAAGAGAAGAAAGGTAAAAAAGTTGTTGTTACTAGAGGATCTACTATGGATAACTCTGGAAACTTAAGTTCTACATATTTAGACACAATATTAGGAGTATATGAAGGAACAAGGCTAGCAAAGCAAGAACTTTATGGAGAGATGCTTGACTCTATTGAAGGCGCATTGTGGACAATAGAGATGATAGGAAAAGGAAGGCAAAATGTTTTGCCACCACATACTCCATTAAGAGTTATTGGGGTTGACCCATCAGTTGCGGAAAACCCAAGAGACTCATGTGGAATTGTTGTATGTGCATCTACTGCTGATAGAGATTTGTATAAACGTCATGCTTGGGTTTTAGAGGATGCAACTATTCATGGTTCCCCTGAAGTTTGGGCAAATAAAGTTGTAGAGATGGCAAGACGCTGGGGCGCACCAGTTGTAGCAGAGGTAAATCAGGGTGGAGCCTTAGTTACTAATGCTATTAATGCTATTGACCCAAATGTAAAAGTATTTGAAGTTCACTCTAAACATGGAAAACAACTTAGAGCAGAGCCAG
>Ga0214921_10009425_pt1 | contig 12352 bp, 9 predicted proteins | sample LL1505_MetaG_FD_177992 | JGI IMG/M metagenome (GOLD analysis project Ga0214921, IMG submission 177992) | Freshwater microbial communities from Lake Lanier, Atlanta, Georgia, United States - LL-1505 | ecosystem: Environmental > Aquatic > Freshwater > Lake | place: USA: Georgia | collected 2015-05-28 | reverse complement strand
GGCGATCATATCGTCCGAACCGATCACAAAACCGCGACCGATCGACGAGGACACCAGCAATTTGCTGCCCGGTTTGTGCGGCCAGACTTTGATAATATCGGCGCCTTCATCCAGATCGACCATCAACCGGATCGGATCACCGAAGCCGCGCCCGCCCGGCAGTTTCGACGCATCCAGCGTAAACACCTTGCCGTCGGTCATCATCATCAGCAATTTGGCGGTGGTCTCGGTGAAGAACGAGAATTTCAGCCCGTCATCGCCCTTGAATTGCAGGCTCGACAGATCCTGCTGGTGGCCTTTCAGCGCGCGGATCCAGCCCTTTTCCGTCACCACCACGGTCAGCGGTTCGCGTTCGACCATTGCTTCGGTCAGATCGATATCGGCGGTTTCGGGCGGCGTGTCGAAGGTGGAACGGCGGCGGCCGATTTTGGTTTCCTGCGAAAACGTCTTTTTGACATCGCGGATTTGGGCCGAAATGCTCTTCCATTGGGCTTTTTCATCGCCGAGCAACTCGTCGAGCTTGGCTTTCTCGTCGATCAGGTCGGCGAGTTCCTTTTTCAGCTCCATTTCTTCGAGGCGGCGCAGCGAGCGCAAACGCGTGTTCAAAATCGCTTCGGCCTGATTGTCGGTCAGGGTGAAGGCCTTGATCAGGGCTTGCTTGGCTTCGTCCTCTTCGCGGATGATTTTGATTACCCGGTCGAGATCGAGATAGACAATCAGCAAGCCGCGGACGATTTCAAGACGCCGTTCGATCTGGTTCAACCGGTTTTGCGACCGCCGGTTCAGCACCACGCGGCGATGGTCGAGCCATTCGCGCAAGGCTTCGGGCAGGCTGAGGACTTTGGGCACCAGCCCCGCCGTCAGCACGTTCATGTTCATCGAAATGCGGCTTTCAAGCTCGGTCAGCTTGAACAGCGATTCCATCAGCAGGACGGGGTCGATGGTGCGCGCGCGCGGTTCGAACACCACGCGGACATCTTCGGCCGATTCATCGCGGATATCGGCCAGAAACGGCAATTTCTTGTCATTGACCAGTTCGGCGATTTTCTCGATCAGCCGCGATTTGGGGACAAGATAGGGAATTTCGGTGACAACGATGATCCAGCCACCGCGCGGCAGTTCTTCCTTGTGCCAGCGCGCGCGGACGCGGAAGCCGCCGCGTCCGGTACGGTAGGTCTCGGCAATGCTTTCGCGGCTCTCGACAATCACCCCGCCTGTGGGGAAATCGGGGCCGGGCACGAAATTCAGCAATTGATCGGAGGTCGCCTGCGGATGGCCGATCAGATAGAGGGCGGCATCGCACAGTTCGGCGGCATTGTGGGGCGGGATCGAGGTCGCCATGCCCACCGCAATGCCCTGCGAGCCATTGGCCAGCAGGTTGGGGAAGGCGGCGGGCAGCACCATCGGTTCTTCTTCCGAACCGTCATAGGTCTCGCGGAAATCGACTGAATCCTCGTCCAGCCCTTCGAGAATGAGACGGGCGACTTCGGTGAGACGCGCTTCGGTGTAACGCATGGCTGCGGCATTATCGCCGTCGATATTGCCGAAATTGCCTTGTCCGTCGACCAGCGGATAACGCTGGGCAAAATCCTGCGCCAGACGCACCAGCGCATCATAGACTGACTGGTCGCCATGCGGATGGTACTTACCGATCACATCGCCGACCACGCGGGCGCATTTTTTGAACGCCGCGCCGGGATCAAGCTTCAACAGGCGCATGGCATAGAGCAGGCGGCGATGGACAGGCTTCAACCCGTCGCGCGCATCGGGCAAGGCACGGTGCATAATCGTCGACAGCGCATAAGCAAGGTAACGCTCCTCGAGCGCATCACGCAGATTCACACTGGTCACACCATCCCCTGATGGTGGCTCGACAGGCTTGCCCATTCAATCCTCGCTATGGCTCAAACAGTGAACAAAAACCGCCAAGCCACATCAGGGCCGGATCAGTTCTGTCTGTTGGAAGTGGTCACAGCACTAGCGAATGCAACGAGTCAGGGCAAGTGGGGACTTCAATACGCTTGTGGGGAACCATATTTGCCGGACAAAATAAAATCGGGGTGGCAAAGCCACCCCGATCTCTAATCTGATTTTTGAAGAAGACAGTCTTATTTAGGCAGCGTGTCGTCAATGCCTTTGATGTAGTAATTCATGCCGAGCACCTGCTCGTCCGACAAAGCGCCTTTGCCTTTGCACTCGATCTGCTTGCCGTCCTGTCCGAAAACAGGGCATTTGAAGGCATCGAGCTTGCCGGTCTTGATGGCGGTTTCGATCTCAAGAGCCAGCTTTTTCACGTCATCCGGCATGTTGGTGTAGGGCGCCATAATAACCATGTTCTTGGACATGCCGTCCCATGTGTCGATCGGCTTCCAGCTGCCATCCAAATGGGCTTTGACGCGGGAGATGTAATAATCATCCCAGTTGTCGATAATCGAGGTCAGAGTATTTTTGGGCGCAAAGCGGATCATGTCGGAGGCCTGACCGAAGGCCAGTTTGCCGGCTGCTTCAGCTTGCTGCAACGGGGCAGGGCTGTCGGTATGCTGGGTGATGATGTCTGCACCCTGAGCCAGAAGTGCCTTGGCCGCATCGGCTTCCTTGCCGGGGTCGAACCATGTATTCGCCCAGACGATCTTGACCTTCACAGCCGGATTGACGCTTTGCGCGCCGAGCATGAAGGCGTTGATGCCCGACACCACTTCGGGAATCGGGAAGGAGGCGACATAGCCCAGAATGTTGGATTTGGTCAGCTTGCCGGCAATTACGCCCTGCACATAGCGGCCTTCATGGAAGCGGGCCGAATAGGTGGCGACATTGGCCGAGCGCTTGTAGCCGGTAGCATGTTCAAAATGCACATTGGGATATTTGGCCGCGACTTTCAGGGTAGGTTCCATGTAGCCGAACGAGGTGGTGAAAATCAGCTTGTGGCCGGTGCGCACCAATTGCTCGATCGAGCGGTCGGAATCAGGCTCGGGCACATTTTCCAGAAAGGTGGTGGTTACCTTGTCGCCCAGCGCCTTTTCAACCGCCAGACGGCCCTGATTGTGCTGGTAGCTATAGCCGAAATCGCCGACAGGGCCGACATATACAAAGCCGACTTTCAGCTTTTCCTGTGCGCCTGCGCTGGCTGTCAGGCCGAGGGCCAGCGTCGCTGCTCCGAACCATTTCATCATCTGTTTCATTCTCGTCTCCTTTGGGCTTGAAATCCGTGGTGTGGTGATGAACCGGTGCCCCAACCGGTCCGTCAGAGAGTGTGATTTACCGATCCGGCACAAAACTGTGGCCGAGCGATCCCGGTGCCGCCGTTCCGCCCCGCCGTCCCAGCGACATCAGCACGAGGGCCAGCAATGTCGCCAGATAGGGCAGTGCACTCAACAATTGCGATGGTAGCCCCAGTGAAGCCGCTTGCGCGTGCAATTGCAAGACTGTCGCGCCGCCGAACAAGATGGCGCCCAGCAACAGCCGCAGCGGAAACCACGAGGCAAACACCACCAGTGCCAGCGCGATCCAGCCGCGCCCCGCCGTCATGCCCGGTGACCAGAATGGCGTATAGACCAGCGACAGATAGGCCCCCGCCAATCCCGCGCAAGCCCCGCCGAACAGCACCGCCCAAAAGCGGATTTTCAGAACAGGCAGGCCAATGGCATGGGCCGAAGCCTGATTTTCACCGACCGAGCGCACAATCAATCCCGCACGTGTCCAGCGCAGGAAGATTATGCATAACAGTGTCAGCCCCCACGACGCATAGACAAACGGGTCTTGCCCGAACAGGATTTTGCCGAAGCCGGGCAAATCCGACAGGCCCTCGATCTTCAGACCGGCAACAGCCGTGCGGCTGGTGCCGACAAAGCCCGCCCCGATCAGGCCCGACAGGCCCAGCCCGACAATGGTCAGCGCAAGGCCGGAAGCCACCTGATTGGCCCCCAAAGTCAGAGTGACAAAGCCGAACAGGCTGGCCAGCAGCATGGCCGACAATATGGCGGCAACCACGCCGAGCCCTGTGGACTCGGTCAAAGTGGCGGCAGCAAAGCCGCAGGCCGCGCCGGTAGCCATCATGCCTTCAAGGCCGAGATTCAAAACGCCTGCGCGCTCGACGATCAATTCACCGAGGGCTGCCAGCAACAGCGGGGTGGCGGCGGTGATGATGGTGATAATGACGGCTTGGGTCATATCCATGGCTCAAGCCTCATTTTTGGGCGTGCGGACCACGCGGATAGAGCAGGAGGTCAAGGCATCCGCCGCCAAAACGCTCAGCAGCAACAGGCCCTGGAAGCAGGTGGTCAGATCAAGCGGCAATTTCAGCATGATCTGGGCATTTTCGCCGCCAATCGCCGTGAGCGACACGACAAAGGCCCCGAATACGACACCCAACGGATGCAACCGCCCCAAAAAGGCTACTGTAATGGCGGTAAAACCATAATTAGCCGAAATCGAGGGTTTGAGCTGGCCGATCTGTCCGCTGACCTCGACAATGCCGGCAAGCCCCGCCAACCCGCCCGAAATCGCGAACACCATCAGGCTTATTCTCGCGGCAGAAAAGCCGGAAAATCCGGCAGCTTTGGGAGCCGAGCCGATCACCTTGATCGCATAACCGAACAGTGACCAGCCGAGCACAACCGTGCTGACCACAACCGCCACAATGGCCAGTATCAACCCGGCATGCAGCCGCCCGTCTCCGAACAGAACGGGTAAAGTGCTACCGGCATCAAACATCACGCTTTGCGGAAAATTGAATCCTTTGGGATCACGCCACGGCCCGCGCACCAGATAATCGAGCACCAATTGCGCGATATAGACCAGCATCAGGCTGGAAAGAATTTCACTCACCCCCAACCGCACCTTGAGATAAGACGGGATCAGCGCATAAAGAGCCCCGCCGATCACGCCCATGATCAGCGCGATCACCAACAGCCAGCGGCCAAGCTCCATCCCTTGGGTGGCGAGCGGCAGAATGGACCCGACAATCGCCCCCATCGTATATTGGCCCTCGGCCCCGATGTTCCAGAGATTGGCGCGGAAGCAATACACAAGGCCGGTGGCAATCAGGGTCAGCGGGATCATCTTCATCCCCATTTCCTGCAAGGCCCAGCTGTCGCCCAAAGGCTCTCGGATATAGATGTCGAACGCCGCCAGCGGCGAGCGGCCCATCAGTGCGATCACCAGACCCGCCATCAATCCGGCCAGCACAATGGCAACCAAAGGCGACAAAGCGCGGGCAATCGGCGAGACCGAGGCGCGGGGAACCAGTTCAAGCCGCATCATCCACCTCGCTGCCCGCCATCATCAGGCCGATGGTCTCCCGCGTCACCTGTCCGGTCGGCAGTGCCGCCGACAACGAGCCTTCATGCAAGACCGCGATCCGGTCCGAGATCGAGAACAATTCATCCAGATCCTGCGAGATCACCAGCACGGCCGCCCCTTGGGCTGCCAGATTGATCAAAGCCTGCCGGATGGCGACGGCCGCTCCCGCATCCACGCCCCATGTCGGTTGATCGACCACCAGCACGCCGGGGCGGGCGAGAATTTCACGGCCGACCACGAATTTCTGCAAATTGCCGCCCGAAAGACTGCCGGCAGGCGGATTTTTGCCCGACACGCGCACATCGAATTTGCTGACCACCTCGTCCGACAGGCGTCTGGCGCGGCGGAAATTGACCATGCCATAACGGTCCAGCCGGTCGGTGCCATGGCGCGACAGCACCAGATTGTCCGACAAAGCCATGCTCGGCACCGCGCCGTGGCCCAGCCGTTGTTCGGGGATGAAAGCGGCGCCCAAAGCACGGCGTGATTCAATATCGAGCTGGCCGACAGGCATGGTGTCGATCAGGATGGTGCGGGCCTGCGGGGCCAGTGCTTCGCCCGACAAAGCGGCAAACAGCTCGCTTTGGCCATTGCCTGCAATACCGGCAATGCCCAACACCTCGCCGCCATGGACCGACAACATGATGTGGTTGAGGCTTTTGGCGTGAATGTCGGGAGCGGGCAGGGTCAGGGCCTCGACTTCCAGACGGACATCGCCGATCTTGTGCAAGGCTTGGGAGCGCACCTCGGGCACATGCGTGCCCACCATCATGGCGGCGAGCGAGCGGACATTTTCACTGCGCGGGTCGCATTCGCCCACCAGTTTGCCACCGCGTAAAATCGTGGCTTTCGAGCACAACCGCTGCACCTCTTCGAGCTTGTGCGAGATATAAAGAAGACCGCAGCCTTTTCGGGCCAGTTGTTCCAGCGTCACAAACAGCGCATCGGCCTCTTGCGGGGTCAGCACCGAGGTCGGTTCGTCCAGCACCAGCAATTTGGGATCGCGCAGCAAAGCGCGGATGATCTCGATGCGTTGCCGCTCGCCCGCAGACAGGCTGTAGACCGGACGTTGCGGCGACAACGCCAACCCGTAAGCCTCGCCGACCTCCTCGATACGTTTGGACAGTTTGCCGAGGTTGAACCCGTTTTGCCGGATCGAGCCGGGCAGCGCGACTGCAATATTTTCGAGAACACTCATATTTTCAAACAGAGAGAAATGCTGGAACACCATGCTGATGCCCAGTTTGGCGGCGTCTTGCGGACTTTTGAATTGCACTGTCTCGCCATTCCAGACGATTTCGCCTTCATCGGGGCGCAGCAAACCGTTGAGGATTTTCATCAAGGTGGATTTGCCCGCGCCGTTCTCTCCCAACAGCGCGTGGATCTGCCCGCGCTCGACAACGAGACTGATCCCGTCATTGGCGGTAAAGGCCCCGAAGCGTTTGGTGATCCCGGTCATCTGCACCAACAGGCCGGACTTTTGCACAGACTCTTCGGACAGCCCGGCCTCGATGGTGGCGAGCATCTGCGATTGCCTTGCGCTGTCAGCGGCTGGTATCGAGGTCTCGTCGGCCTCCATTTCATCCCCCTCTTGTGACGAGATCATCACGGTTCGACTTGATCACATCAATGGTCTGCGCCGCAATCTTTCGCTCGATTTTCGGCAGGGTTACGCACAAGTCTTGCTCGGTGAAGCGGACGGGACGCGGACTGGTCGGGATGCAAAACAGTGTTACACACAAGTATGGGTCGGCATTTGCATATTTATCCGTCATGGTGCCATTGATCGGCATCCTACGAAAAACAACCGCCCTATTCTCATTTCATGAGAGATTGTGAACGAAATGACCGCATTCGCCAAGCCGCAATCGCACGGTTCCGCATCCGAACCTGTCGCACAGCACGAGAAAATGGAACCGAAATTCGTCACGGTCCTGCGCGAAGGCTACAATGTGGGTCGTTTAAAGCTCGATCTGCTGGCGGGCATTACGGTGGCGATGGTGGCTTTGCCACTGTCGATGGCGATTGCCAAGGCCTCGGGCACCACGCCCGATCGCGGGCTGTTTACCGCCGTGGTCGGTGGTTTTCTGATCTCGCTGCTGGGCGGGTCGCGCTACCAGATCGGCGGTCCGGCCGGCGCCTTCATCGTGCTGGTCTCGGTCACCATCGAGCGGCACGGCATTGATGGACTGATGCTGGCGGTGCTGCTGTCGGGCGTGATGATGCTGGCTTTGGGCTTTTTGAGGCTTGGCGCGATCATCAAATATATTCCGCATCCGGTGACGGTCGGTTTTACCTCCGGTATTGCGGTGATCATTTTCTGCAGCCAGCTGGTTGATCTGTTCGGGCTGCAACTGGCCGGACGCGAGCCGGGCGCGCTGATCCCCAAATTCAAGGCGATGGCGGCGGCCATCGGCACCATCAATCCGGCGGCGGTGCTGGTCAGCGGTCTGTCGATCGGGCTGATTCTCTGGTGCCGCAAATACCGGCCCCATTGGCCCGGCCTGCTGATCACCATCGTCGCCTCGGGTTTTATGGCGGTTGCGCTGTCGAAACTGGGCGTCAGCCTTGATACAATCGGCTCGAAATTCGGTGGCATCCCCAATCTGTTGCCTGCCCCGCATATTCCCGATCTGGCTTTGGACAAGATCATGGCTGTTTTGCCCGATGCGGTGGCTTTCACGCTGCTGGGCAGCATCGAAAGCCTGCTGTCCGCCGTCGTCGCCGACAGCATGACGGGACGCAGGCATCGCTCCAATATGGAGCTGGTCGCACAGGGCGTCGGCAATATCGGTTCGGCGCTGTTCGGCGGCATTTGCGTCACCGGCACCATTGCCCGCACGGCCACCAATGTCAGGGCAGGCGGCACATCGCCGGTGTCGGGCATGATCCATGCGGTGGTGCTGTTGCTGCTGATGATGGTGGCGGCTCCGCTGGCGTCCTATATCCCCTTGGCGGCACTGGCGGCCGTTTTGGCTGTTGTGTCGTGGAACATGGCCGAAAAGAAGGAATTTGCCGCCATTCTGCGCCATTCGCGCGAGGATTCACTGGTGGTGCTGTCCACCTTCGGCCTGACGATTTTCCGCGATCTGACCGAAGGGATTCTGGTCGGTGTGATATTGGGCTCGCTGTTTTTCATCCGCAAAATGGCGCATCTGATGGCGGTCGAGGCCAAACACGGCCCGCAGCACGAAGTCTTTCTGCCGGAAAGCCTGCAAAACGATGACCGGATCGCCTATGCGCGGCTGACCGGATCGTTCTTCTTCGGCTCCGCCGCCGATGTGTCGAGCGTGCTGGAGCAGATCGGTATCAAGCCGCAGGTGCTGGTGATCGATTTCAGCGCGGTGCCGTTTTGTGATGGGTCTGCAGCCCATGCGTTGCATGCGGTGATCGAGCGCCTGCATAACAGCGGCACGCTGATCATTATGACCTCGTTGCGCGATGATGTGGCAGCCGTTCTGGCCACCCAGCACATCGAAGCACCCTTGGTTGCGCGGGTGGATACGGTTGACGAAGCCGGACGGCTGGCGCAACACCATCTCAACCTCGGCGTTGCGCGGTGAGCCTTACAGGCGTGCCGGTTGTAGCAGTTCCAGCTCGTGGTGCAGCGGGGCGAAATAGGCCTCGATCTCTTCCATATCCAGCTGTTCGAGTGTTGCAGGTGTCCAGCGCGGAGCCTGGTCCTTGTCGATGACGGCGGCACGCACGCCTTCGTAGAAATCCACCCCGTCGAGCACGCGCGAGACGATGCGGAATTCCATTTTCATCACCTCGCGGAAGGTCAGAGCTGCCCCCAGCCGCAATTGCCGGAAGCTGATGGCCAGACTGGTGGGCGATTTGGTGCGGATGGTCTGTGCGGCTTGCGCGGCAAAGTCTGAATTTGCGGCTTGCGCTTCCAGACGCGCCAGCACATCGGGCACCGAGGTGCCGACAAAGCAGGCATCAATCACATCGCGGTGTTCCGAGACAGGGGCGGCTTGTTGCGGCAGAGAAAAGCGCTCCAGCACCGCATCAATCGCTTCGCCCGCAATCAAAGCCGCTTTGAGTTCGGCCATTGACGCGCTCGCCACGCCATGGGTTGCCAGACCCAAAGCCAGCGCATCAGCGCGGTTGATGCGGGTGCCGGTCAGCGCGATCCACATGCCGGTCTCGCCCGGCAAACGCGGCAGGGCATAGCCGCCACCGACATCGGGAAACAGGCCGATCCCCACTTCGGGCATGGCAAACGACCAGCGGTCTCCGGCAATACGGTGGCTCCCATGCAGCGTTATGCCGACCCCGCCGCCCATCACAATGCCGTCGATCAGCGACAGATAGGGTTTGGGATAGAATTTGATACGGGTGTTGAGCCGGTATTCATCGGCCCAGAAGCGCACGGCAATATCCTTGCGGCCCTGTTTGCCCAGTTCGATGATCGAGCGGATATCGCCGCCCGCGCAAAAGGCTTTTTCACCCTCGGCATCCAGCACGATGCGGGTAACCTCCGGATCATGCTCCCACGCATCCAGCGCCTGCGCGATCGCATGCACCATCGGCAAGGTCAGGGCATTGAGCGCCTTGGGACGGTTGAGGTGGATCAGTCCGGCTGATCCGCGCTTTTCGCAAATGACGTCTGGCGTTTCCATGCGCGCAATTCTCGTTGTTGTGACCGACGATCCGAGAATGCCATGGGTGTGGCAGATTGACCACTCGGCTTTCGCAGGGGTTGCGTTGGTGCTAAAGAGAGTGCAGCCCATTTTCTGCGATAGTCGAGGATGTCATGACAAAATTTTCTTCATTCCCGTTCAACGGGTTATCAGCAAATCTTGAACTGACTCACCGTCCGCGCCGCAACCGCAAATCGGATTGGGCCCGTCGTTTGGTGCGCGAAAATACCGTGACGGTCGATGATTTGATCTGGCCCTTGTTTGTGCGCGAAGGTAGCGGCGTGATCGAGCCGATTGCCAGCATGCCGGGCGTGTCGCGCCTGTCGGTCGACGAGGTGGTCCAAGCCGCGCAATTGGCCGCCGATGCCGGTATTCCGGTGATTGCTTTGTTTCCCTACACCAACCCCGCTTTGCGCAACGAGCAGGGCAGCGAGGCGCTCAACGGCCATAATCTGGTCTGTCAGGTTTGTCGCGCGGTCAAAAAGGCGGTGCCGCAGATCGGGATACTGACCGATGTCGCGCTTGATCCCTATACCAGCCACGGCCATGACGGCTTGCTGGAAAACGGCGTGATCCTCAATGATGCGACCGTGGCGGTGCTGGTGCAGCAAGCCGTGTTGCAGGCCGAAGCGGGTAGCGACATCATCGCACCTTCCGACATGATGGATGGTCGCATCGAGGCGATTCGCAGCGGGCTGGATCAGGCCGGCTTCGAGGATGTACAGATCATGGCCTATGCGGCCAAATATGCCTCGGCCTTTTACGGCCCGTTCCGCGAGGCGGTCGGCTCCAATGCCACCTTGCAGGGCGACAAACGCACCTATCAGATGGACCCTCACAATTCCGACGAGGCCCTCTACGAGGTCGGGCTCGATCTCGAACAGGGCGCGGATATGGTGATGGTCAAGCCGGGCATGCCCTATCTCGACATCATCCGGCGGATCAAGGATACGTTCGCGCGCCCCACCTTCGCCTATCAGGTGTCGGGGGAATTTGCGATGATCGAGGCCGCCGCGCAAAACGGCTGGATCGACGGCGACAAGGCGATGATGGAAAGCCTGACGGGTTTCAAACGGGCAGGGGCCGACGGCATTCTGACCTATTACGCCTTGCGCGCGGCCCAAAAACTCTCAAAAGGCTGAGCAAAAAAGCCTGCGGGGCCGGTTGGCTCCACAGGCTTTTGAATGGCTGGACCCGCAGCTGTTACGGGCGCGGAACGCGGCAGATGTCGAGACTGGTCAAAGCCTTGTCACGCGCGGTGTCATTGAAATAGCCCTGATCGCGGAAGGCGGCGAATTCGGCCTTGTTGAGGCTGCCCACGGTGCGCGAGGCATAGCAACCGCACCCCTTTTCGGCCGCTTCGAGGCTCAGATTGTTTTCCTTGGTGACGCGGCGCATGCAGAATTCTTTGGTCGTGACGCGCAATTCGTCGCGGCTCATGGTTTTGGCGGAAGGATCGGGCTCGGTCACGGTGTTACAGCCCGCAACGGCCAGCATCAGCACAAGACCCGCGACGCGCATTCCATTGATCATTGTCAAACTCCGGTTCTGGGATGGATTGTTGGCGAACAAGTGCAACGCCACGCGGCTCAGGTCAATCACTTGTGTTCAAATAAGGCCTGATGGCCGCATGGATGTCATGGAAAGCCGCGCCGCCAAAGGGGGCGGCCTGATCGGCTCCGGTCAGCGTATTGATGCCATTGCCGTCGGGATAGGCCGAATTTGGCCAGATTGATTCGGCAATCAGCACACCCGGCAACACGCCGCGAAACAGTTTCGCATGCAAACGCACCGCGCCGCGCGCATTGCTCAACTCAACCTCGCAGCCGTCTTCGATCCCCAACCGTTCGGCATCGGACGGGTGGATCAACACGGTGGGCCTGACCTCTTTGGTCCGTGAGGTCTTGGTTTCGGTAAAGCTCGAATTGAGATACTGCCGCGCCGGACTGGTGGCGAGCTTGAACGGATAATCTCCTGTTGCCGCCTCGTTGATATCCCAATAGTCGGGCAACACAGGCAGGCTGTCGAACGGACCCATCGGGCCGTTATTGGCAAAGGGCACGGTGGCCCAATCGGGCTTGAAGCGGAATTTTTTGTCGGGCCATGCAAAGCCATCGCGATAATGGGCGGTGGCGAAATCGGGCTGGCAATCGATGAATTTCTTGGTCTCGATCCCGGCCAGCGTGCCCCAGCCCGAGGCTTGCAGGGTCTGGTCGATCAACTCGCGCGGGCTCATGTCAAAGCCCTTGTGCCTTGCACCAAGACGAGAGGCCAGTGCCGTGATCAGCTGATGGTTGGACCAGCATTCGCCGGGCGGATCGATCAGCTTGGGGCCGAGCGTGATATGCTGGTGCCCGCCGCCCGAATAGACGTCGTCATGCTCCATGAACATGGTGGCGGGCAGCACC
>Ga0214921_10009423_pt1 | contig 12356 bp, 8 predicted proteins | sample LL1505_MetaG_FD_177992 | JGI IMG/M metagenome (GOLD analysis project Ga0214921, IMG submission 177992) | Freshwater microbial communities from Lake Lanier, Atlanta, Georgia, United States - LL-1505 | ecosystem: Environmental > Aquatic > Freshwater > Lake | place: USA: Georgia | collected 2015-05-28 | reverse complement strand
TCAGGAGCAAACATCAGAAATACTTCGTGGAATTATTCCAAGAGATACTAGGGAAATTTTGGAAGATTTCGGAAGAAAAGGACTTTCATTAGTTGTTTTGCATAACTCTCCTGTTATTGGCAGCAAAGGCCTGCCTCCCACTCCTACCTCTTCTAAAAAACCAGAAAACAAAGATTTTGTAAGTGAATTTTGGATGCTTGGCTTATCTGGATTAGTTGGAGCAAAACCATTTATCACAGAAAATGTTAGAGATGGTAGCGTCATAAATCAGCTGATTCCCCTTGAACCACAATCTATTTCTGGCTCCGGCTCAAGATTGGCGTTTGATTTCCATAATGAGATAGTGCATGAACCACACACTCCTGACTTTTTCTTACTTCTTTGTCTTAGAGGAAATCCGTTCGCAAAGACTCAATTCTGCTTCGTGGAAGATATTATAAGATCTCTACCGATAGAGATTGTGAAGGAGTTAAAGAAACCAAACTTCCTTTTTAAAAGTGGTGATAAATCAGTTTTTAAAGATGCTAAAGAATTTAAGTCTCCAATTTTGACTAGAGATGAGATGGGTAATTTTGAAATAAGGTTAAATCTTGCTCCAAACAGATGTGAAGGTTTAACAGATGGGGCTAAATTTGCTCTAGCATACACATCGAGGTGCATTAGAGATAATACCCCCGTACACAGTATAGCTCTGTCTCATGGCGATACAGCACTAATTAGTGACAAAAAACTTTTACATTCTCGCACTGCTTTTGATGAAAATCAGAAAACTACCGCAGAGGATGATAAAAGATGGATGCAGCGAATGAACCTTGATAGAAACAGATCTTCACAGCCAATTACTAGATCTTAATTCTGGATTAAGATTGTTTGTGGCGACATAGAGCTATACAAACAAAGAGGAAACATTTATGTTTTCTAACATAAAAAAACATAAATGTTTTTATTCTTTACTGCTTTTGTGAAAAGCTTTCTTTGCATAAAAGCAGAAATTAGGATTCTGAGCTATAAACAACCGTTACCTTTTTGATCAAAGGGTAAGCTTTATTTACCATGCTCTTGAGATTTTTTGCATCATTGAGATCATCTAAAAAATCTCTAATTACCCAATCCCTAATAAATTTAGATGGAGCAGCAAATACAACCTCTGTTTCTGAGTATGAATAAATTTCCAAGTGACTTAAAAAATTATCAAAATCTTTTTTATCTACGCTTTCTAAAAAGATATTGTGCATATTCTGTAAGAATTCAGCATTTCTTACTTTAAGTTGATTGCTTATATTTTCTTCGATCTTCTTTCTTGCGGCCTTCGCCCTTCTTTCTATGTCCCGGTCTTTAATTTCCAGCACAAACAATAGGTGATCTTCCTGACAGTTTGATAATGACATCTTGTTCAAAACTGCTTGAAAGTTGTTTTGATTCTCATCTAAAGCCTCTTGCTGTCTTTCCTTTGATAAGGAATCAAAATTTACTATTTTTTTATATTGAACAAAGTTTTCAAACTCCTCTTTGCCACGATCTTTGAAAGATTCATATTCTTTAGTTTTGATTACGTTAACTGCATATCCCCCAACGTTCTTGATAGCATTACTTTTTGTGATTTGATAATCAATATAACTAAAAATCACTGGAGCAGATTGTACATGCTCTTTGGCCAGGGCTAGACCCACATTTCTAGAAACATCATATTTTCTGAATAAGATTTGAGCAAAACTCTTTTCCATTTCATCTAGTTGATTAATCACTTCCGCAGGAATGCTTCCTATAGCCTCTTCCGCCGAACTATTTGGAATGTTAGGATAAATCAGAAATGTAAGCTTATGAATTTTTTTATTTTGTTTATGCTCAATTAGCTCAAATCTAATATCAGAATATTCTTGCATCTCCAGCTTTGCAGGCAACAGAACCCTTCTCTTGAGATCATTATACTCGTAGTTATCCAGTTCGAGCTTATTCTTTAAATCCTCCACTAAGATATCTCTTCTTTTAAAAGTCAGACACTGTCTAAGAAATAGGTAAATTCTTGATGTATAGGAGCTTCCATACTTTATCAAATTTTGTAATTTTGCCTGGGTAAAGCTTTGTTTTTGCTGCAACAGAAATGGTCTCATCTCTGGATGAAACTGAAGAGTTATGCTATTATCAGATTTTTCATACTCTGCAAATGTAAGTAATGGGAATTCTTTCCAACCCTCGCTATCTTCTATTACGATAGATTTTGATATTAGGCTATGCGTTACCTTACGTAATGAGTTATATATATTGCCTCCAACCAATCCTAAATAGTTAGATAGATCAGAAACGTGAATTTTGTATTTTTTAAAATCTTCGTCTTCTGGCTTTATTAGAGACATTGCTGCGTACAACAACCTGCTTTCTTGCACACTTAATTTGTACCGAGCATTAATCAGTTTATTGCCCTGCACAATAAGATTTGAATCTTTCAAGATTCTTGTGTTTATTTGTTCTTTCATTTTCATCAATAAAGTTTATCTTAAATAAATATTGTTGTCTTGCTTTTTTTATTTCTTTATGCTTTCCTGCTTTTATGTTAATCTTTTTTTACATAAAAGAATCTTTTAAAACAACTTTCTTCTTGCAAAGATTTTTTGTTGTAAATAAAAATTGCTTTATTATTTTCTGTGAAGTTTAATTTATAGGAAGAAATAAACATTTATAGTAAACAATATTTATTAAAAACTATCAATCAACATTTATGGCAGCAAAAACATATTCTTGTGCAAATCAAAAAGGCGGAGTTGCAAAAACAACTACCGTTATAAATCTTGCAGCTGGATTGGCAAAGCTTGGTAAAAAAGTCTTAGCCGTTGATTTTGATCATCAGTCAAATTTAACGAGAGCCTTATTTCCAGGAATCCATGAAAAAAATAAGGAAAGTAGCGAAAAAGATGAGATTTCAATTTATCGCGTAGTTCAGAAAAGAATGGATGATATTTTAGCCCGCAGAAATAAGGGGGCAGATCTTTTATCTAAAAAAAGAGAAGCAACTGTTTATCTACCTGAGATACAAAACATCTTATTAACTTACAAAAAACCCGGTATTTCTTTTGATGTCCTTCCATCTTCTAGCCGCTTAACAAATTTTGAGGTTTATTCTCAAAAATTTTCTAGTCCTCAGTTTTTCTTAAAACAAATCTTGAGTGAAATTAAAGAAAATTATGACTATGTCCTAATTGATAGCCCTCCATCACTAGGACCGCTTGGTATAAATGTGTTAGTTGCCTCTGATGGCGTTATTATTCCTGTTTCTAATGGAGCATTTCCATTAGATGGTGTTGAGATTCTCTTAGGTGCAATCGAAGAAATTAACGACTCTTTCTCAACAAACATAGAAGTTTGCGGGTTTCTTATTACAACCCATTTTCCTAGGGAAGTTCTTGGACAAGAAAGCGAAGAAATTTTGCGCAGTCAGTTTGGTGATAAAGTTTTTCGCTCTACAATCCGCAGGAATATTTCTCTCAATGAAGCTCAAGGAAATGGGGAAGATATTTTTACTTATGCACCGGATAGTACAGGAGCGGATGACTATTTAAGTTTTTCTAAAGAATTAATTAAAAAGGAGAAAAAATAACATGACTAGAAAATCAAGATTACCGGCACCTAAATTTGCTTTTGCACAAAAACATTCTGATGGATCTCAATCTGATGCAATCAATTCAGATCCTGAAATTTCACCAACTTCTTCTAAGGGTTCAGAAATTGTAAACGAATTACCTAAATCCAATACTTCTGCCAAAGTTGATTATACTCGCATCACAACTCAATTAATTTCTCTAAATGATCGTAAGCTTGAGTATGCTAGCTTCATTCTTGGGAAAAAAAAGCAGGATTTGATAAACGAACTTTTATCTAATGGTCTGGATAGTTTGAATATAGCTTTTCCTCAATTGTAGTTAAGAAAAAGAGGGTAGGTATTCGTTAAACCTACCTTCCTTAAAACATTAATTCATTCACTAGAGCTGTTTGTTTGAATGATGTTTGTTATATTAAGAAGTTTTAGATAGTTTATAAGGTTTACTTTAGGAAGTTTATAAGGTTTTAGATGTTTAAGCTCTCTCTCAAGATCTGCTATTGCTAGTTATTTGATTACTTCCTCCGACAGATTAGCAGCCAATTCCGACAAATTAGCATTCCACGCCGACAAATTAGCAGCGGTATCCGACAGATTAGCAGCCAATTCCGACAAATTAGCATTCGACACCGACAAATTAGCAGCCAATTCCGACAAATTAGGGGTTCTTTGCAGGAAGGTACGAAATTTCCGATTACCCCTCTTAAGCCCTTCATATACCTAGCTTCTCAAGGCAAGACAGATTTCAGAATCATTAATCAACTTCTGTGATATCCCTTGTAAATCAAGGGTTAGAATGTTGTTATTGAATTCATATCTTCCAATCAAATTAACATGCTACCGAAATTACTGACGTTTGTCAGTAAAATTATTTTATAGGTTCTGCAAAAGAAACTGATTTAGCGACTCTTCCTACCCAGCTTGTTTCTCTTTCAGAGCCTTCTTGCCTGAGAATGCTGTCCATACCCAATTGTACCCTAAATTCTTGCTCAATTCTTGGAAGAGCTTCTCTAAATAATGATCCTAATAGCTCGGGGTTAAATTTTTCTGGGAAATTTAAGGTTTCTATAGATGAAAGTGCCATTTGGCTAGCCATTGTACTGCTGATTTCTTCTTCATATAAATTTCTAGCAATTCTATCATCAATACCCCATTCTTCAGCCAAAGCAACTGATCTGGGTGAATTTTCTTTATTTGCTTTAGATATAGAAAGGAGTATTTCTGCCGCAGCTCCTCCTTGCTCGATCTTGCTAAAATCACCATCACAACAGTCTTTTATTAGGCAACAAGGTAATGATCTAGGCTCAAAATATGCTGCCCTCTCACCTCCAATACTAAACACTTCTCTATAAAATTGTCCTCTATCCTCATTTTTTAGTAAATGAAATACTCTTTTATAGTCAGGATCCCCTAATGTAGACATAGATCTACTTATACTTAGAATCATAGTATGTAAGTAAGACTTGATGGCATCATCTGCTCCAGCTTCTCCCTCTGGATGTCTAGATAAATAATTTGCATAGATCTCATCTACAAATGGTTTAGTTTTCTTTTGCGCCGGAGTAAGTTTTCCACCTGAATTATATTTACTCATTATTTACTTGCTCCTCCCGCAGTTGCTGAAGATGACCCTGATCGTAAAGACTCTAATCTAGCTGTAAGTGGTCTAGCCCCTTCTTTTTCTTGTTCCTCATCATATCCAAGAGTGTCTTCCAGATCTTGATCTTGTATAGTTCCTCTTCTTTCTAAGACCGCTTTTAACAATGGAGATTCATTAACATTAAATTTTGTTACTAGTTTATATTTACCTTCTTCTTGGATTATTCCTTGGCTATATATTGCCTTAACATCTTCTCTATTTAATTCTTGTGGTTGTAAAGTCCTTAATACCTCTAGCCATCCGCCTTCATTTAGAGTTTCTTTGAGAAACTGAGTTCTAATAATATTTCTATCTTCTTCAGATAAATCATTTAAAACCCTGAAACTATCAAAGAAATACTTCTCATGCCTTCTGGCTGATTGATAAAAATCTTCTACTATCTTTGCATCCGTTTTTTCTTCTTGCTTAGCTCTTGTGACTATATCATTTGTTGGATAATCAAATAACTTATTCATATCTTGAGCAACTTTAGTAGGATCTAAATCGTCATCTGGTCCTAGACCTCTATATTTACCCATTACCCCAGTAGTAATTCCTCCTTCTCTAGCTAGTTCTGCTCTAGTTTTCTGAACTAGTCCATCAAAAACAGCGTTCTCCATCATATTAAGAGTAACCAAAGCACCCTTAACAACATCAACTAAACATTCTTGATGAGCCCATAAATCAGCTTTCTTAATTTTATTCCTATTATCTAGTGGAGATAAGATCCTATGTTGTTCTTCTATGTTTAATTTTTGTGATCTTAAATCATTAATTGTCTTTGATAGATCTGTACCAGTTGTGGATTGTATAGTCTCTAATTCAGCAATCGATTCTTCTAGGTCTTTAGGGGCTTTTATTTCTTTGTCATACTTATCTTTTCTTTGAGCTTTAGTAAGAATTCCCTTGTCTTGCAACAAGTTTTGTCTTTGAGTAACAAATTGCTCAAATTGTTGCATACCAATGCTATGCTCATCTCCATATTCTCTTACTAAATTAACTACCGCCTCAACCGCATCTTCAACATCTAAACCATTTGTTGCAGTTTTAATTACTTCTATAAGTAAAGCACTTGAAGAAACATGTCTTCCTTGACCTTTCTTTGCGCCAGTTGGAGCTCTGTCACTTCCAAAAACCAAAACACATCTTGTCTCATGTTCAGATGTTCCTTCTCTCATTTCAAAAGAGATTGTTTGATTCAAAAACTTAGATTTTCTGGGAGTAGGAAATCCCATGTAATATTCATCCGATTTAGCTGATTTTTCTCCATCTGATTTACTTCCCGAATCGGTACGAGAGCGAGGTCTTTCGGAAAGAGAAGTTCCCTGATCTAATTTAGACTCCTCTATATCACTTTTTTCCATAATTAAATCTCATTAAATTTTAGAAAAATTTCCAACTTCCAAAAAACAGTCAGTTTGTTCTGAATATTCAGAGTATAAAAAAACCTTCGTTTTTGTATACTTTTATTTTGTTCACAGAATATCCTTCCTTTATCTAAAGAACAGTATAATATAGTGGTTTATAATAACAAAGTGTTATTTATTAATAATTTGCGTCTAAAAGAAACAATATGAAGTTAGGATATGCTCGAGTCTCAACAAAAGATCAGAATTTTGAATTACAAGAAGATGCTCTTTTAAAAGCTGGTTGTGAAAAAATATATAAGGAGGTCGTTAGTGGGGCAAAACAAGATCGTCCAACATTAACATCGCTAATAGATAATTGCCGTGAGGGTGATACTATAATTATATGGAAACTAGATAGGTTGGGTCGTTCGTTAAAGCATCTTGTCGAGTTAGTTAATATTTTGATTAAAAAGAAAGTGGGTTTGATTAGCTTGAATGATCCCATTGACACCACTACTCCACAAGGTCGCCTTGTATTTAATATGTTCTCTTCGTTGGCAGAATTTGAGAGAGAATTAATTAGAGAAAGAACTCAGGCTGGGCTATCATCTGCTAGAGCCAGGGGAAGAGTTGGAGGAAGACCTAAAGGAATCTCTCACAAAGCCCAAGCAACAGCTTGTGCAGCAGAAACTCTTTATCTGGAAAGAAAATTAGGGGTGCAAGAAATTGCTGAAAGGCTGAACATTTCAAAGAAAACCCTATATGCTTATTTAAGACATAGAAATGTCTCTATTGGAGCTTATACATCAAAATAATATTTAGCTCTAAATGGCTCGCTTAAATATATTATCAGATGATGAGTTTGACAGGCTTTATAAAATACCAAAAATAGAAGAAGATGAATTACCCTTTATTTTTGAAATTGATGAAGATGATAAAAATTATTTAAACTCAATCAATGACATCTCTGGTAAAATCCACTACATCCTAACATTAGGATATTTCAGAGCATCTCAATACTTATTTAATTTCACTTTCCAATCAGTAAAAAGAGACGCTCGATATGTTATAGAAACATATTTCCCAGACGGTAAATTTCCACAAAAACAGATTTCTAAACATCGCAATTATAGCAATAAGCAAGCTATTTTGGAAAAGCATGGAATGTCTAGTTATAACAGTGGGTTTGAAAGCTATCTGAAACGTTATTTAGATAGTTTAGTAAGACAGCATATCGTTCCTAAATATTTGTTTGATTCGTTGTTGGATTATTGTTGTAAGCACAACATTATCAGACCGAGCTATACGACTTTACAAAATTTAATTTCAAACGCTTGTAATAGTGAAAAAAAGCGATTGAGCAACAAACTATATACGCTAATAGATAAGCCGCTTCGTAACTCATTGGCTAAATTATTGGAGAAAGATGACTTATTTTTTCAATTAACTTCTATCAAGAAAGATCAAAAGAATTTCTCCACTAATGAAATCAGATCAACAATCAAAAAACAGCAATCATTATCAGATATTTATAAAGCTTCAGTTCCTATTATTAAGGGGTTAGGAATATCAGAACAGAATGTTTTTTATTATTCTGATCTGGCATTATACCATACAGTATATGGGCTACGCGAAATAAAGAAAAAGAATCTGATGCGGCTTTATCTTTTATGCTATGCCCATCACAGATTCTTGAAAATCAATGATCACCTTGCTAGTAGCTTGATTTGTAAGGTGAGGTATTATGCAAATGAAGCTGATGTCTATCAGATGCAAGAAATTTATAGTGCTCAGGCAGATGATATTGGTAACCGCAATTCAGTAGCCAATATTTTATCCATTATTTACAACAAACAAATTCAAGATCATGAGTTGCGCCCAAAAATATATAAAGAGAAGTCTTATGATCAGTTTTATCAATTAATCAAAGACATCAAAAAGCCTAATTTTAGTCCTGAATATTATCGTTGGAAATATTATAAGAGTAATATTCAAGCTATTAAAGCTAACATCAGACTTATTTTTAGAGTGTTGAACTTTCAAAGTAAGAATGAAGATATGATGAAGGCCATCAATTTCTTGAGGTCGCATCTTGAGAATAATAAGCAATTTAGCGATTATACTATCAAAGAAGTTCCTATTTCCTTTATTCCACAGGCAAGTCAGCGCTATATTTTTGAAAAAAGAAAACCCGATAAGAAAAACAGTAAAAGCATTGATGGTGATTGTTATGAGTTTATGCTTTATTTTTATTTGGAGAGGTCACTAAGCAATGGCAATGTTACTATTGCTGAAAGCACAGCCTATACCTCATTAAAAGATGAATTATTTTCTGATGAAGAATGGTTAGATAAATCGTCAATTCTAAAGGATTTAGAAAATAAAATTATATCAACGGATTTTGATGAGATATTTAATAAGTTAGAGGAAGACTTATCGCTTAGATATGAGCAAATAAATGAAAATATTACTTCTGGTGAAAATAAGAAAATAAAGATCAAACATGATAAGAGTGGAGAGGTTATAAAGTGGCATTTGCCTCTTACAAAAGAGGAAGAAGCTGTTAATAATTCATTCTTTGATAAATTACCTACGGCAAGTATTAGTGAAGTGATTAATTTTGCCCATGTGAATACGGGATTTATGAAGAATTTCACTCATATATTGCCTGCCTACAGTAAAAATAAAGCAGAGCCATCATCTCTATCAGCTTGTATTATTGCTAAAGGAACTGGAAGCGATATTCATAAGATGAAAGATATTAGTGATGTCTCAGAGAAGGATCTAGAAGCTGCATATAATAGTTTTATCCGTCATAAAACATTAGTGAATGCAAGCAATGAGGTGATGAAACATACTCAGAAACTGTCAATATTTGAAAAATATAATCTAGCTGATTATGGAGTTCACGCTAGTGTTGATGGGCAGAAACTCGAAACAAAATATAATATCATTAAATCTAGGTTCTCTAAAAAATATTATGGTAAGGGCAAGGGAGTTTCAGCTCTTACTATGTCGGCGAATCACTTGCCACTCGCTACTAAAATGATAGGATCAAATGATCATGAGAGTCATTCCTTATATGATATAGTTAGCAGCAATACCAGTGATATTGAGGTAGCTGCTATATCTGGAGATATGCATAGTGTTAATAGGGTGAATTTTGCACTGCTCTATATGTTTGGATATCAATTTATGCCAAGATTTACCAACCTTGATAAAAGAGCTACAGCCCATTTAGTTTGTTTTGACGATCCAGAAAAATATGCTGATTATATGATTAGGCCAAGCGCCAAGGTTAATAAGAAATTGATCAAGAAAGAGTGGGATAACTTGCTTAGGATATATGCTACCCTTGGATTGAAGAAGATCACTCAAACTAATATTGTTAAAAAATTATCATCTCATAAATCTGATGATACAATAAAGGCGTTGATCGAGTTTGATAAAATTATCATGAGCATTTACATGCTTCATTATATTGATAATGAAGATACGCGTAAAGTTGTATTCAAATCTTTAAATCGAGGAGAATCATATCATCAGCTTAGATCAGCGATTGCAAAGGTCAGCGGCAGAAAATTAGCTGGTAGAAGCGAGATAGATATTATTAACAATAATGAGTGCGCGAGATTAATAACAATTTGCATCATATTTTATAATGCCTCCATTCTTTCTGGTATTTATGACTATTATAAAAGTAAGAATATGGAAGCGGAGTGTAACAAAATTATCAGATTATCTCCTGTAGCTTGGCAACATATTAACTTGATCGGAAGATATGAATTTAAGAACAATGTTCCAACCCTTGATTTACAAAGGATTATAGAGATGTTGATTAATGATTCTGAAATCGGTCTTGCCTTGGGAAGCTAGGTATATGAAGGACTTAAGAGGGTTGGTCGGAAATTTCGTACCTTCCTGCAAAGAACCCCTTAAAGATCTTCCGTGCGGAACAATAGCGTAATGAAGCTCACAATCCATTGCTTCAGCTAACTTTCTCAGAGATTTTAAGGTGATACTTTCATCAACCTCATTTTTTTCAAACCGGATAATACTTTGTTTTGATGCTCCTAATTTATTCGCTGGGAAGGCCAGAGGCATTGATAAGGCTTCACGAATGGTTTTAATCCAACCACTCTTTGGCTTTGGTTCAAAACGCATTTTTTCAAAGCGCTCATCAAGATTAATAAGTTGGATTTGTTTTAGTCTTTTGGTCATTCTGTCATTTTATAATATGAAAACTCTTGTTCTATTGTCATAATATAACTTTACTTTGCAAGTGTTTTTTCATACTATATATTGAAATATAAGTTTAGTTCCGATGACCAAGATTCAGTCACCGGAAACTATTATTACTTACCTAGCTTCAATCAAAAGATTTTTCGGGCTGCTATAAGCGATTAAGAAATTTGCTTTGTAGTATTTTTGCACTTCCTCAGCGCTAACTTTGCACTCATTCGGAAATTCGTTTAAAATATCTTCGGCATTTCTTACCCATCCATTCAACCTTGCGGCCTCAATGTTAAAAGCCTTCATGAAGTCTTGATTTATTTTTAGATGAACATTGCCGTTTTTGTAAAAACGCGCTTCCATAAAAAGACAGTTTCTTACAGTATTATCATTTTGCCAGTTTGGGCGCATGTAAAATTCCTGCTTTTCGCCGTAAGTTGGCTTACGATCCCAGCCAAAAACTTTTGAACTTTGGCCATCAAAACCAAGATTGTTGGCCACGGTCATAATGTCATCAATCAAGTTGATTGTTCTTTCTGACAATCTTGGATCCCAAGATTGAGCCTCCCAATAACCACTTGTCACTATACGATAATCAAGGCAGTAATGGCTTTTGTTCTGGTCTCTATATCTCCAACGGTCTTCTTCCCAAGTTGTTTTGTTTGATTTGTAATTCTTGATGCTTTCGCGCTCGGTTAAACTCTCAAACAAATCTTTGATTTGTTGATCAAGATATTGGTTGGCGTTCTTAATCACCCAAATCAAAACCGCGTAAATGTTTGATTCGGTAAAATCAATTGAGCGATCGAGTTTATTAAGTAATGTTTGGCGTTGAGCGCTGCACAATCTTTCTTTGATTTTATCCAACTTAGAAAAAATCTCTGACCAATAGAGGCTTTTTAAACCTTTGATTTTCATTTTAAGATTTTCCTTAACGGCTTCAAGCTTAACACCAAGCTCTTTCATCAGTTTGGCGTCAATTGTTCCTAAAATCTCATAAGTTTTCATCAACTCGTTTAAATCCCTTTGATACAAAGCAACTAAAACCTGTACTAAATCACGACCGGCAACTAATTCATTTTCAATTTCAGCCTGTCTTTCTTGATCTTTGCGGCGCTCATCATCTTCTTTTTCTCTCCAAGATTTATCACTTTTCTTTTCCGCCTGAATTTTAAAAACATTTTCAAACCAGGAATCAAAAGGATCATTCACCATGTCTTTTCTGTAGTTCTTGTCCTCATCTGCAACTAGATTGATTTTAACAATATGAACCTTCGCCCTTGCTGCTCTTTCGGCATCTAAAAAATCAAACTCACCGATAACTTTGGCCGTCGCCTTTCTTGCTAAAATACAATCTGCCAAAAGTTGTGAGTTTTGCCAACGCTGTGGAATAATAAGGTAAATAAACGCGGCGTGCGCCTCTCTAATTATCTTGGCGCTCCAATCTTCAAATTGTGAATATGGTGGATTTGAAAAAATGACATCAACTTGCTTGTCAATTAGGGTTTGCTCCCAAAAGTCAGTTCCAAGCAACATCACATTT
>Ga0214921_10009422_pt1 | contig 12357 bp, 11 predicted proteins | sample LL1505_MetaG_FD_177992 | JGI IMG/M metagenome (GOLD analysis project Ga0214921, IMG submission 177992) | Freshwater microbial communities from Lake Lanier, Atlanta, Georgia, United States - LL-1505 | ecosystem: Environmental > Aquatic > Freshwater > Lake | place: USA: Georgia | collected... | reverse complement strand
CGATGGATGGATAGGTATATGCCATTCTTTCTATAAGAACGTTTTGAAACGGATTTCCAGATGCATCTTGCGCAAATATTGTACCGGAAGCGTCCAAATAAATATCGAGATTCACGTGACCCAATACGTTAATGGCATAGTTTACGTCATTTTGAAATGAAATATATTCTCCGTCGGTGATGGGCCCCATATCGCGAATATACTGTCTTTTTTGCTCCGACATATAAAATCACTAAAGATTTTATATATTTGACTGCACGCGTGTAGCCGTAATCAATAAATTACACGATAGAATCAGAAGTATTCGTTTTGTCAATACTGACTTCTCTCGCGATATTTCGCAATATTTTCTCGCGATTTTTGTTATCTTCTTCTTCGGTTTGTCCGCCTAGCACAGCCAACATAATATTCACAAAATTATCATTTTCTGGTGTATTATTTACTGCGCATTCCGGGTGGGTTTTAATCCATTCCTGAGTTTGTTGTAGATTTTTGTCCGCAATCATTTTTACGGCTTTTGTAAGACGCGATTTGTCGCCGTTTTCTTTTTCCCAAACATCCTGGTCTTTTACATACATAGTTTCTCGTTTACTGTCCGTGCAATGTATCGGGCGTTTATGTACGTCCATTTGTTTTAAGCCATTGACTATGATTTTCGAAATACCTTCTACGTATCCAAGGCGACCCGTTGCCTCAAAATCACTAAGTTTTAGTTGTAGCGAATTTACGAAATCCATTAGATTAATTGCGTCTTTACAGGTTTCATTTAAGAATACATTGAGATTAAAGGTCTTTGTATTATTGGTTGTATTGGTAATAAACTGTTTTCGCTCCTTAGATATTTCTATGATTTGTTTTTGCAGGTCTTGGTTCTGTTTTAATAATTCGGTAATGACTACATAATCCTCTGTCTTAGTCGAATCTTCTGGTTGTGCCGTACATTTTTTGGTATGATACCATAAACTACTTTTTGCTTTATAAGACTTTCCACATTGCCCGCAACAGAAGCCAGAAGTTTCGGGGATTTTTTCATTCGAATCGGTTCGACCGGTGTTGTTTTTGTGTTTTATGGTCTCGTAATGTTTTGCCAAATCCTTTTTATTACGTGTAAAATAGCTGCAATCTGCGCAAGTATATATTCTGGGGATTTTTGGGGATTTTTCCATTCTAATATATAGAACCATAAAAATCCCCTAAATGGACCGTGGGGATTTTTGGGTTCGAAAATTTTCGAACCGGGGATTTTATCGTCACGTATTTTTTAGATATTTTTATCGATTTATCAACATATATGGTATAGATTATTGTCCAATGGATTTTGGGGATTTTTTGGTTCGAAAATTTCGAACTTTGGGGATTTTTTGGTTCGAAAATGGTTCGAAAATTGGTTTTGCATCACAATTTTTTTCTGCGTTTTTCAATAAATCAAACCCATATTGGTTACAACAGTCGGCGTAAAATATTTTTGGGGATTTTGGGGATTTTTTGGTTCGAAAATTTCGATTCATCGACGCTTAAAATCCCCAAAATCCCCAAAAAGCTGTTGGTAACAACAAAATATTTTAATTCTCGAATTCTTACCATGATGGTCTCGTTTTGATTTTTTTCGTTTTTCCCGAAAATTTATTTCGTACTTTTTCATTTTGGACATTTTTAAAATGTCCATTTTCAAAAAGTTGGCCTATTTCTTTTTCGGGAATTCGCTGCATAAAATTATTAGAGTTTAAGGTAAATAATTTATTAGCATAAATGATAAGCGAACATAAAATATGAAATGACTGCATATTTTATATGGATGAAGTAGCGCAATAAATATATGTAAAAACGGGCATAATATGTAAAAATAGAATGTGCGTAAAAACGGTAATATTATTAATGACATTCCGTTCGGCAATATTGATAAGTCTGCCAAAATCCTTCCATTTATTCACATTAAAATAATATACGATTTCGTTTATAAAAAATACGAATATTGAGAACGCGATACTTATTAACCATACATTTTTATAGTGTGGTTTAAAATAGTAACGGGAATAATAAAAAGTTACCAATAAAATAGTTGATGTGGCGACGAATGAATCAAATAACTTTTCTTTGGATAAATATTCCGTCCGTACATTTGACCAAAAAAGCATGGTACTAACATATAGCAAAAAGATAAGCCCCGACAAATAATAATGTTTCAAAAAACAGGCTATAAGAGCACCGAAAATAAATATTTGTCCGGAATACAACGCATAATTTGATATTTCTGGTGGTATACCCATGGCATCTTTTTCAAAGTCGTAATATTTCATTTATATAGTATTATAAAAAAACGTGGAATGAAATCCGATACATAATCTATTTTGCTTTGTATCGAACTCGCTAATTTCTTGCGTATCCAGATTTATAACTATCAAATAACTCTTATCCTCTTTGATACAATTTGCGAAACACACAAGTAGCGGTGTTCCCGGAATGAGCGCGGGTTCTCCACAAATAGCACGATTGTTTGATTTGATTCGCCCGACGACTTCTAATCCTTCGCATAAAATAAATTCGCTGATACGTCCGTTTTCTATATTTCGGAGAACTGTTTTCGAGCCATAATGAACCGGGAAATCTAGGTTCATGGTTTCAAGTAGCGGGTTTGATTCCATAGATACCCTTTTTGTGGTTTTATGTATTACGATTTTGCGATATTTACCATGGATTTGCAATGTGCTAAAATCTAGGTTCTCATAAACGGCCGCAAATAATTCGATTGTGTCATCGTTCTCATATCCTTGAGCATAATGAAATATATAAAATGCTCCGTCGGCTTCATAGGTTTCGATTGAGCCATTGCGCCCGACCAAATGAAAGTAAGTATTTTTGGATAGGTCAAAATGAACCGGCAAACGGTTCTCGAAAATCGAGGGCAAATTGACAACAATCGGACTATCGCATATTAATACCGATTGTTCTAAGGGTAAAAAATCATGAACTACTGGCATATATCGGGTAGGTATTTTGGTACTCGTAAATGTTTCCAAGTTCTCGTTTAATATAACATAATTTACGTATTTTTCGAGAACATTGTAGTCTAATGTTTCAACAAACGGTTTTGAGAACTTGGAATGCGCAGAAAAAGATTTCAAATTTGGTAAATTAACTTTTTTAACAGTAGACAGTGATTGTGTCTTAAAATCTACATCGATTAAATAGGGTACATCTCGTTCATAGAGTGCATAGATTTTATTATTCACGTTTAACAATGCCGTGTTTGCTACACCTAATATGTTTGGTAATAGTTTCATTTTATGTAACATCATAAATAGCATTCGCACAAACATGTTCTCGGAAACCGGCCCGTGTTTTTTCTCATATTTAAATTTATCCGTATTTATCAAATGATTTACGTATTTTGGACGCCCGTTCTCAAAAAACACGCCCTGAATTAATCCGTCGCCCGTAAATAAATCATAAAGTGAGGTTTTACCAGTAACGTTGATGTTTGGCCCAACAAGACCATAAAATCCATTGACTCGTTTCAGGATGGATTTGTTATCATTCATTTTTGGCAAAAAAAAAGACGCCGTTTTGAGAACCTGGCAAAACATCAAGAATACTAATAAATTCATTCTAATATTACTAATAGCCTATATTTATTTCTATTTTGTAAAACATATAAAACGTTTTGACTTATCCATATATGCATATTGACCCTGTTCAAATTATTCAAGTTACACTATATTCTAAGATAGTGAATGAAGTCATGACAATGGCTTCCGCCGAAAATAACCATATTTATTTCATAGCGTTTTTGTTCCTATTATATAAACTTTTTAATACGGAATACGTGCAAGAACACTACGAAAATTTTATACAATCATTGACCAATTCAACGGAAGAAAGCGTCATTATTATACCCCAACACAAACGCATTTTTACTACCTATTCGGGTTCTCAAAGTCGCGAAACCGTGCAACAATTATATAGCGAACGTTTTCGTGCCATCAACCATTATTTGGAAAAACACCATCCATCGAACATCAATAAAATGATTGAAATATCTCGGCGCGAAAACAAGTCAATATGGGATAGCGAAACCGTGGATTATATTATGTTACCCATTAATAATGAAAAAATGTTGTTGAATCGAGAACTTGAAATTTATTTCGAAATTAGCATAAAAGAAGAATCCAAGGATTTGGATGACAAAAAAACAAAGGACGTGACATGTTATAAGAATTATACCTATAAATTGTCGAAAACCGGCGCAAACGGGTTCTCAATTTTGAATAATTTTATGGAGAATATTATTGGTGAATATAAAAACGAGATTCTAAATAAGAAGGAACAGAGCATTTTCGAATATATAAAACATAAACGCGACGAAGAAGACCAATGCGAGTTAGTATTTCGCAAATATCCCTTTCGCAGTAATAAATTTTTGGATAAAAACATATTTTTCGAGAACAAAGACGAGTTTATTCAATACGTCGACCGGTTCATAAAAAAATCGGACCCCAAACACAAAAACGCCGCTGAAATGCAATATGAAGATGCGGGTGTAACATTTAAGGCGAGTATTATGATGATGGGACCACCAGGTTGCGGTAAATCGTCAACCATTCGTGGTATATTGAATCGTACGGGGCGCCATGGCGTTTTGGTGCGCTGGTCGGCCATAAATACTTGTACCGAATTTTGTTCTCTTTTACGCACTACGAAAATAAATGATGTTCAATATGAACCTGGGGAATTATGTTTTATCTTCGAAGATTTTGACGCCAATGGTGACGATGTTCTCAAAAACCGGTCAGAGACAATCGATTTGCCAGCCGAACATTATTCATTTAGTACATGTGATAGTGTGAGCGAAACGTCGGAAAACGATAATAAATCGGAGCTCAAAAAAACTAAGAAATTATTGGAACAGATGATGACGTTACATAATCAAAAGAAGGACGATGCTCTTACCTTAGAGTGTGTTTTGAATACAATTGATGGTATTGTGGAATTACATGATTTGATGCTGATTTTTACTACCAATCATTTGGAAAAAATAGATAGCGCTTTTACTAGGCCAGGGCGTATTGACTATGTACTGAATCTGGGTTTTGCGTCCGCTAACATAATAAAGGAAATGTTATTACATAAATATCGAGATGCATCAATGGACTTTAAGAAATACGATAAACTGTTTAGTAAATTAAAGGGCGGTATTATTAGTCCAGCGGATATACAAATTACATGTTTAAAATATGGCCCGACACAATTTAAAGAGTGTTTGGAAGAACTTGTAAAAAAAACGAATATTTGATTTTTATATTATTTATGATAGGATTACTTCTTCGCAATCTTCAACTTCTTGGTTGAAGGACTCTGAATCACAACACGCTTTGCCTTATAGATATCATATTGGGCTTCCAAAATGTCAAGTTCCTTGAGCCACATTGTAGAAAGACCCATTGCTCTTAGTTCTGTAAGTTCCTTCTCAAGTTGTGCCTTCTCCTTCGTAATCGCGTCGACGTTCTCTTGTGTTACGGAATCCATAGGCATCTTAATCAAATACTTGAAGTCTCCATCAATCTGGTCAAACTTCATACTGGTCAAAAGCGCACTAACCTGGTCCGCAGTCTTCTTACGCAAATCGATGGAGCCATTCAGATTCTCAATAATAAATCGCACTTTATTTGACAGTCGTACCAAGCGTTTCTCGAGCGCATCAACTTGCACAGCCTTTCTCTTTTTATACGTTTCCATACGGACGCTATAAAAGTCATCGATGATTTCGCCAATCGTACTATACTTATGCAACTTGAACTCGCTGTTGAACATATGCATATTTGTAGTTGAAACGGTAGTAAACAACTTCATCATTTTTTCAAGAGCATTACAACCATGCGCGTCGACGGATGCCTCGAGTTCTTGAATACGACCCTTCGGGAACTGGACAGTAATATCCACGGAGACTTCCGTGCAAATAGACGTGAAATCTTTTATTGTCGCAGGAATCTTCTTACCGTCTTTATCGACCTGGGTTCCGTCCATCAATGTTTCCAAGAAGGTGGTATAAGGCATTGTCCAGGTTCCAACGGGAAGTTCAGTAATACGAATCTTATCGTCCGCGACCTTCTCATAAAGCCCCTTGACCAGAAATTTGTTGTCCGCAATCTTTCGAACAGAACCCTTGAATCCCTCGTAATAAGGAACGAATTCTATTAGTTCGTTTGATTGGTCACGCAACTTGTTCTTCAAATATTGAATCAACTGTTTCGGATGATAAGGCTCAATGCTACATGAGAAGCCCGTACCGATTCCCGAAATTCCGTTGACGAGTGCAAACGGAATGATTGGCACATAATATTCAGGTTCCACAATAGTTCCATCGTCGTTCAAATAGGACAAGACGGCATCATCGGCTTCCGGGAAGATGTAGCGCGTCAAATGGTTCAACATAGTAAAGATATATCTCTCTGACGCACTATCGTCACCGCCTTGAAGACGTGTACCAAATTGGCCGTTTGGCTCGAGCAAACTGATGTTGTTGGAACCCACAAAGTTTTGAGCCATATTGACAATCGCGCCGTTCAGGGACGCTTCGCCATGATGATAGGCAGAATGCTCGGAAACATAGCCGGAGAATTGAGCGACCTTAATTTCGCTCGTCAGCTTGCGTTTAAACGCACTAAATAGGATTTTCCGGAGTGAAATCTTGAGACCATCCACCATGTTGGGAATTGAACGCTCGTTATCATAAATACTAAAGTGAATCATTTCATTATCAATAAAATCCTTGTACTTGACCTCCTTTTTGGAAGTATCCAAATATGCATTTTTATCATAAGAGCCGAGCCAGGTCTTACGGTCATCGGCGCGTTTCTTATTGAAAATTTTATCAATTACGTTGTCGCTTTCAGGTCCGTCGTAGACAAAATCCACGATTTTCTTATTTGCGAAATATTCTTTGAATTCCGCCGAGGTCGACGTACCCAAACCCTTGAAATATTTAATGGTCCAACCCTTGGGGCCATCTAGGCCAAAGCTGTTCTTCCACGTTTCGTATTCTCCGTCGTTATAAAACAGGAGCGTCTGCTGGCCCTTCTTTGCACGCAAAATGGGCGTGTTCATGAAAGACAAGAACCCGGGAATACGTACCAAACTTGACCATTCACTATGGAACAGATTAATACAAAGGCCCTTAATATGCGAACCATCCAAATCCTGGTCCGTCATAAACATGATTTTGCCATATCGGAGACACTTATGCACATCCTCGATAGTATTATACGCACGGCCAGTTTCCAAACCCAGGATTTTCTTAATATCTGAAATCTCCTTATTTTCCGAGATTTTCTTGGCAGCTTCTCCGCGGACATTGAGCAACTTACCCTTGAGCGGATAAATACCAATGGTGTTACGGTCTGAACTCGAAAGTCCGGAGACAATACCACTAAGAGCACTAAGTCCCTCACACAGAATCAGGATACAGTCCTTCGACTGAACCGTACCACTGTTATTTGCGTCAATGAAGTTATTGATACCACGAACGGACTTGGTCTTGGAACCATCCGTTTTCTTGGCCAACTTGTTTTCCTTTGCTTCTGTCAGGGAACAGGCGACGTCCATAATACCCATCTTTGCAATCTTCTCGATAAATGCATCGGAAACAGTACAGGATGAACCAAACTTGGAAGACGGAGTATTCATAAAATCCTTGGTTTGGCTATCAAACGCGGGATTTTCAATATCGCAGCGCACAAAGAGCATGATTTGCTCCTTGATAGCGGATGCGTTGACCTTCACTTTCTTCTTCTTTTCAATGAAGTCACAGAGTTTGCGACAAATTTGACCCATAATATAGTCAATGTGTTTTCCGCCCTTATAGGTACAAATACCGTTGACAAACGAGACTTGGACAAATTCGTGAGTTGGAGAAAGTGCGACTGCATATTCCCAACGGTCATTCGCCTGCTCATACATACGTTTTGTCTCAGCCTTTTCTCCAATGTACAAATCGATATACTGTTGGAAATTCTTCACTGGAATGGCGGTAGCATTATAATTGACCTTTACCTTCTTATCCGTCACTGCGCCGACGTCATAAACACGTTTCTTGAGTAAAGCCAGCATATCAGCGCTGAGACCATTTGTCCCAAGGCGTTTATAATCGGGCTTAAATGTGACTTTGGTATAAGGCTTTCCGGGGTACTTTGTAATCGTGGGTGGTCCAATGATATCGAGGTTCTTGCTGAACTCTTGGACGTACTTAAGACCACGCACATGGTCGACGGTTTCAATTCGACCATGTTCCGACCAAATCAAAACAAGCTTAAAACCAAAGCCATTCTTACCACCGACGATTTTCTTCTCATCCTTGTCATAGTTCGTAGAAGTACGAAGATGACCAAAAATGAGCTCAGGAATCCAAATATCATATTCGGGGTGTTTTGCGACATCGATTCCGTTACCGTCGTTCAATATAGTAATAGTACCATCCGCACTAATGGTTGTGTCAATATGTGTGACCGGCTGTTTTCCTGCTACGCTCGACTGTTCCATTCTGACACAGTGGTCGCGCGCATTCACAATACCTTCATCAAACAGCTTATACAGACCTGGAATATAATTAATGGTTTTTAGCACAACGCGGCCAGAAGCATCGTCATAAATCCACATATCAGAATCCACATGCTCGACAGAACCGATATAGGTATCGGGATTATCGAGGATATGTTGTTTATCGGTTTTGCGTTGGTATTGTTTAGAGAGAGCTTCGGCAGACATGACGACTAAAAGATTGCGAATTTGATTAAAATTACAAGGCGAATCAATTTTTCGTGACATAGACTATATGGAAAATACAAACAATTGTGATTTTTGTCATTCTAGCATGTTTCGAGGTTCATATGGGTCAACCAGTCAGGCCAGAGTCATGCCTAGGGGCGGTCAAGGAATAGTAGATGTTAAAATTGTTAATCCTTATACGGGAACAACAACGCCAAAAATAGGAACAACGTTGTTTACAAATAAAACCAATATGAGTAAGGCGATGCGATATTCCCAATATGTAAACACACCAAACAGAGATGGTAAAAACACACAGACTTATTCTTACAACGAATATGTAGCGAAATTCGGACCATTACCTAACCAAACAATTGACAAATCATGTTATAATACTCCTGCGTTTAAGCCACAGGTCTTATTCACGAATACTCAAAATATAGCGCCAGGGCAACAGTTTATGTTTCAGACAAATTATTAACAACCGACTATTTAGACAAAAAATATCTGCACTATAATATATAGAATGAAACGCCCGACCAGAGGAGAAGACGGTAAATATCATATTCATGGACATGATTTCAAGGAACTTTTTGGTTCCCGCGAAAAGGTTATGCACGGCACTGCGTACAAAACGTCTGGTAATTTAACCAAGAAGGACTTGATGATGAACAAATGGGGCCGTATTGTTTCCCGCAAGAAACACGCCACGGCCAAGAAGGAGAAACGTTTAGAGAAGGCCGGATACTTTGCGGAGAAGGGTAAATTTGGTTACGTAAAGAAGACGGCCAAGAAGCGCAGCTCGAGAAAGAACAAGCATTAAAAAATAATAAACATATATATAAAAAAGAATTATATATATGAGTGAAAAAGACTGTAATTATGTAAGTAGCCGTGGCATATTGAAGTCATGTGATGTTTATAAAGACCCGCCGGTTTCTTCGAATCCAGACTTACCAGATTTAGATAAAATACAGGAAAATAGTACGGTATATATTTGCACAACAGCAATACCAAATTTAGTTAAAAACATGGATAAGATTAAACATAGATTTGTATTAGTAAGCGGAGATGCAGACGAAGAAGTATTTGAACAAGTATTTGAATTGGAAGAAGATTTTATTACATTCATAGAAAACGATAAAATAGTGCATTGGTTCGCACAGAATTGTGTTGCTGTTCATAAAAAAATAACTAATTTACCGATAGGTCTAGACTATCATACATTAGCATCGAAGACAAATTCATGGGGAGAAAAAAAAAGTCCGCCTGAACAAGAAAAACAGTTAATTGAATTAAAACGCGCCGCCAAACCATTTGACCAAAGAGAGAAAAAATGTTATATTAATTTTAGCGCACCACCATCGAGTTATTATTATAATTATGACCGCATTGACGCACTGAAAGATATACCAGAAAGTTTATGTATAAAAGAAAAAGATGGCGAAATAAGACATACATGCTGGAAAAATCAGACAGAATATGCATTTGTAGTGAGCCCGTTTGGAAACGGAATGGATTGTCATAGAACATGGGAAGCGCTGGCATTGGGATGCATACCTATAGTTAGGTCATCAGGAATGGACCCCATGTTCGAGGGACTACCAGTGTTAATTGTGGACAATTGGTCTGAAGTAACAAGCGAATTGTTGGATGATACGGTCGTGCAATTTAAAAACATGAATTTTAATTATGATAAGTTAAAATTACAATATTGGACAGATAAAATAAATTCTTATAAAAGACAAGAAAACTTTATAGAAAGACCTACATATAAACCATTAAATTTTTATGATTGGTTGTTTTATTCTTTAATAATAGTAATTTTAATACTAATAGCATATTTATTTATTAAAAATTATAAGCAGTTATCTTTTAAAAATATAAAAAAAGCGTTCCTATAGTAAAAGCCAGTCTGACCTAATAAATTTTTCATCCAATATATATTCGGTCAAATTATCGAATACGTATTTCTCAAAATAAGATTTATTCACAAACCGTTTATTAGGTATACACGAAAAATACTTACAATAATAGGTATACGCATCATAAATCGATACATTTTTTATGCGCTGTAGATTTAAATCCTGCTCTCGCCTTAACCGACCTCTTATATTTTCACGCATGCTTTCCAGAGCGACTTGAATATCTAACTGTTTGTCCCATAATTTACAACGTATTCCTGTGATATATTTATCTTTTTCAATTTCGCAATCCGGATAATAATAAGATATTAAATCAATGATTTGTTTATCGTTTAAATGACCGTGCGGTTCCTCAGTCCATTTATAAAATAGGTGCACTATGTCTTCGATTTCGAAATCGGTTTCGCTTGGGTCCTGTTCAATGTTTTCGTTCCAAAACTGAAGGAACTGTTGAATCGCAGGTAAAAATTTACTACAGATGTTTACAAAAACATCAGTGTCACTATTATAATTGTCTTTTATTTTTTGAATCAAATAACCTTTAAGTCTCTGTTGAAACATGACCGTGGGTAAAGATTTTGATTCTAAAAAGTGTTTCCATAAATATTGCATGTTTTTCCAAGTGATTTGTGTGGTGCGCGCGGAAATGGTTTGGATTTCTATCGTAGAATTAGAAAACTGTAAATACTCATCTATAAATTTTCCGACAAGACCTTCGGGTTCAATATCTTTTAAATAAAAAATACTATCGATAAGATGTTGTTCACGATAATGTTTTAAAACCACGTCCTCTGAGCATGAGAATCGAATGGAATAATGACAAGCAACGCATAGTAAATCCAGAAAACATTGATTTAATACGGGCGCCCAAACTGTCTCTGATTTAATACAATCATTTATTTTTACCAACCGACAATCCTTATATTCATGCTGTTCATGATATTTATATTTAAACGTTTGCGAAAGATTAAGACCAATAGTGGATTGCGCAAGAATATTGAGTTCGCTAATAAACCGTTTCGCTTTGCCGTCTATAAAATGAATTAGGTGACCGTTCTTTTTAAATATATTATCACCCAGAATGGTTAGAAAATATTTGGCTTCAGTTTTGCTTGAGAAAAATGATGGGCATAAATTGTCAAGGACAAATTGAATCGTATCGGATTCAGGTATAGATTTCAATAAATTATTTTGTTTAATCCGCTTCATAATATAAACTTTTGTCATCTGTTTCCAAGACATTAAGTTTCTATCTTTTGTGATAGCAGAAAGTACGTTATATAATATATCGTCTTCGCTAAAGATTTGATAGTGTTGACCATCATAATAAAAAAATTTTTCCGTAGACGGCAAATAAAAATATTTATTTGTGTTCAAAAACGATTCAATAAACATACCTTGCTCTTGAGTTAATGATTCAATCCGTTGTTGACTTTCTTCATGCGACGATAGTTTTTTTTCCAAAATATTTGGTAGCAAATTTACCACATAATTATGTATTTTAGAAAACATATAAGAATTCGCGTCGTATTTTTGGAAGAGTTCACTGATTTTATCTTGAGTGTCTTGAATCGTTTGCTCTTTATTCATTTATTAAAGATTGACGATAATACGGTTTTAAGCCCTTTTGATTTCAAATGTCTATTTGAAATCGAAGATTTAGATTGCCACAATA
>Ga0214921_10009421_pt1 | contig 12357 bp, 4 predicted proteins | sample LL1505_MetaG_FD_177992 | JGI IMG/M metagenome (GOLD analysis project Ga0214921, IMG submission 177992) | Freshwater microbial communities from Lake Lanier, Atlanta, Georgia, United States - LL-1505 | ecosystem: Environmental > Aquatic > Freshwater > Lake | place: USA: Georgia | collected 2015-05-28 | reverse complement strand
CGTGCCCTACTACTTCCGCGTCATGGCCTCGAACGGCGTCCACTGGGGAGCCTACTCGGCCACCGCGGTTCGGCTTATTCAGCCGACGGCGCCAACGGCGAGGTTCTGGGCGATACCGTCCCAGGTGAATGGCGCTGTCGCTGCGATGCCCATCAAATTCAGCGAACCGATCAACGGCCTGAAGCTCTCTTCGTTCTCCCTCACGCGTAATGGAGTGTCGGTACCGCTGAATCCAATGGTAGGAACAGCCACGCTCTCCGGCAGCGGGTCGAGCTACACGGTTGGAAATCTGGCTTCATTCACGACTGAGAACGGTGCCTACGTTCTGTCACTGAGCCCGTTGGGGGTTGCCGACTCCGTCGGCAACCCGATGGTAATCGGTACAACGGTTAGCTGGACAACCTACCTAAACGCGGAGTCCTTAGCCAAGCCGGTCGTGCCGACAAATGCTTGGCTTTTCAACGAGAACTCAGGCACGGTGGCGATGAACGCCGTGAATGACTCCGCAACCGGAACGATTGTCAACTGCACTTGGGTTAATGGCGTCGGGGGCAACGCTGCCCTGCACTTCAATGGCACAAACAGCGCTGTCTTATTTAATACAAGTGCTTCGCTGTCCGGCACAACGGACTTTACCGTCTCCGCCTGGGTCCGCACCACCGCGACATCAAGTGGCGTGATCATCCAGCAGCGCGATGCCGCCGGCTGGGTAGGGGAGTACCAGCTTTCGATGCGTTCTGATGGCTCGGTGAATTTCTCCTTATTTGGAAGTCCGCTTGCAGGCGCGGACTGGCAGTTCGATTTCGCGACCTCAACGAAGATAAACGATGGCCTGTGGCATCACGTACTAGCTGAGCGCAACGGCACGGTTGGTTCAATCTTCATCGACGGAGTCCAAGCAGGTTCCTCGACCGGCCTCAAGGCTCGTTCACTGGATGCGACGATAAGCGTCGCAGTTGGCGCCGACGTGCGGGACACTTCGTCATATTTCAATGGCGATATCGACGATGTTCGAATCTACAACTCGGCACTGGATGCCCCGAGCATTTCGGCGTTGATCGTCCCCGCAGAACCGGCCGTACCGAAAAATGCTTGGCTTTTTGACGAGAACTCCGGCACAGTCGCCAAGAATGCCGTGACGGATTCCGCAGCCGGAACGATCGTCAACGGCACTTGGGTTGGTGGCGTTGGGGGCACCGCTGCCCTGCACTTCAATGGCACAAACAGCGCTGTCTTATTTGACAACACTGCTTCGCTGTCCGGCACGACGGACTTCACCGTCGCCGCATGGGTCCGTACGACGGCCGCCTCAAGCGGCATAATAATCCAGCAACGTGATGCCTCCGGCTTCAACGGTCAATACCAACTTTTGATGAACGCCGATGGCACAGTATGGTTCTACGTGTACGGCGACTCGGCGACTCAGTTTGATTTTGTAACTACTACGAAGATAAACGACGGCCGGTGGCACCACGTGCTAGCCGAGCGCAACGGAACAGCCGGTTTGATCTTCATCGATGGCATACAAGCTGGGTTTGCGACTGGCTCCGCAATTCGTCCGTTGAATCCGACGATAGCCGTCGCTGTCGGTGCTGATGTGCGAGACAATCGATTTTACTTCAATGGCGATATCGATAATGTCCGGATCTACGACTCAGCACTCAATGCTTCACATATTTCGTTTGTGTCCAGTGTCGTCGCGAGACCTAGCGAGCCTCAATTTGTAGAAGCCTTTCAGCGTGACGATGATATTATATTACGTTGGCCTAAGCCAGTCAGCCTCGGCGACGCTGCACAAGTCTCGTATCGAGTTGAGGTTAGCAACAACGGATCACCGTACACGCCAGTTGCATATGCGATGGGCCTTTCGGCAAAAGTGCATATTGCTTTTCCCTTCATAATGATTTGGCCAAGTGTTTGCCGCTTTCGAGTATGTGCTGTAGATTTGTCGAACCCCGAGAACTCGAGTTCCTACGCCGTCTCGGCTGCATTGACGCCGCTTGGTGCAACGCCATTTGACGCGTTTGAATACAGTGCCAGCAGTACTGGATTCACGATAACGAAGTATCGAGGCAACCCGAACGTCACCGAGGTGAACATACCCTCGCGGTGGCGTGGTTTGCCCGTCACAGCGATTGCCTCTTCAGCCTTTGCGGGTGCTACTAACATTCAACGGGTTGTAATCCCTGATACTGTTGCCACCATCGGCGACCTGTGCTTTGACCACTGCATTTCGCTCAGGGATGTCTTGCTCGCCCCAGGCTTGCAGACAATAGGACGGTTTGCCTTTCAGTTTTGCTCAATGGACTTCTTAACGATACCGCGGACAGTATTCAGCCTTGGCTTTGCTGCGTTCGCGAACAGTTTTAGGGCAGGTGGCGGTGGCACTGAAATTGTGGTCGACCCTCTCAGTCCCTTTTTCGACTTGCGGCGGGGTTATGTCCTTAGTAAAGACCATGCCACCCTGATATATGTGCCAAATGCTATACCCGGTTTATTCGCTTTAACGTTTGGGCATATAACAATTGAAGACGGAGTGACCTCTATTGCGCCTGGCGCGTTCGCGTTTTGCAATAGCATTCAGTCGATTACCCTTCCGCGCGGCCTGACGCATATCGGCGACCACGCTTTCGTCGGCTGCTCATCGCTGCATACAATCGCGATCCCCGCCGGGGTGATGGACGTAGGGGCAGCTGCTTTCTCCGGGTGCTCATCGCTGCAGCAAGTCACCTTTCCCGAATCATTGTCAGTTCTTGACGCCGTCGAGCTATTCTCGGGCTGTTCGACGCTCGACACGATTGCGTTTGCCGGACCAGCGCCGTTTGTCGGAACTTTTGCCGGCACGATAGCGTCAAATACCTCTCTACATATTCTTGCGGACTCAGCCTGGGGCCGTAGTAAACCGGGGGCGCAATGGTCGACTCTCTGGTTCGGAATCCCTGTAACCTACGCGGCTTCCCCAACGCCTCCGTCGCGGCCTCTTCTCACTTTCGCCGACAATATTGCCGATGTGGAAAACGGTTCCCCTCGGCCGACAGCCGCTAATTTCGCGCAATCTGATGGCGTAGTAAGCGTAACTGGCGATATCAACTCCAAGATCCACGTTCGATTCTTCAATCCCGCCAACCAACGTGCTATCTACCGCACATTGGCAGGCAGTGGTGTCACGCAGCCAGTGTCGATCACGTTTGCGGATCTTATGCAACTTAACGGATCGTATATCGAAATAAGCGCTTATTCGGACACAAGCACTGGTCTTTACAGTGATCCAGCTCTGGGCGTGACCTACCCGACCTGGCATGATGCCCTGTCGGGTCTTTCGTTAGATCCGCTGGGCGGGATCACAAAGCCCTACGCCAGTGCGATGGATTCGGAGATTGAAGTCGACTGGGATCCGCCGTCAATCAATGTTGACATGGCAAGGGTGGTGCAATACGAAGTACAGTGTTCCCCAACGCAGGATTTCTCCGCGAAGGTGCAGTCAGTCTCTGTTGCTAAAACGCACGCCTCCATAGCCGCGTTGAGTAATGGAACGTCGTACTTCTTGCGTGTGCGCCCGAAGGTGTTCGTATTTGATGGCGGGGGTTTCAGGACTGTGATGCATGAGTGGAGTCCGACCACAATAGCGACTCCTTTGGCTGGCAGGGTGTCGCTACCGCTGCCGGCCATACATACGATCTCGGGAAGCGTGACCGTGTCATGGCTGTCGGACCCGACGCATTTTACACAATACAGAGTGCTCCTCTCCGACGACGGCATCGGCTTTCGACTGCTCGGATCGACGGCTACTGGTACCTTTACAACAACGCTCCCAACTGGGAAGGCGTTTATTGTGCGCGTCGACGGCGTGGACTCAATGGGACGATCGGTTGAGGGCAAACCCGTCCTTACGGAAACTGCTTTCATTGAGTCGCCGTTCGCGCCCGGGCGTGTCGCCGCCTACATGAATCAACTTGCGGCCAGTCACTTAGAAGCGGCAGTGTCGGACCTGGATGCGATGCAAGCCGTGGACTCCAACGTAGCGCAGGCTGCATCGACTGTGCGAAACAATATGGCGGTAACGGCACAAGCCCTGCGCACGTTGGCCAATCAAGAGGAAGCACTTGCAGCAGGCCGTGTGAGCTCCGTGGCGCTGGGAAACGGCCTAGCTATGACTGCCGAGTCAGCGCACGAAATCGACAGTTTGGTACTCGGAAGGGACTTACAGCTTGGTGGGTACGCGTCTTGGCGTGATGTGCCGGGTGCGACCGATATAGAGAAGCTACAGATTCTCGGGACTGAAACTGTTCTGAGTTTATCCGATGCTTTGGCGAAAGGTGACTTAACAGTATGGGAGAACCTGCCGCCCAGTGGGCAGATGCTGCTCAACGCGGCGTTCACGCTGAGCCCGACGTTGGAGCTCTTGGGTGCCTATCAATCGCTGACGGCTATTGGCATAGCAGCTGGCGCGCAGTCGGCAGCAGCGATTGCCAGGGGGGGTCGCGTAACGCCGATGGTTTTTAAGGAAACGGCGGAGCGCATAACAAACCCGATCGTGCGTACCATAGTGGAGAAGGTTGGTGACAAGTTTTTAAAAGACATCAATGTGGATTCGCCCCAGACGGCAAATGAGCCGGCGGCGATTGCGATGTCGGGACTGGTACAATGGGTTTACGACTGGACGACCACTCAGGCGACTGCATTCGGTGGGTGGTTGTATGAACACTGGAACAGCATCACGCGCCCTTCGGCACCGTCACCCCTTCCGTTGCCTGATCCTTTGCCTCAGCCTCCTGTGCCGACTGTGCCTCAGGAGCAGTACTGGCTGCTTACGTACAGCGACAGTTTCGGCCCACAGAAGGAATGGTATTACACGGCAGCGGACGCTCTGAGGGCACAAAAGCAACTGGAGGAGATTAACCGTGTTAATGTCCAAGCTTATGGATTGCCGCCAGAATACAAGGGTATAGTTCTCAGGATCGCAACGGAGAGGGAATATCTACAAGACCATTCGCCGCCGTGGAGCTTTTAATTGTGCGAACGGTGCCGCCTCAGCCGAACCTCGATCTCGACTCGGCTGCCGGCCGCCGACGCCGGGGTGCCATCCAATTCCTCGCGGAGATAGCCCCACAGCGATGAAGCACTCTTGGCGGCCTCAGGATTGGGGCCCCGGCCAATAAGGGCAAGCGCCGGCAGGGCATCGATCGTGAACCGGGCGAACATCTGCGACCTCGAATGGCCCTCGACGACGCGGGACTCGATCACGACGTGTCCGACAAGTTCCTTGAGCACCGGCGCCGCCAGCCCCACGTCTGACTGAAGAAGGTCTCGCAACTGCGTGAGGACCACCGTCACGTCCTTCTCCTTGATCCGTTGCACGGGAGGCCTGCGGTTCAGCCTCCGCTGCTCTGCCAGTTCTACTCGCTTGGCTTTCAGTTTACGTTCCATCTCCGCGACCTTGTCGAAAATCGCATCAAGTCCGCCCGCATCACTCACCTTGTCGAGCCTGGCCGTCAATCGGGCAATCTGTCGTTCTCGATTGGCGATCTCCTGCTCGAGCTTCTTGGTGGAGCCCACCGGCCGCTTGGCTGCGGCCGCAAGGATCGCGTTTACATCCGTTGTCACGACGGCGACGAAGCTTTCGCTGAAGAGTTCGGCCGCCACCGCACGGAGCACAGCCTCGTCGATGATTCCGGCGGTCTTGTAGCCCCGATTCTTGCGGGCCTTTATGCCATGGAGGGCATTGTGGCAGACGAAGCTCTGGTACTTTCCCGACGAGCGGCCGAGGATCATCGGCGTGTTGCAGCCGCCGCAGATCGGCCGTATGAGGACCTTCGGATAGAGGTCGGCTCGATACACCGACTTCCGAGAATCCTTCGCCTTCCTGCCAAACGCCTGGGCCGCCAGGTTCAGCTTTCCGCGAACTACCATGGCGAGTTCATCCGACAAAATCCACAGGTGCGGCGATTCACGCATCAGCCATTGGGCCTCGGGTAGTTTTTCGTATCGCACCTTGCCCGTTCGTCGGTCACGGACCTGCTTCGTGGTACGGAACACCTCGCGGCCCACGAGTCGTTCGCGGGCGTAGAGCTTACGGACTCGGTTGTCTGACCACGTCTGCTTGCCGCCAACCTTCTGCTCGTTGAACAGCCTCGCGACATCAATCGGGCTCTTGCCTTCATTCGCGATCATCTACGAACCCCGGCGAATCCATTCGGTGGCTTCCGGATCGACCTCTGCTCGCTTCTCGACCGTGTGCTGGTGGGTGAACACCAGGCTGCCATCGGGATTGGTGACCGGCACCACCCGATACCCGACACCGGGCGGCTGGATGTTGTCGCCCCGCCTGAAGGCGTCGTCCATTCCACGTTTCACCTTCGACTTGAGCTGGTCGATGAAGACCTCGTTGAATGAGCTCATCATCGGCAGCATGATCTTCGACTGCTGTCCGAAATTGTCAAAGCCATCGCTCGCGCCGATGATCCGGACGCCCGTGATCTCCGCCAGCTCACCGACCTTCAGCGATTCGATCGTGTTGCGGCTCATCCGGGAAAGGTCATCGATCACGAAACACGCCGCCCCGGTCTCGGCACGCCGTTCCACGAGCATCTTGGCGATCGCGTAACCCCGTCGGCAGGAAAGCGTGCCGCTAACAGCGGCGTCGGCGCAGGCGTATTGCCACGGGATGAAGACGCCGTCGCGACGGGCCCGGTTCAGCACGTTGTTGAGCTGCTGGTCGAGCGACCGCGGATTTGAGCCCTCATCGCTGAACCGGAGGTAGGCGATCCCGAGATCGGCCCACAGTTTCGGCGTGCCGTTTGGGCGGAAGACTTCTGCATGCTGCTGCCGGAACCGGCATTCAAAGTCATCGGCCATGGGCTCCATCGTCGCCGGGATCGCCACCGGCACCGCAACAGTGCCGACAAGCGCCGGCCAGAGCCTTGCCTGGGCGTCGAGATAGGTACGCGCCAGATCAATCAGGCCAGCCCGCTCAGGGAGGCCAAAATCAACTCCCCGGGCACGGCCACGGCCGGTAGGGGGCTCGGCGTTGGGATTCGAGGAATCTTCAAACGAGAAACCCCGGCTCCGCCGGAATTGAAGATAATGTCCATGGGTCGTGTAATCCGCGGGGCGAACAACGTGTTCGCGAACCGTCGAAGACACGGGCCGGGAGGGGATCGCGTGACGAGCCTTGTGGGCCGTCATTTGATCGTCCTCCCAGCGGCTCCCGGCACCACAAGCCGCAGCACTTCCTCGCCATCGAATTCGATGTATTCGGGGAAAATTGCCAGGGTCGCGATGTCGAAGGGGCCCCGGTTATACATGGCCATTCGGCGGTCGCCCCGACTTCCTTCGAAGGGCGTCGTCATCGAATTCAGCTGACCTACTTCAGTCGTCTGCACGTCGGATCGCGAGTTGCACTTCGGAGACCTTGGCGAATCCGGGAACGACCGGGCTGTTGTATGCCATCGTCCGCGGCTCACCCTCCGCCACCCACTCCGGGTGCACGGCCAGCCAGGCCTGCAGTTGCTTGTAGCCCCGTTCGAACGTCGTTGTGTCATAGCTCCCACGGAGGGCTATCGATACGACCTTGATCGGCTGAATGTCGTCCACGACAACCCGTGGGTCCTTGGGGTCGCCTCCGGCCTGGCCAATCGTCGGGGCGGCGTAGAGAAATGCCATCGTCTCCGGGGTCTTCGCGAGCGTGCCATCCTCCGCATGCCACGACATCTCCACGGGGGCCGTCATGGCAATCTCGTTTCGCTCGATATGGCGAAATAGTTGCATGAACATGCCATTCTCTTTTCCAGCGGACGTCACCTTCGCAAGCCGGTACGCGGGGTAGTCCTTGACGACGACCTCATTGATGGGGCCGGGCTGCGGGAATCCGACCGGCAGATTCGCCTCCGAAAACATCCACGGCTTCTTCCCGCTCGCTTCTGCCACTGGCTTCTCCTCGGCGATCGTGCGGGCTACACCGCTGCCCATCACTACAACAATGGCAACCACAGAGAACGCCTCGCGCCGGCAAAGCCGGTGGCCCTGCGAGCCAGTTTCGCGAAGGATCTTCGTACGCATAAACAACCTTACGCCAGAATGCCCTTAACCACCTTGCCGTGAACGTCGGTGAGCCGATACCGACGGCCCTGGAACTTGTAGGTCAGCCGCTCGTGGTCGATGCCCAAGAGGTGCAGCATGGTGGCATGGAAGTCATGCACGTGCACACCGTCCTTGACGACGTTGTAGCCGTAGTCGCAGGTCTCACCGTAGGTGGTGCCCGGCCTGATGCCGCCGCCGGCCATCCAGGTGGTGAAGCAGCGTGGATGGTGGTCGCGGCCGAAGTCCATGCCCGGCTTGTAGAGACCCTGGCAGTAGTTGGTGCGACCAAACTCACCGCCCCAGATGACGAGCGTGTCGTCGAGCATGCCTCGATCGGCCAGATCTGCCACCAGCGCCGCGGCAGGCTGATCGGTCTGCTTGCACTCCGACTTGATCATATTCGGGAGCGCTCCGTGATGATCCCAGTCTTGGTGGTAGAGCTGGATGAACCGCACGCCCCGCTCCGCCAGCCGCCGCGCCAGCACGCAGTTTGCCGCGAAGGTGCCCGGTTTCTTCACATCAGGACCGTATTTTTCCAGCACGTGCTCCGGCTCGTCCGAGAAATCGGTCACCTCCGGCACGCTCGCCTGCATCCGGAAGGCCATCTCGTAGTTGGCAATCCGCGCCGAGATCTCCGCGTCGGGAAGAGCCGCAAACTCATGCTCGTGCAGCTGCCGAAGACCGTCGAGCAGCTGCCGGCGATTTTCCGGGGATACCCCGGCGGGATTGTTGAGATAGAGCACCGGATCGCCGCCGGAGCGGAACCGCACCGCCTGATGCTTCGTCGGCAGAAATCCCGCGCCCCAGAGATGCGACATCAGCGGCTGACCGCCTTTGTCCTTCGTGAGGAGCACCACGAACGAGGGCAGGTCGTCATGGGCATTGCCGAGACCATAGTCGAGCCAGGCACCGATGCTCGGGCGGCCGGGGATCTGCGAGCCGCTCTGCATGAACGTCACACCCGGACCGTGGTTGATGCTCTCGGTGTGCATCGTGCGGATGAAGCAGAGCCGGTCGGCAATCTTCGCCGTATGTGGAAGCAGTTCGGAGAGCCAGGCACCCGAGTCGCCGTATTGCGAGAACGTAAAGGGGGAGCCGACCAGTGGAATGGAACTCTGGTTGCCCGACATGCCGGTGAGCCGCTGCCCGCCGCGAACGCTGTCGGGGAGTTGCTCGCCGGTCCTCTCGACAAGCAGTGGCTTATGGTCGTAGAGATCGAGCTGCGACGGTCCGCCCGACTGGAACAGGTAGATCACCCGCTTCGCCTTTGGCGGAAAATGAAAACCGCCCAGTACGCCGCCGGCCCCATCCGCAGCGGCTTCGTCAGCCGCCGCTGTTCTGCCGAGCAGGTCGGCCAGCGCCATGCCGCCGAGCCCCATTCCAAACGAGCTCAGCCACTCCCGGCGATTGATTGGATAGCGATGCATCGCGTTACCTCTTCACGACGCAGCCGTCGTAGTTCATCAGGGCATTGACCACGCCGGTGACTGCGGCCACGTCGACGGCCTGCAGCGTGGCATTCGGCGTGGTATCGCCAATCGATACGAGCTTCCCGGCGTCGTCCGGATGGGCCCGATACCAGTCGAGTTGCTCCGCATGCATGCGGCGGAGAATCTCACGTTCCTCGTCGTCCGGCTGACGGCTGGTGAGGAGTTCGAAGGCCTTTCCAAGCATGGAATCGATCCGCCCCGCAGAGGTGTCGTCTGGATACTCGACCAGCAGCTTCTCGGCGAGCACCCGCGCTGCCTCGACAAACTGCGGCCCGTTCATCAGCACGTAGGCATGGAGCGGCGTGTTGGTGGCATCCCGCTTCGCCACGCAGACCACCCGCTTGGGCACATCGAAGCTCTCGAGCATCGGGGCGGGACCCGTCCGCCGCCAGAACGTGTAGAGGCTGCGACGGTAGAGCGACTCGCCCTTGTCGGCCGCGGCAGGCTTGAACGATTCCGGCAGGTCGTAGGTATTCACCGGCGGTCCGCCGGTCTTTTCAACCAACAGCCCACACGACGCGAGCAGACCGTCGCGAATCATTTCAGCCGGCAGCCGATGGCGGGGCCCGCGGGCCAGCCAGAGGTTGAGCGGATCGTCGGCCATCACCTGGGCATCGGCCATGCTCCGCTGCCGGTAGGTCTGCGACAGCATGATCGTCTTCAAGAGCTGCTTCATGTCCCAGGCCGGAGCGACCGGGCCGGCGGCTGGCGAAGAGAAGCCATGGGAAAACTCCCACGCCAGCCAATCGAGCACTTCCGGATATTCAGGCCGTGTCGACTGGCTACCGAGATCCTCCGGGCTCTTGACGAGCCCCAGCCCAAAGAGCGACTGCCAGATCCGGTTGACGGTCACCCGGGCCAGCAGCGGATGATTTGGATCGGTGAGCCACCGTGCCAGGCCCAGCCGATTCCGTGGCTGATCGGCGGGGAAGGGAGGCAGCGACGCTGGCGTATCGGGCTGCACCGGCTCGCCCCGCTTGTCGTAGTCGCCGCGGGTGAGCACATAGGCCGGCTTCGGCTGCGACAACTCCCGCATCACCATGATCTCCTGCGGCTTCTCGGCGAGATCGTCGCGGACACGACGCGTCTCCTCCAAGGCCGTCCGCTTTCCAGCAGCGGCCTCATCGAAGGCGGCAGCCCAATACCCGCCGAGCAGTTCTGCATCCTGCTTGGCTGAAAGCACCGCGTGGATCGTCCCCGGCTGAAAGAGATCGCGGATCTCGAGTTGCGACAGGCGGCGGTCAAAGACGCGGAAGTCGTCGACAATCCCGTCCTTGAATCCATGATCCCGCATCCGTTCACCGATCCGGATGTGGTCGCCGCCACCGCCGGTGATCTCGCGGGTGAGACTGTCACGGACCACTTCCGTCGCCGCCGGATGCCCGTTGACGAAGACCTTCAGGCCCGCTGCTTTGCTGGAGCCATCGTTCGACACCGCGACGTGCACCCACTCGCCGACGGGCAAGGGCTCGGCTGTGCGGACTGCGATCGCATCGCCCGGCCAATAGTGGATGAGCGACCACTGGAGGTGGCCGTCGAGCACGAGGAGCTCGTAGCCGCGGCTGGCGGCATCGGTCCAGGCCTGCGAGCGATGGAAGACGACGGCCCGCTCATACCGCGTCGGCGCCTTGAGCCAGAGCGACACCGTAAAGGGCTCGCTCCGTCGGAAGTTGCCGACCGGCGTCTGCACGGGATCGTCACCCGTCAGCTTGATCGCGGTACCGGAGTGCCCCTCGACGAGCACGTTCTCCGGAGGCGACGTGGCCGCGTGGTCCTTCGGCTTGTCGGCCTTCTCCGGCGGGCTCTTTTCACCTTCCGCGGTCGTGCCGTCGACAGGTTCATCGGGGACGACGGCCGCGGCGGGCGGCACGGGATCGAGAAGACTGGCGAACCGACCGTCCTCGCGGCGTGCGTCAAATGAGTAGCGGACGAGTTCGCCGGGAATCCTGCCAGCCTGCTCGCGGCCAAGCCCGACCGGCATCTCGGCTCTGCCGGTGATCCAGTCGGCCACGCGGGCACGTGCGACCGCCTCGAGCCGCACCGTGTCCGCCTCGGCTTCGGCGGCGGCCTCGTCGGCCCTGGCCAGCGCCGTGGCCATGGCATCGTCCACCAATCGCAGCTTGGGAGTGGGGACCGCAGGCGTGAAAAAGGAGTAGAGCCCAGCCTCGTCAACATCGTCGAAGAAGGCGAAGAACTGATAGAAGTCCCGCTGTGAGAGCGGATCAAACTTGTGATCGTGGCAGCGGCAGCATTCGAGCGTGAGTCCGAGGAATGCCGTACCGAACGTCGTCACGCGGTCGTTGACCGAGTTGACCCGATACTCCTCCTCGACCGATCCACCCTCGCACTCCTGCTGGTGCAGACGGTTGAAGGCCGTGGCGAGAATCTGTTCATCGGTGGCATGCGGCAGCAGGTCACCGGCGAGCTGCCAGGTGGTGAACTGATCCCAGGGCAGGTTCTTGTTGAAGGCGGAGATCACCCAGTCCCGCCACGGCCACATCGGCCGCTCGCGATCGACCTGGAAGCCGTAACTGTCGGAGTAGCGGGCGAGGTCCATCCAGTCGGCCGCCATCCGCTCGCCATACCGCGGACTGGCCAGCAGCCTGACGAGGAGTTTTTCGTAGGCGTCTGGAGAGGCATCGGCGAGGAACGCCGAGACCTCGTCGGGCGTGGGAGGCAGGCCCGTGATGTCGAAGGTGGCTCTGCGGATGAGCGTGGTCTTGTCGGCCTCAGGCTGCGGCTGGATGCCCTGCCGTGCCAGCTTCGCCCGCACGATCCGGTCGATCGG
>Ga0214921_10009420_pt1 | contig 12357 bp, 6 predicted proteins | sample LL1505_MetaG_FD_177992 | JGI IMG/M metagenome (GOLD analysis project Ga0214921, IMG submission 177992) | Freshwater microbial communities from Lake Lanier, Atlanta, Georgia, United States - LL-1505 | ecosystem: Environmental > Aquatic > Freshwater > Lake | place: USA: Georgia | collected 2015-05-28 | reverse complement strand
TCTGGCATTAGCCGTTTATGATTCTCTCGCTGGTGTAAAAAAATCTGATTCTTATGCTTACAACAATAAAAATAAGACTGTTTTATTAGAACCTTTATTACCTGTAAATCGCTTATTGGGATCCTTCTTATATGCAGAATATCAAACAGATGATAACAGACTTACATGGACTTTGATACAATCAGCGATAGAAAGAGGTGCGTGTTGCTTAAATTATGCAAAAGTAGTTAAACTAAATACTGATGCTTCTTCAAAAATTATTTCAATAAACTTCGAAGACAAAACAACTGGAAATATTTCTCAAATTTTTGCCCCATTGTTTATAAATGCCGCAGGTCCTTGGGTCATGGATATTATTCATTTAGATTTGTTTCCACCTAAAAAAGGGTTACTACTAAGTAAAGGTACTCATATCGTTTTGTCTTTTTCAAAACTACCCTTACAGCATGCCCTTTATTTTGATGATACGGAGAAAAAAAGAATGATTTTTGCTATTCCACGGGATGGTATAACCTATGTTGGTACTACAGATATAGCTTATCAGGATGATAAAAACACGATTTTTTCATCAAAATCAGAAATTGAATATTTATTAGAAACAATCAATAATTATTTTCCAGATTTAAGCATTACTTCGGATGATATTTTATCCTCATGGGTTGGTCTGAGACCTTTAATTAAGGAAATTGGTAAAAATTCAACTGAAATTTCAAGAAAAGATGAAATTTTTATATCTAAGTCAGGATTAGTTTCTATTGCAGGAGGAAAATTAACTGGTTTTAGAAAAATGGCTGAAAAAGTTTTAAATCTTGCTTTTAAACTTAATAAAAATTATTACAAAAAATTTAAACAAACAAGCGAAACAAAAGAAATTCCTCTGACAGGTAATTCATTTACAACAGAAGAAGAGTATTTTAAATTTTTAAACAATTTAAAATCAATGTTTCAGCATGTCGGTTTAGATGAAAATCTTTCAGAAAGCTATCTTAAGAGATATGGTGATAAAATATTAAAACTACTTGACTTTCTGGAAGATAAATATAAAATACAAAATGAACGATTACTGGTCGCCGAAATAAAATATGGAATTAAATACGAAATGATATTATATCCAACTGATTTTTTACAGAGGCAGACAAGTATGATATGGTTTAACAGATCTGAATGTTTTAATTATAAGCATCTTATACTATCTATTTTTACTAATGAATTCTCTTGGGATGAAGAAAAACTGAAAATGGAAACCTTAAATTATGAACATTTAGTATCTTCAACACTTGATTTTCATAAGTAAATTGTATCTTTAATCAAAAGGTATGCTCGATTGCCAAAGATATTTATTCTCCATTCCTGATTCTATCCATTACTTAAATTGCGCCTATATGTCTCCACAATTAAAAACAGTGGAAGAAGAAGGACAGCGTTCATTAAAAAGAAAGAATTCTCCATGGGACATGCAAATCATTGATTTTTTTGAACCCGTGGAAAAATTAAAATCTCTTTTTTCCAAACTAATAAAAGTACAAGACGCTAACAGAATTGCGATAGTTCCTTCAGCTTCTTACGGATTGAGCACCGTTGCAAGAAATCTTCCTTTAAAATCTGGTCAGGAAATTATTGTTGTTGAGGGACAGTTTCCCAGTAATGTCTATCCATGGAAAAGAGAGGCCGATGCTAAAGGTGCTAAGTTAAAAATTGTTTCTGCACCAAAAAGTGCTCATAGAGGTGAAGCTTGGAATGAACAAATTTTAGATTCAATTACTGAAAATACAGCTGCTGTAGCATTAGGAAATATTCATTGGGCTGACGGAACTAAATTTGACTTACTTGAAATCAGGAAGAAAACAAACCAATTTGGCGCTTGGTTGGTCATAGACGGAACTCAATCTGTAGGTGCTTTACCCATAGAAATTGATTCTGTAAAACCTGAAGCTCTTGTTTGTGGTGGTTATAAATGGTTACTTGGTCCCTATTCTTTGGGAATGGCTTATTTTTCCAGCGCTTTAGATAATGGAATTCCCTTAGAAGAAAACTGGATTAACAGATATGGCAGTGAAGATTTTAGTACTCTTGTAAATTATCAGGATAATTATCAATCGGGCGCATCTCGATATTCAGTTGGTGAGCATAGTAATTTTCAGTTAGTCCCTATGCTGACGAAAGCAATTGAGCAGTTGTTAGTCTGGGATCCGAGCGAGATTCAAAAATATTGTACTCATTTAATTGCACCTTATCTTGAAGAATTTACATCAATGGGTATCTTTATTGAAAATGAAAAATGGCGAGCTTCTCATTTATTTGGTTTGCATCTACCCGATTATATGATGAATAGGCCAATTCAATCTCTCTTGCAACAAAATAATGTTTTTGTTTCCAGAAGAGGTAATGCTTTAAGAATATCACCTCATCTTTATAATTCAGCCTCCGACATGGAAGCATTAGTTAATTGCTTCAAACTGATTCAATAGAATTTTTCTAAAATCAGCCTTAGTTTGCCATTGATTAGCTATTTTTACAGGCTATGAAACTTAAATCTTTAGAAATTAAAGGCTTCAAAAGCTTTGCCAATCAAACTATTATTAACTTCAATGAAGATGTCATTGGTATAGTTGGTCCAAATGGATCAGGTAAATCAAATATTGTTGATGCCATTCGTTGGGTACTAGGAGAGCAAAAAAGCAGAGAACTGCGTTTAGAACAAATGCAGGACGTAATCTTTAATGGTACAAACAAAAGAAAACAAGCAGGAATAGCTCAAGTAACTCTGACTTTTGAAAATACGAAAAATTTATTACCAACAGCTTATCATACCGTTGCTATCTCTCGCTTGTTATATAGAAGCGGTGAAAGTGAATATCATTTAAATGGTGTTACCTGTAGACTAAAAGATATTACTAACTTATTCTTAGACACCGGCATCGGCTCTAATTCATATGCCATCATAGCATTGGGAATGGTAGATGATATTCTGGATGATAAAGAAGACTCAAGAAGAAAAATGTTTGAGCAAGCCGCAGGTGTTTCCAAATATAAAATAAGAAAAAGAGAAGCCCTTTTAAAATTAAAATCTGCCACAGATGATTTGGATAGGGTAGAGGATTTACTTCATGAAATTGATGTTAACCTTAAAAGTCTTGAAAAACAAGCAAAAAGAACCAGAAAATATTTAGATCTTAAAAATGAATATAAGGAGTTGAGTATTGAGCTTTCTCTTTTAAAAGTTAGTGTTCTAAAAAAGCAATATATCCAATGCCAAAAAGAAATAGAACTGCAACAAGATGAATATCGAAAACTTAATTTTACTATTCAAAATGAAGAGGCCTCTATTGAAGTATTAAAAAAATCTCATCTCGATAAAGAAATATGGTTGTCGCAGCATCAAAAAGATTTGAATGAAATTATATCAAATGTAAAAAATCTTGAAAATGAGAAAAAATTAACCCTGCAGAGGCAGCAATTTATTAGCGAAAATGAGAAAAAAATTGAAGATGATATAAATATCGCCGAAGCTTATTTAGCTAAATTAAATGAAGAAGTTGTTGAGGTTAATGTCGAATTAAATCTTGAAAAAAGAATTTCCAATAGATTAGAACTAGAGTTAGATGCTGCTCAAAAAGAACTTGATGAAATAAAAAAAGAACATAGTGAAGCTAAAAATTTAATGGACAATGTATTGCAAGAACAAAATAAAAGTGAAAAATCAGTTTATGATCTGGAAAAATTAAAAGCGGTTAATCAATCACAAATAGATAATTTATCTAAAACAAATGAAACTCATCAAACCGAATTAAATCAGATAATGATTTCAATAGATTCTTTGTCTGCTGAAATTCAAAAATTACTTAAAGAGGAATTAACTCAGAAAAATTTAATTAAAGGTATTGATGAAAAGGAACAGTTAAGGGTAGAAAAATTAGCCCATTTAGAAACTCAAAAAGATACTTTTAATCAACATTTAACCAAGATAAGAAGAGAATTAGATTCAAATAGGAATGAACTAAAATTAACCAAAAGTATGGTTGATAATTTAGAAGGATTCCCTGAATCTATTCATTTTCTAGCGAAACAAAAAGATTGGAATATTAAAATTCCACTTCTTACAGATGTTATTTATGTAGAAGAAAAATATAGAGTAGCTATAGAAAATTTTCTTGAACCTTATCTAAATTATTTTGTGGTTTCCGATTATACAACTGCTTTTCATGCAATTGAAATATTAATTAATGCACAAAAGGGAAAGGCCAATTTTTTTATTTTATCATCCTTTGAAAATTATGAAATATCCATATTCCCTCAGGTAAATTATCAACGTGCCATAGATTTAATTCAAGTTGATAAACCTTATCATAAATTATGTCATTATTTACTCGAGGGAGTTTACATCATTGAACCCAGTCAGCAAAATATCCAATTACCAGAAAATAATCATGTTTATTTGCATGCAAATGGCCAGTTTACAAAAAAAATGCATAGTCTTTCAGGGGGCTCTATAGGGCTTTTTGAGGGAAAAAAAATTGGAAGGAAAAAAAATCTCACCATACTAGAATCGTTTATAAATAGTAAAGAAAAGGAGGAAGAAAAGCTTCTAAACCAAATCCATCAGATAAATAATGAAATTAATTTTGTCCAGACACAGAATAATCAAAAATATTTAACTGATGAAAAACAAAAACTTCAGAAAATTATTCAGCAACGAATAAGTACACAATCTAGAAAGGAAGGGATTGATGATTTTGTTAAAGATTTAACCCAAAAAATAGAAACTACATTTCATCAAATAGAAGCAGCAAAAGTAGAGCTGGATCGGTTAAATATTACCTTAAGTGAAGAACTTTTGATTCTTGAGGATGCAAAAACAAAAATTGCCTATACAGATGGAAATTTTAGAGAATTAGCCGAAAGATTGAGTAATGTTTCCACCTTATATAATGATAAAAACATTCATTTTCTTCGACAGCAAAATAGGGTTGATGCATTACAGAGAGAAATAATTATCAAAGAAAAGCAAATTGCAGAACGTCAAAATGTTATCGTTCAAAATAAAAATGTTTTACAAAAATCTATCCAGGAAAATGATTATCTGACCACTCATCTTCAAAAGCTTTCAGCAAAGATTCAGGAAATTTTGAATATAAAATCTTCCAAGCAAATTAACATAACAGAAGCTGAAGCTCAGTTTCTAGAAGAAAGAAATAAAATTGTAAGCCTGGAAGATTCTCTTCGTAAACAAAATAAAGAATTACAAGACAAGCAGATAGCAGTTAATACTTTAAAAGAATCATTTAATGATATAAAATTTGAAATTAGTTCGCTTTCCCAAAGGCTTAGTATCGAGTTTGATGTCAATGTCAATGATATCTTAAATTTAAATCCTAAAGGTTTAGGTACTATTGAAGAGTTAATACCTCAGGTTGAAAAAATGAAGCATAAGCTAGATACTTACGGAGAGATAAATCCATTAGCTATAGAGGCTTTTGATGAAATGAATGAACGTTATACAAATATATTAAACCAAAAAAATGATATTCTTCGCGCAAAACAATCACTTGAGCAAACACTAAATGAAATAGAACAGACAGCAACAATTAGGTTCATTGAATCATTTACTCAAGTAAGAACTTATTTTATTGAGGTATTTAGAAGTTTGTTTACGGAAGATGATAATTGTGATTTAATTTTGCTTGATCCAAATAATCCTTTGGATTCAAAAATTGAAATAATAGCAAAACCTAAAGGAAAGAAACCCCAATCTATAAGCCAATTATCAGGTGGTGAAAAAACACTGACAGCTATCGCTTTGCTTTTTTCCTTGTACCTCTTAAAACCAGCTCCATTTTGTATTTTCGATGAGGTAGATGCACCTTTAGATGATACCAATATTGCTAAATTTAATAAAATAATACAGAAATTTTCTCGTGAATCGCAATTCATCGTGGTGACACATAATAAACTTACAATGGCATCCGTGCAAACAATCTACGGCGTTTACATGGCAGAACAAGGGGTTTCTGGAATAGCTGCAGTAGATTTACGGGATTATCAAATACAGGAATCCTTTAGTTAAACGATTATCTGATTTTCGGTTTTAATGATATAAAAGCTGATTCTAAACTATCATTAAGTTTATAATAGTTATTCCATAATAATGGTTTTTGATATATGGAGGATAAATAATTATCGGGCTCTTTTTTCATTATTTTCATATTATTTTTAATTTTTTCCTGACCATAAATCCTGCGAAATTCTTTATTAAGTTCAAATCTTAATACTTTTTCAATCCTTTGTTTTAGTATATCATTTATATCAGAATTTACTTTTAGTTGCATGGAAAAGTAAGCTGACATGCAATCTTCTATATCTAAATCCACTTCTACGAATGCGGGATATTTAAAAATGTTATTATTCCTCATCCATTCTTCCAATTTTAAATAGGATATAGGAATTAAACTCCTAATTTTAAAGAAACATTCCTTCTCACCTTCCTGATAACCTGTAAAATAAAATGCAATATCATTAAATTGCAGAAACAAAGGCCAAAAAATAAATCTTTTATTTTCATAACTAATCCACCATTTTAATCCTTCTTTATCAACTGTCAATTTTGAATTTTTTAAACCATTAAAAGGTTGAAGCTGACTTTTTTCCAATAAAGGACCCATATTAGTAAAAAATAAATAATTTAAATTTGAAAATTTATATTCTGGTGCATTTCCAATATTTCCTGAAATTTTTAATCCTGTAGGTCTGTTTTGTTTGCTTTCTGCTATAAGATTTAAATACTGGAGCGGTGATTGTTTTGGAATTGAAAAAAGATCAGTTTGGTAATCTTTGAAATCAAATCTAACCGCAAAATTGTTTTGTCTATTTATTTCCCCTTGCCATGATATAGGCATATTTTTATTATAGGCTATGCCCTTTGACATTTTCATTATATTTTTATCTACGTTTAGAAAGAACGAAATGTCACTAAAGGTCTGATCAGAACTTAAAATACTGTCAATTTTTATTTTACTCCTAACTATTACTCTTTCAGGGATATAGGAAGTAACCTTTGGATTCTTCCTTTTTGAAATGATGGGTATAATTTTATTAATTAATTTAGATTTTGTTTCAACATTCATAGATTTAATGTTGCTTTGAGAAACCAAATCAGCAGAAGGCAAAATAAAAGGAACTTTTGATGCTGAAATAGAAAGGTTACCTTTTAATATTCCATTTCGAAATAAATAATTGTCCGTATTCAATAGTCGTCCAGAAGAAGCCAATTCAATTTGATTATAATTAAATCTAAGTTTTCTAATGTAAAGATGATTTAATTTATAATTTCCGCTAAAAGAAACATTTTCCATTATATTATTTTTATATTTCACTTTTCCAGCATTAAAGGCAATATCAAAATCATACCCTATTTTGAACGGAACAGATGAATAATCTATATTTTGAGAAGGAGTAGTCTCTTTAACTAGTTCAATAAATTCTATTTTTTTAGTTTTTGGTTCAGGAATAAACCATTTATCGAGAATAGTTTCTTTAGCATTTACAGAAAATGAACCTTTTAATGTTTTTAAAGGACTGAAATAAGCAAGAGCATTAAATATATTCCCAGAAATAAGCAATTCATTTCCATTGTAATTACCTTTTACAAGAGGTATTTTGAGAATTTCTGGATACAAAATGGCATTTAATGTCTTAATATAAATATGGTTATTTGATTTCTGCCAACTAAAATTTTTCATTTTTATACTACCATCCATTAGCACATTTTTATAATTATTGTTGTCCACATCAGACATTTTACCTTTTATAAAAATGTCAGTATTTACCACACCATTTAATTCATTATTTGAAAACAAGGGCAAATACTTTTGCAAAGATTTTAGGTTTATTTCACCTTTCACAAAACCATGTACAAAAGGATCATAAATAGGATTTTTTAAATACATGGCTAATTTAAAATCTTTACCTTCAACACAAGCTTCCATTTTTGGAATTTGTATTTCCAAATCTGATAAATCTTGTGAATCATTACAAATGGAAATGGAAGTTTGAATATCAGAAATACCTTCTTCTTTAAAATATTCCTGGATACTTCCATTATTAATCTTCAAAAATCCATTAAAAGTTGGATATATGCCAGAAACAACCTGAAATGGACCTTTTATACCAAGAGATAAATTAAAGTCACCTTTAATTTCCTGAGACGCTCTAAATCCTGAATTTTTTAAGGATGGTAGTAATTTAATTAACTCACTAAAATGATTATCAGGTGCATAAATATTTAAATCATAATAATAATTAGAGTTTAGGTGTTTTATCAAGCCTTTTACCTGCAATGAAAGTTCATTGACTTTAATATTATTTTCTTTAACAAAATATTCCTTTTTAATCTTATCCACGTAAAAATCTATGTCTAATGATATTTTTGCTTTTTCTATAATATCAGTGGAGCCAAAAGAAATGCTGACTTCATTTGCTTTTGTTTTCGTTCTTAAGTCATAAAAATTAGTTCTCAAATCACCAGATCCCTGATGCCAGATTCTATCTGCTTTTACGTAAATATTTGAATTTTCATCTTCAAATAATAAAAATCCATTTTTTATTTCGATAGATTGTAAAGCAAGATTAAAATTTATTTTTGATTTGTAGGAACTATCAACAGGAGATATTAACTCATTTGTTAAAGGAACTTCATAATTTTTTTTCCCTGATTTATTTATTAATAAAGTTAATTTTGGTTCAAAAAGTCGAACTGATCTAATAAATATAGGTCTTGATTTATCAATTACGGACCATATATCAACGGCAATATCCATATATTTGATAGTTAATAATTTGGAATTACCAAGATCTTTACTGCCTAGCGTACTAAAATCAGAAATTCTAATATTTAAATATGGAAAGGATCTAAATAAAGAAAAATCAACTCTAGAGAAATTTACTTGCTCGATAATATCAATATCTATTGAGTTTATTACTCTAAGAGCCAAGGGTTTTCTAAAAATAATGGGTAAAGTAAAACCCAGAACAATTATGGTTAAAAAGATAAAAGTGAAAATACGGAAATAAAAGTTATTCCATTTTTCAATTATCCAATTTGTAAAAACAGTTTTGAAATTAAAAAAGCGAGTCGAAAAAAAAGTAACAAAAAATTTCATAATTATATCCTAACGATAAAAATGGAAACTTAGTTTAGGAAACACATTTTCATGCGTATCTTTACAAAATATAAAACTAATTCTACTAAAAGAAAACGTGAAAGAAAACAATAATTTTATCCTTATCGAAACGGATAATGATTTAAAAGTATTTTCTGATGCTCATCAGAAAGTCACACAGATGGGCATAGATACAGAATTTGTTGGAGAAAAAAGGTATAAACCACTTATATGTTTAATACAAACCTCTTCAGAAATTGGTAATTATATTATTGATCCATTAGCAATAAAAGATCTTTCTCCTTTTTTTGCCATAATTGAAAACCCTGAAATCTTAAAAATCACTCATGCAGGTGATAATGATTACAGGGGTTTTTATCAAAATTATGGTATCTTACCTAAGAACATATTTGATACTCAAATAGCTTCTGCCTTTTTAGATTTCAAATATCCAATCTCTTTTAAAAAGTTAGTCGAATCTGAATTTTCTTATCATTTGGATAAATCCCATACCGTAACTCAATGGGATAACAGGCCATTAACAAAAGATCAACTCCAATATGCACTCGATGATGTATTACCCCTTTTAGAACTCTGCAGAAGGATGACAGAGAAACTTAAAGATATTGGAAGATTAACTTGGGCCCAAGAAGAATTTAAACAGCTTGAAATTAGCAGTACATATTCAAAGCTAATTGAAAATGAAATAGTTACCAATCCAATAGTTTACTCACTTTCTCAAAACGAAAAAATATTTTACCTCAGATTTATGGTATGGAGGGAAAACCAAGCTAAAGAAAAGAATGTCAACAGAGACATGATTATTCCTGCAAAGTATGTTCAAACGCTCGTAAAAGGAATTAAAGCTGGCAGAAGTTATTTTAAGGATAACCGCAGATTCCCAATGCAGATATCAAATGATTACTGGAAAATTTTCGAAGAATTTTATAAAGAAAAACCTTCTAACAAAGAATTAAATATTCTATCTAAAATAAGCAGAGAACCAGAGGATGATTTAAGGGAGGAAGCCTTAATTGATTTAATTTACGGGGTAATCAAGTATTATTGTATGGAAAATGGTATTTCCGCGTCAATTGCTTTCCCAAAAAATATGTTAAAGCAAATGAGACAAAGGGAAGAAGATCAAGTAGCTTTTTTACAAGGCTGGCGAGCTTTATTCTTTGGTTCAGAATTTAATGATATTCTATGTAAAAAGAAGGATATTAATGTGACTTTTAAGGATCATAAAATTATCATACAATAAATATTATTTAAGTCAACGAATATGGAATATCCTTCTTTATTGACTGTAAAAGATTTAACTATTTATAAATCAGCAGGAAATCAGCTTTCTCCTCTGGTAGATAATATAAATTTTACCATAAATAAAGGAGAAAGATTAGGTATTATTGGACCTTCAGGTTCTGGTAAAAGTTTAACCTTGAAAGCTATTCTTGGTATTTTACCTGAGAATTTAAGTTTAAAGGATACATCTAGCATCCATATCAAGATAGAAAAAAAATTCAATAAGAATATTTCTTTAATACCCCAAAATCCACAGATTAATCTAAATCCTCTTATAACTATTGGCCAACAATTATATGAATCAATTCAAGTAATAGATTCTCATTCAAACAATAAAAAAAGGGTTGCTCATTGCAAGAAATGGTTGGAAAGAGTTGGTTTTCAAAATCCGGATAGAATTTACCTATCTTATCCTCATGAATTATCTGGAGGTCAATTACAAAGAGTTATCATAGCGATTGCTTTATGTCAAAAACCTGCTTTAATTTTAGCAGATGAGCCGACAACTGCTTTAGACCCAATATTACAAAATCAAATCCTAAACTTACTTTTTAATCTCGCTGATGATTTACAAGCAGGGGTTATCATCATTAGTCATGATATTTCTATAATTTCAAAATGGACAAATAAATTTATTTATTTAAATGAGGGGAAACAAATTAAAGGTTATCATTCCTTAAATTCCAATGATTTAATTAGAAAAAATCAGAAAAATAGTGAGGAAGTACTTTTAGAAGTTAAAAACCTAACCATAAAATATAAGAAGGGATGGTTAAGACCAACTTTCTTCAATGCTTTGGATAACATTTCATTTACCGTTAATAAAGGAGAAAGATTAGGAATTATTGGTATATCAGGATCAGGAAAAAGTTCTCTCGCTAAAGCTATTTGTGGACTAATAACTCCTCATGATGGTCAAATTGTTTACACTCATTCAGGACAAAGAGGGCAACTTATCTTTCAAAATCCATTTCTTTCTTTAAATCCTAAATTTAATATTTATAAAACCTTAAATGAAGCATTAAAATCAAAGAAAGGAACAAAAGATTATCGGAATGATAAAATATTAAAAATGCTCTCTTTAGTAGGCTTAAACGATAGCTTTTTAGATAAATTTCCTCATGAATGTTCTGGCGGTGAACAACAAAGAATTGCCATTGCAAGAGCTATTAGCATTAGCCCAGAATTGTTAATTTTAGATGAATCCTTGGCAAGTCTAGATGCAGACAGGCAAATATCTATTTTAAATCTTTTGATAGATATTCAAAATAAAACAAATATTTCCATTTTATTCATTTCACATGATATTAAAAGAGTAGCAGAATTATGTGAACGAATCATAATTCTATCAAATGGTAGAATAATTGCTTCAGGAAATACCTCTGAGTTACTAAATTCAAAACCTTTAGAGAATTTATTAATTTGAGCATTAATAAAACGCAACCTTTTTGAAATTTTTATTGTCATTAGTTGTAAATTTGTTTCATGAAAATATTATTTAAGGTACGTAAGGAATTTAACGGTGAAACCTGGATGTTAATCTTTTTGATTGTTCTCAGCCTCTTTAGTTATTGTTATTTATATGAAAATAAAGTATATGAAAATTCTTTATTAAAAAATACTCATTTTGAATCCATTATGAAGATTGAGAGTGATGATTTAAATAGTGAAAAAGATAGAATTTCAAAATCAGCTGAACTTATTGACCAAAAACTGGTAAAAAAAACACTTGAGAAAATAAAAGAATGGCTTCCCGTAAATTAATGCCACTCAACTCCCTTTATTTTTGTCCAATATCTTATCAATCCGCTTACACTCATAAATGCTGGGTTAGCAAGGTTGTATCTTAAAACCTCCACATCTGACATATTTAATTCTTCCCATTTTTTGTCAGTCA
>Ga0214921_10009419_pt1 | contig 12358 bp, 2 predicted proteins | sample LL1505_MetaG_FD_177992 | JGI IMG/M metagenome (GOLD analysis project Ga0214921, IMG submission 177992) | Freshwater microbial communities from Lake Lanier, Atlanta, Georgia, United States - LL-1505 | ecosystem: Environmental > Aquatic > Freshwater > Lake | place: USA: Georgia | collected 2015-05-28 | reverse complement strand
TACCACTTACAGTTCCTGTGAATGTGGGAGATGCCAAGTTAGCCTTGAGGTTGAGGGCCGTCTGCTGTGCCGTGGAAACCGGTTTGTTCATATCGGAAGTATTATCTGCATTGTCGAGACCAACCATTCCCTTCGAAATACCACTTACAGTTCCTGTGAAAGTTGGGTTATTGATGGGAGCCTTCAATCCAATTTGGTTTGATACAGTGGTTGCGAAATTGGCATCCGATCCAATTGCTAATGCAAGTTCATTTAACGTATCTAATGCGGCAGGTGCACTTGCAACTAAGTTACTAATCTCACTTCTTACGAATTCTGTAGTTGCAATTTGGGTGGTGTTTGTTCCCGTTGTTGGAGTGGGTGCAGATGGAATACCTGTAAATGTCGGAGATGCCAAATTAGACTTTAAGTCAAGTGCCACCTGTTGTGCGGTACTGACCGGTTTGGCAGTATCGGAAGTATTATCCACATTGTCGAGTCCCACCATCGCTTTCGAAATACCACGTACAGTTCCAGTGAATGTGGGGGATGCTAAGTTCGCCTTGAGGTCAAGTGCCGTCTGCTGTGCCGTGGAAACCGGTTTATTTACATCGGAAGTATTATCGGCATTGTCGAGACCAACCATTCCCTTCGAAATGCCACGAACAGTTCCAGTGAACGTGGGGGATGCCAATGTTGCATACGTAGACCCCAAATTTACACCGTTTTCATATATGGTTTTCGCAACATATAAATTTCCACCCATGGACGCATCTCGGAGAACAAATAAACGATTATTCATCGAAACATCCCCCGTGGATACCATAACACCATTTTGTGCGGTGATTGCACCGGATGCGGTAAGGCCAGCAACAGAAGTTACCCCACCCGTTACCGTGAGACCCTGTTGCGCGGTCATAGGTCCCGCAACGGAAGCGGAACCATTCACCGTAAGAGCATTCGCAACATACGCATTGCCATTCATCGATACATCTCCGAGAACAAACACGTGACTATTTGCAGTGAGATCACCGCCAGTTACGGAAAGCCCGGATTGGGCAGTCACTGGACCCGATGCCGTGAGATCAGCTATCGAGGAGGAACCAGCCACGATGAATTTATTCGCAACATACGCATTGCCATTCATCGATGCATCTCCGAGAACAAACATGCGGTTATTGGCCGTGAGATCACCACCAGTTACGGAAAGTCCGGATTGGGCAGTCACTGGACCAGACGCCGCAAGGGAAGTAACAGAAGTGGCTCCGCCCGTTACTGTAAGTCCAGATTGAGCGGACACAGCACCCGTAGCCACAAGGCTTGTCATCGTAGTCGCACCAGCGACTGTAAATCCAGATGCCACATAAGCATTTCCGCTCATCGACGCATCTCCGAGAACAAAGACGCGCTTACTAGCAGTAACATCACCACTGGTTACCGCAATTCCATTTTGAGCCGTGATTAGACCCGCCACCGAAAGTGTCTTGGCAACAAATGCATTTCCACTCATCGAAGCATCTCCAAGAACAAACACGCGCTTATTGGCAGTAACATCACCACTGGTTACCGTAACACCATTTTGAGCAGTGATTAGGCCCGATGCAGTTAATGTGGTCAAGGATGTGACACCACCTGTTACCGTAAGACCAGCTTGAGCAGTAACGGCGCCCGATGCCGTGAGGGAAGCAACTGTAAGTTTGTTTGCGATGGTTGCGTTTCCACTCATCGAAACATCTCCAAGAACAAACATGCGGTTGTTGGCCGTGAGATCACCACCCGACACGGTAAGCCCGGATTGGGCCGCCACGGCACCCGACGCCATGAGGGAGGTGACCGATGTGACACCACCCGTTACGGTGAGTCCCGATTGGGCCGCCATGGCACCCGATGCCATGAGGGAGGTAACGGATGTCGCACCACCCGTAACAGTAAGGCCCGATTGAGCGGCCATGGCACCAACTGCCGTGAATTTCTCCGAAACAGACATATTTCCGGCCATCGATGCGTCCCCGAGAACAAACAAACGATTGTTGGCTGTAAGATCACCGCCTGACACGGTAAGACCGGATTGGGCCGTCACAGCGTCTGATGCAGTGAGGCTTGTTACGGAAGTTGTTCCGCCCGTAACAGTGAGTCCCGATTGGGCCGCTATGGCACCCGATGCCGTGAGGGAGGTGAGGGAAGTCGCGCCACTGGTTACCACAAGTCCTTTGTTCACAGTCATTGTGTTATCTACGTATACACTTCCGCCCATGGAAACATCTCCGCTGGTATACATGCGACCATTTAAAGATAAATCTTCCGATACGATCAAGGCGTAGTTTGTCGTGGTTGTGTTTATAATCGCAGTTTGTTGATATTCCATGACATTCAAACGACCCACAATCGTGACATCTTTACCCACAGTTAAACTACCATTCAACGAAACATCTCCATTCGCGAAAATGCGGCCCCCGAAACTTGCGTCGGCACCTACAAAAAGGCGCGCATTCGCCGAAATATCACCCAATTGGGTCAAACGTTTTGCAATCGACACATTTCCGTTCATGGTAGCATCCCCAAGCACAAACAAACGATTGTTTGCCGTGACATCCCCGCCAGTAACTGTGACACCATTTTGGGCAGTAATCGCACCAGAAGTGGTGAGTGTGGCCAATGTTGTGGCACCTGATGCACTGAGCGCAGCCACCGATGTGGCACCACCGGTTACCGTGAGTCCGTGTTCGGCAGACACTGCGCCTGTGGCAGTAAGGTCCGCTACAGATGCGGCGCCGGCAACCGTGAGTTTGTTTGCGACAAAGGCATTTCCACTCATCGATGCGTCGGCGAGCACAAATAAATTGTTGTTGGCGGTAAGATCGCCACCTGTGACGGTGATTCCAGATTGAACAGCAAGTGATTCCACAGATGTGATGCCACCCGTCACGGTAAGTCCCTGTTGTGCGGCAACGGGTCCAGTTGCAGTAAGACTGGCCATGGAAGTCGACCCGCCCACTACGAAATCGCTCGCTACATACGCATTTCCTCCCATGGATGCGTCACTCAATACAAATAAGCGGGTATCGATTGTGACATCCCCTCCAGTCACCATGACACCATGTTGAGCAGTAATCAAATCCGACGCAGTGAGTGCTACCACAGAGGTGGCGCCAGAGGAAACCGTAAGACCATCATTCGCGGTGACTGGGCCATCCGCAGTGAACGCCTTTGCGACAGTTGCGTTTCCAGAGACGGACGCATCGCGAAGAACAAACAAGCGGTTGTTGGTGGTAAGGTCACCACCCGTGATGGTGACACCATTTTGTGCGGTGACGAGCGCGGATGCGGTGAGTGCACCCACGGCGGTAGAACCCGAAGATACCGTAAGACCGGCCTGGGCGGTCACGAGACCCCCCGCCGTAAATGTTTTCGCCACATATGCGTTCCCGTTCATCGACGCATCTTTGAGAACAAATAAACGGTTGTTGGTGGTGACATCCCCACCCGTGACAGTGATGCCGGAAGACGCGGTGAGTGCACCCACGGTGGTAGAACCCGAAGATACAGTAAGGCCGGCCTGGGCCGTCACGAGACCTCCCGCCGTAAATGTTTTCGCCACATACGTATTTCCGCTCATCGATGCGTCCGTCAGCACAAATAAGCGGTTGTTCGTGGTAAGATCCCCACCTGTGACCGTGACACCATTTTGTGCGGTGAGAGAAGTGACCGAGGTGGAACCACCCGTAACCGTAAGACCGCGTTTTGCGGCAACCGCCCCATCCACAGTGAGCCCTGCCTTGACATAGGCATTTCCATTCATCGATACATCACCGAGGACAAACAAGCGGTTGCTGGTCGTGACATCCCCGCCCGTGACCGACACACCATTTTGGGCAGTAATTATATCGGACGCGGTGAGGCCCACCACAGAAGTGGACCCGGCAGTCACCGTAAGACCATTGTTCGCAGTGACTCCACTCGATGCCGTTAAGCTAGATACATTGGTTGCACCAGCCACGACCAATCCTTGGCTCAAAGATGCATCTCCGAGAACAAACAAACGGTTGTTGGTGGTAAGATCCCCACCTGTGACGGTGACGCCATTTTGGGCAGTGACGAGGGCGGATGCGGTAAGTCCGGCGGTCGAAGTAGAACCAGATACCACAAGTGCCTTGGTCACTGTGGCGTTTCCGCTAACCGATGCATCGCGGCTAACAAACAAGCGGTTGTTGGCAGTAAGGTCCCCACCCGTGACTGTCACACCATTTTGTGCAGTGATACCGGAGGATGCCGTAAGTGCGGTGACGGAAGTGGTTCCGGCGGATACTGTAAGACCATTTTGTGCTGTGACCAATCCCGCAACACCAAGGGCCTTTGCCACATATGCATTTCCATTCATCGATATATCTTTGAGCACAAACAAGCGGTTGTTGGCCGTAAGATCCCCACCCGTGACGGTCAGACCATTTTGTGCCGTAAGTGATGTCACGGTAGTGGCTCCGCCAGAAACCGTAAGACCATTTTGTGCAGTAACTGCTCCTGCCACGGAGAGTGCTTTCGTAACCGTGGCATTTCCACTTACCGATGCATCGCGTCCGATAAACAAACGATTGTTCGTAGTAAGATCACCACCCGTGACGGCGATGCCATTTTGTGCCGTAAGTGATGTCACGGTAGTGGCTCCGCCAGAAACCGTAAGACCATTTTGTGCAGTGATCAATCCAGTAGACACAGTTTGACCAGCCACATACGCGTTTCCGTTCAAGGAGGCATCCCCGAGGACAAGAAGGTTGTTATTGGCAGTAAGATCCCCACCCGTGACGGTGACACCATTTTGTGCCGTAATCAAGGAAGACGCGGTAAGGTCGATGACCGACGTGGAGCCCGAGGATACAGTGAGACCATCTTGCGCAGTTACTACCCCTGCAACAACCAAATTGTTACCAATCGATGCGTCCCCGCTTGTATACATACGACCATTCAAGGACAAATCTTCGGAAACAATCAATGTGTAGTTTGTGGTGGTGGTGGTAATTATCGACGTGTTTTGGTAGTTTTGGACATTCAAGCGACCCAAAATCGTAACATCATTCGCAATCGATACATCGCCACCCACCGCCAATGCTCCGGCCACACCCATGTTTCCAGACATGGACGCATCCCCCAATACAAACAATCGGTTATTCAACGAGACATCCCCACCGGTTACCACAAATTCGCCCGATACAGCGGCGCTTCCCGATACATCCAAAGTAGATGTGGGGTTCGCTGTTCCAATACCTACATTCGCACCTGTATAGGCGACGGAACTTGCCGTGGCTCCATTGCTGGAGACATCAATACCACCCGTAGAATTAATACTCAATGCCGCATTTACGGCTTGCCCATCCGAGAAATAAATCGTTCTTGAATTTACATAAAGTGATTTGAAAGGTTGCGAAATCGACCCTAAGCTATATGTGCTACCCGCGGCGGGAACGATGTTCGAATACACCAAAATTTCATTGGTGGATTGGTTCAATTGCATCATTGTGTTTGAATCACTGGCATCACTCCTGATATATTCGGTTCTCGAAATCACATCACCAATTTGGCTAGCAACATTGTTACCGGCCACAATGACATCCCCTTGAAACGTGGATGTTCCCGTGAACGTGGGTGTATTCACGTTGGCTTTTAAATTTAATGCAGACTGTTGTGCAGTGGAAACAGGTTTATTCATATCCGATGTGTTCGTGACATTGCCTAGTCCTACCATCGTGGCGGTAATTCCAGCCACGGTTCCCGTAAAGGTAGGTGATGCTAATGTAGCATACGTGGATGCCAATGATGCTCCATTCTCATAAATGCTTTGACCAACATGCAAATGACTATCCATAGATACATCCCCAACCAAATGTGTAACGCCCCCTGCATACAGGTTTTGGTTTAAAGATACATCCCCGCGCACAATCAAGTTACGAGAGACATCTAAAAACCCGTTCACATAAGATTGGCGGAATATATTTGATACATTGGATAAGTCCAACCAACTCATTGAATGTTGCTATAGAAATACCTGATATTTTTTGTAACACAAATACTACTAATTCGATTAGAATTATACGATAAGAAAAAACGTTTTGAAATGTTTTATATGCACGGTTGGTATTGGATTATGATTTGATTCTATTCGTTATGAATAGAATCATGTGATGAATGGTTTTAGAGATGACATATAGAGCACCCACTTTTACTAAATGTTTACCGAGTTTTATATATATTACGCAGTTGTGACATTGAAATTGTTTGAAAATTCACAGTCCCATTATGATTTTATGGCAAATTTTCTGCGGGAAGACCAAAATTATATCATTGATACAATTCGTCGAATATTACACCTTTTGTGCATTGAAAATGTGTAATGATAACGGTGTAGGCTTTGGTTATAGAATCCCGTTTCGAGTCATTTATTGCGAATGTTTGAACGGTTAAGAGCGTGCTTTCCGTAGGCTCCCGCTTTTATGGCAATTTTTTCTTCAATGCGTCGATTTCCGCTTGTTGTTGTGTAACCAGCGCATTTAAATCTTGAACTGCTTTTACCAAAATTGGAATCAAGGCACCATAGGAAGCCTCCAATCGATCTGGATTGATATCATATACCAAATTGGGCACGGGGGTCCCAGAATCCGCTTGTGCTTGTTGTAAATCTTGCGCAATAAATCCAAAATCCGCATCGCCGATTCTCGACCCGTCCCGCATATTCCAAGTAAAAGATACGGGCTTTAATTTTCCTATGAAATCCATACCGACGGAAAGGGGGGCAATATCCGATTTATCACGCATATCACTGAGGGATGTAATCGTGGTTGCTTGGCAGCGAAGGGTGGTGGTCGAACTATTTCCCAACGTAATTTCATTCGAAACTGTGCTTGTGCTTGGACTCGCATTTGCACCCAAAATGATGTTATTTGAACCCGTTGTGATAGATGCCCCGGCTCCATACCCCACTACCGTATTATTGGCTCCCGTGGTTAGATTTGTTCCGGCAGATATGCCGATGGTGGTATTTTGGCCATTGGTCGAATTTCCTAACCAGAATCCAGTGGCGGAGGAACTACCATAATTCACGAGATATCCGTTATCCAAGGATGCTGTATATTGATTAATCACACCATATATGTTCATATTATGACGCGTAATAATCGACCCACTTACATCCAAATTATTATTCATCGATGTGTCCCCCGCTACATACAATCGCGAATTCATAGAAACATCGCCACCGGTAACGACCAGTCCATTTTGCCCAGTGATTTTGGAGGAAGCCGATAACCCGACCACCGACGTATTACCCGAGGTGACAACGAGTCCATTTTGTGCGGTCATCAAATTCGTGGCCGTGAGTGCCGAAAGACTCGTGTTTCCACTTACGACAAGGTTTTTTCCAAGAAAGACATTCCCATTCATGGAGACATCCCCTTTTGTAAACAAACGACTATTCATAGATACGTCACCATTGAATATCGCTGTTTTTCCGATACGGATATTTCCATTCATGGAGACATCCCCACCAACATAAAGTTTTGTATTTAACGAAGCGTCATTCGTGGCAAATAAATAGGGCGTTGTCACCGAACCCAAGAAACTGGGCGAATATAACGAGACGTATCCCGCCATTTGTGATTTTACAAAATACGTGGTGGCAATTTGGGTATTGGACGAGGTGGATACGGGGGTGGGTGCGGTGGGTGTTCCTGTAAATGCGGGATTGGCCAGGGTCGCATATTTGCTGGAAAGTGCGGTTCCACCCTCATATATAGAAAGCCCCGCGAACAGATTTCCATTGGCAGAGATATCCCCGGCCGTTTTCAAGTTTTGTTGGATGGTGGCGTTTCCCAGAAATACGGGGTTGGTGATCTTTGCATAGGTAGTGCTGATAGGCACCCTGTTTTCATAGAAGGTGGTGGCGAATACATTTCCGTTGGTAGATATATCGGTCGTAAAGAACCCATTGTTGGACGCGGACCCACCACTATACGAATTGGTGATATCCGCTGTATTGACCACCGTGCCATTCGACAACGTGGTGGAATATTGATTGATAATACCATATACATTTACGTTATTCTGTGCGATGATAGAACCCCCAATATTCAAATTATTATGCATCGCCGTATTCCCACCCACATAGAATTCTCCATTGAGGGAGGTGTCGTTTTGGACCGTCAGATGTCCATTGAGCGATACATCTCCTTGCACGAGAAGTCGACCATTCAACGAAGCATCCCGGTCCACAATTAATAGTTTACCGATATGTAGATTCCCATTCATCGAGGAGTCACCACCCACAAATATTCTTGCATTAAAGGACGCATCATTCGTGACAAATAAATTCGGGGTAGACATCGAGGACAAAAACGCGGCGGATTGTTTGGATACATACCCCGTCAATTGGGATTGCACGAATGCTGTGGTGGCGATTTGTGTGTTGGAGGAGGAAGCATCGGGTGTGGGGGCGGTGGGTGTCCCCGTGAAGACAGGACTTTGGAGTTTGGCATAGAGGGTGGAGAGGAGGGTGCTGTTTTCATAGAGGGAACCTTTCGCGAAGATGTTTCCATTGGCCAAAATGGTTCCATTGGCCAAAATGGTTCCATTGGCCAAAATGGTTCCATTGGCCAAAATGTTTCCATTGGCCGAGAGGTCTCCGCCGAGTTTTAGGGTTTGGAGGGTGGCAGCGGGTGCGGTGAGAGGACCACTAAATGTGGCGCCAGATAATAACGCATAATTGTTGGATATGGCCACCCCATTGATGAAAAGGTTGTTGGTATATACATTTCCATTGAAGGAGGTGTCGTTTTGGAAGAGCGTTCTACCGAACGTTGTTAAATTTCCATAGAGCATGGTGTCTTTCTTTACCGATAATCCCGAATTTGCCGAGATGTCCATCGAAAAGATACCGGTAGATGCGGCGACGCCACCTTGAATGGCCGAGGGAGGAATACTATTGGGTATGAAATTTACGTTTAAATTACCGTTGATGGAGAGATCACCGAGACAAATCGTGTTTTGTAATATGGATGTTTTGCTCACATATAAATTACCGCCCATGGATGCATCTCCGCTTTGGAGGTAAAAATTGTGGTTTCTTACTTTTAAATCACCGCTTATATCTAAAAACCCTTTTATATACATTTGATTATAGCGATTCGCATTGGCGACTTCCAACCAACCTTTCATATTTAATACTGTTTATATATTGTAGATATTATTTCTGTGCAAAAATTTTTTACGCTTTTCAGTAAAATTCGCCTATAGTCAATGGTGGTGACAAATTGTGGCGCAATGGTGTGTTAACGCGTGATTGTTATTCCGTATAAATCTGCTAGGAAAGCTTCCACGATTTTGATATCGGCCAAGGATAAATAACTGTTGTAAATGATAACATCGGCCACTTGGAAATCGGATTGTTCGCTATAATTTATAGTTAGCGGTGGCAAATAGTTAGTACTACCTGTTCCATTCGCATAAGAAACACCATTCCCCCGATAAATATTATTATTACTACTTGTTGAAATGAGCCAATTGTTACCGAATGCGCCGTTCGAGGAAGGCGTTACCCAACTATCATAATGTGCAACACCGGAACTACCACCCCAAAATCCAGATAGCCAATTGTTGGTGGAGCCAGTGAATATTCTTCCTTTTGAGCCTCCCGTGTATCGGGTAACATGAAATAATGTATATTGGGGAATTTGCGCAGTTGTAAATTGTACACGCGACGATGTTGTTCCTTGTAATGTATTGAATGCCATTGATGCTCCATTTCCAGTGCCGGATACCAACGAAAGTCCTGTATTCGTAATTTGTGAGGAGGGGAGATTATAGGCATTATTCCCGGAATCTGTCCATATATTGGTCGTTGTGTTATAATTCGTTGCTTGGTATCTTGCATAGAGAGCAACCGATGTTCCTGGCCCTGACTTTTTTTTTGCCGGAATACTTAACCCAAATACAGAGGATACACTATTGACTGCACAGAAAGCCATAATAATAAATAATAATGATATTTTTTATTATGAAAAATAACGGACCAACGATTTACGTTATATGTTGGGCCAACGACCAATAAAAATATGCATATTCGACTGGAATCGCTAAATGGTTACTATACTTGCACTATGTTCTTGAAGGGGTCCGAAGGAGTTCGAAGTTGCTTAGTACCAGGGTGTAATTGTGCTTAATACGTTCACACATCCAGCCACATCCCCGGCCAATATTCTTTGGATGGCGATGGTTTGTGTGATGAAAGTTCCCGTCGTAATCGATGTGGGGATACCATTTGCGAAATAGGGGGTGATGGCCGTATTTCCGTTGATTTGGACCGAATTACAGAATGTCTTAGTGGAGGACGCGGTGATGATGAGTGTGCATAAATAGGTTCGCCCGATGGCGGATGGGACATTCGTTATATTACAGGTGAAATTTGTGGCCGGGGGGGATGTCAAATAAAAGGTAGCGCCGTTTCCGAAATTCAAGGTGAGTGGTGAGGTGGATGTGGTGATTGTGGTAAACGACTCACTCATGGATGTGGGGTAGACTGTTCCCGTAACATTCAAGTTTCCGGTCAAGTTCAATTGGTTGCTGGCCGTAGCATCCATCGCCAATTGCACGGCATTGGTGGTGTATCCCGTGACGGAGTTCGCGATGACAAGGGGGGAATAGGTCAACGAATAATTGTATGTCGTATTGCCCGCGCTATAGATGGTTCCCGTCAACACATTCGAAACGAGTTGATTTCCTGTTACCGATGTGGCATATACGGGGACTTTTGTGGATAACGTAATCGACCCCTGTGTTGTTGATGCCGATGTATTTACAACGATGGGTGTATAGGAGTTTTGATTCACGGTTGTGAATCCTGGGATGGTATTTTGGAAGGTGGGGAGCCAGAACCCACCGACGTTTCCACTTACCAATGCAGTGGGCACACCATAGGTATTACCGGCGATTTTGGTGACGATCATGCGGTAAGTTAGGTAGGTGTTGAGCGAATTTCCGTAGGTGGAATAGGTGAGGGCACCTTGTGTCGCGTTGGTGACGGTGGTGGTGGGGATGGTATAGATGGCGGTGGCTGCGCCGTTACCGGTGGTGGAATTGATGTAGGGGTTGGAGGTGAAGCTACCGGAGAGGATGGGGTAATTTATAATGTTTTTTGCCATAAGTGGTGCGTTACTCGCAACTGCATATCCCTGAGATCCAATTCCACTTGCGGCGGGAACCGTCCAGTTTACACCATTATAGGAATACGCGAAATAAGGTGTTATCCCGCTGGTAGCCACCCACATGGACCCACTATATGCAACGTGCGACCCCTGATTCAGGGACGAAATAATGGATGTGCCCAGACCCGTCCAGGTGGTTCCAGTATAAGAATAAGCCAGTGTGTGTGCTGCACCATTTCCAATTGCTACCCACGTGGTGCCACTCGTTGCTATACCATATCCAGTTGAAGAAAATACACCCGTTCCCAACCCTACCCAGGCGAGTCCATCATATGAGTATAAAAGCCCGGTGTAATTCTGTCCTGTGCTGGACGAGGAACCTACCGCGACCCACATTGTTCCATTTGACGCGACATCAAATATTGTAATCCCTCCTAACGACCCAAGTCCGGTCCATACTGTCCCAGTGTAAGAATAAGCAAGAATATTTGTTCCATTACCGCCAGCTACCCACATTGTGCCACTATAGGCGGCTCTGAAACATCCATTACCAAATGGCTGGGCGCTATTTAAAGTTGTGCCTAATCCCGTCCAAGTGAATCCATCGTAAGAATAGGACAACCAGTTACTAGTATATGAACCAGCACAACAATGTATCCACATTGTGCCATTCGTTGCAATTCCCCACGGGCCTTGTTGATAACCCCCTTGATTATTTGCGCCAGTCGGGTTCCCCAATCCCGTCCAATTGATTCCATTGTAAGAATATACTAATGCGTTTGATGCTAATGCGGTAAATATCCACATCGTTCCACTATATGCTATATCACTTCCTTGATACATCGCGGGATATGCTGGTACTGGAATAAAACTATTGGAACCCGTGACACCTGTCCAATTGATTCCGTTATACGAATAACAAATCGGAGTTGTGCTGGTGCCCGATGACGTTCCCACACTAACCCACATGGTTCCTACAGGGGGGTCCGTTCCTTTTCCCCAGTTGGCCGCCGATAATACTGGTGTATTGCCACCTTTAATTCCCACAATCGTAAACGCCGTCGGTAATCGATCATTATGCGGCCCCGTGCTATCATTCGTCGCCACCAATTGGAATCCCGTGAGTGCCGTCGCGACATTTCCACCAATTTGGATCCATTCTCCCGCGACCGTTCCAACCGTCGAAACCACCGTCG
>Ga0214921_10009418_pt1 | contig 12360 bp, 12 predicted proteins | sample LL1505_MetaG_FD_177992 | JGI IMG/M metagenome (GOLD analysis project Ga0214921, IMG submission 177992) | Freshwater microbial communities from Lake Lanier, Atlanta, Georgia, United States - LL-1505 | ecosystem: Environmental > Aquatic > Freshwater > Lake | place: USA: Georgia | collected... | reverse complement strand
CCACGACGACTTCCCAAGGCTTAAAGCGGGCCGTATGAGGTGCTCTGCCAGAATTATGTTCTTCAAGCCTGCGGGTAAAATCGGTTGTCACCCCAACATAGGTCCGATTCGGATTCGATAAACTTCTCAGCAAGTACACTGTTTTCAACGCACATCACTGCCCTACTTTGCTCCGCTTTCGCATAGCTTCCAAGGGCGACCCTCCTTCGTTTTTTGTTCGAGCGAAGCCCTCCGAAGCGCTGCTCGAACTCAATCGCTTGTGCGGAGCCCTCCGAAGCGCCTCCCCGATAGGGATAGGCGCGAAGGAGGGTCGGAGCGGTGGGATTTGAACCCACGACAGCCAGCTCCCAAAGCTGGTACTCTACCAAGCTGAGCTACGCTCCGGATTAACCCTTGCAATCTGCCCCGATTACGACATAATGCAAAACAATCCTAAACCATTATGAGAAGCGAACTTGTCAATTTAGCCTTAGCCAAAGTCAGTAGCCCGCAAATCTTGATCAATGTGGTCTCCAAACGCGTCCGCCAACTTGGCCTCGGCTACCGCCCTATGATCGCGGTCACACCCCGAATGACTTTTATGGATGTCGCCCTGCACGAGGTGGCGGATGGCAAACTCGGCTACGAAGTCCTCGGTGGCCCATCCAAAGACACTCCCGAAAAATCCGCGCGTAAAACCCGCGCCAAGAAGTCGTCGTAACGCCTCCCTAGGCAACGGGGTTCCGCACCCTGAAAACGATCGAAATCCAAAACCGGAAAGCCGGCCACAACTTCGCCATCTCCGAATCGGTCGAGGCGGGTATCGTCCTCACGGGTGCCGAAATTAAATCCCTGCGTGCGGGCGGAGGCGACCTCGCCCACGCCTACGGCAAAATCGAAAACGGCGAAGCTTGGCTCTACTCCTTTCACATCGCCCCCTACAGCCACGGCAATCGTGCGAACCTCGAAACCGAGCGCCCTCGCAAACTTCTCCTTCACCGCAACGAGATCATCCGATTCCTCGGCCAGATTGAGAAAAAAGGCAGTCGCGCCCTCGTTCCCCTCAAGGGATACTTAAAAAATGGCCGATTTAAAATCCTCGTGGGCCTTGGAACAGGCAAAACGCACCGAGACAGACGCCAAGACCTCATCAAACGCCAAACTGACCGCGAAGTGAACCGAGTCCTCGCCGATCGTCGCCGGAAATGAAATCACACCTTCGCTCCCTCGCCCGCCTCCTTCCAAAAGGTGTCATCCGCTTCGACCCCGCGACCCTTCAGGCCAACTCCACCGACGCCTGGGTGGCCTCCGCCCTACCCACTGCCGTTGCCTTCCCACGCAACACTGCTCAAGTATGCAAAATTCTCGCCTTCACCCACCGCTACCGTATTCCCGTAACCACCCGCGGCGCAGGTCGCGGCTACGTTGGCGGATGCGTCCCCGTTTGCGGTGGCCTTGTTGTTTCTCTCGTCAAAATGGACCGTATTCTCCAGATATCGCCTGCCGATGGCGTGGCCGTTGTCCAACCTGGCGTCATCACCGCCAAACTTGGCTCTACCGCCATGCGCAGAAATCTTTTCTATCCTCCTGACCCCGCCAGCCTCAAAGAGTCCACCTTGGGTGGAAACATCGCCACCAACGCAGGCGGTCCCCGTTGCCTCAAATACGGAGTCACTCGCAACTATGTCTTAGGACTAGAAGTTGTCTTGGGCGACGGCACTATCGTTCGGCTCGGCGGACGAACTCATAAAAATCGCACAGGGTTCGATCTCATCGGTCTCTTCACCGGCTCTGAGGGGATGCTCGGTCTTGTGACCGAGGCTACCCTGCGCCTGATTCCACTCCCACCCACCCGCTCCTGCTTGCGGGCCGAGTTCACCTCCGTTGCCAAAGCGGCAGCGGGAGTCCAAAAGATTCTTGGTTCTGGACTTCTCCCCTGCGCCCTTGAGATTGCTGATCCTTTCACCCTCGCCGCCGCCCGAAAAGCCATTCCCAACACCCCCAATTGCGACTCGATGCTCATCGTCGAATTTGATGGCCAGCCCTCATCAGTCAAAAGCGAGCTCGCCGCAGCCACAAAAGTTCTTCGCGCTTCCTCATCCAGGATCGTCACTGCGCACGGCAACGCGGCCTGTGAGAAGATCTGGGAGATTCGCAGGGGCTTTAGCTACGCCCTGCGCGATACGGGCCTCGTGAAACTGAATGAAGATGTCACCGTACCACGGGGCAAAGTCGTGGATCTCTTTCGGCTAACCGCCCGACTCCAAAAGAAGCATGGCGTTCCTATTTCCAGCTTTGGCCATGCGGGTGACGGAAACATTCACGTTAACCTGATGGCCCCTGTTGGGACAAAGCCGGACGATCGTCATATGCACCGAATCCTCGACGAACTGTTCCGTGGCGTTTTACAGATGGGTGGCGTCATCAGTGGGGAGCACGGTATCGGTCTCGCCAAAAAACCTTGGTGGAACGCCGCCACAACCCCTGCCCTCCGCTCCCTTCACACAAAAATCAAACGCGCCCTCGATCCTCGCCACCTCCTCAACCCCGGAAAGTATTTATAAGATTATAAGAACCAGAATTTGGAAAATTAAAGTTTAACAGCTTCAGCAACTCCATTTTTTTTGTTGATCATATAAATGTTGCCACACACCGATGGTTCATAGTGAATCTGGTTTTTTTGGTCGATGGTCGCCAGTAGGGATGCCTCAATGGAGAGGACAGATTTTCTCCCCAAAACCTCAACAGTAATTGGCTTTTGCATGCTAGGGCCCGCCCGAACTAAAACCGACCGTCTTCCCATATCATCTTTCCCGAAACTCAGAAGGTACTCTTGCCCAGCCACATCCACCACTTTGCATGATGTCCCCAAAGCCATTTCATCAATCAAACATCCTTGCTCGTCCCGTACCTCCAACCGATTTGTCTTATCATTTAAAACGACTTTGCCCCCCGCCCCACTCTCAACGCCTGCAACAATACCCGCCGCTTGCTGGCCAGCCGGATCAGGTGCAGCGGCCGTACCTATAGACACAAACCCCAAGCAAAGAATTAATGCCCACAACAAGTAGTGTATTCGCACGTGTCTTATCTGCTCTTTCCAAACCCGCCCGTCTACAGATATTTTAAATCGTAAGGAAATATTTTCGAATAACTCGACCTTGGTCGTATTGGCTCAACGCAGCTCTTTCAACCTCTGCTCGCGCGTTTCTTCTATCTCACTATTAACTCGTGTAATTTCTTCCACTGTCATCGAACCAGAGGGAAGAAGAATAGAACCGGTCGTGATTACGGTATCGATTCTAGGAGCATAGACAACTCGACCATTGATTATAACCACTAGGATAGAGCCCCGCCCTGTGCTTGTTCCTACTTCTAATTTCGTTCGTCCAAAATCGTTGAACTCGACCAGTACTGTTCCATCCACACAGGTCGAAACCTTAAGAATCTCTTTTTCCGTCACCTCAGGGAGGCTCTGAATAGCAATTGTTTCGTTAGGCTGGTATAGCGTCACCAAGGTCGAAGTAGATCCCTTCGCGCCCTCCGTTGCCTGCAAATGAATCCTCAACAAAAAGGGCGGCTTCTCCGCAGCCCCCATCCACAGCGTATACCCTACCACAAAGAGTAAAATCCTATATCCTGCCTTCATAAGGGCAGTATCTTATCCCAATCCCATCAAGGAAACGACCTGATTTGTCATTTTTCGTAAATCCTCCTATCATAAGATAGTGAACTCACTTCTGCCCACAATGGCGCCACTTCTTGGCTTACTTGCTCTTTCGATCCTACCTTCCTGCGCAGCCGACATTTCAGACACCGCTTCCCGCACCAGCCAACCTGACAAATTCCTATCGGCTCCTGGACTCATCAAGGGTGGGCTTTTCATGCAGGGCTCGAAAAAGCGATTTGAGGGCGCCAACGAACTCAATCTCGATTCCTATCAAGCTAGGATGGAAGTCTCTCCGGCCGAATTGGCACTTGAGAGAATTCGCGACCCGCAACCCAACGACCAGATCGTCATCAAATTCACTTTGAAAAATGAGTCGGATAAAGGATCTACCCTCTACTTCCCCACCGCTCAACGCTGTGAAGCCGTCATCCGCGATGCGGAAGGTAAAACAATATATACTTGGTCAGAGGACTACGACTTCGCACAAGACGCAGGATACAGCTACTTAAATGCTGGAGAACATCTAAACTACCAACTGACCATACCCTTCCAAGCTCTTCGAGGAAAAATCCCAGTCGGCCAATCCACCATTACGGCGAGTCTAGTGAACTATCCACAACTACGTGCTGAAATGCCGATTCTGATTCAGCCTTAGCTTGCTGATCCAAGAGGGAAAAAGGTTTCAGTTCGTTAGGCTTGTTTTTTGGCTTTAGAATTTTCTGCACCTCGTCTGGATTAAATATCTCCTGCCTTCCAACGCCTAAATCACGTTTCGTTAAATCTTCTTCACGCGAAACTCTCTCGCGCACCCGGATTAAACGCCCCTCATACATGCGAAGTTGGCCGTTTTTTTGGTGGTACTGAGGGCTCCTGCGTGTCACCCAATTGGGCCCTGCTTTGCTTGTCAGGTCACTCATCTGAATCTCGCTCTTTTTTTGGAAGGTCGATGCTTGTCTGTCTTCTAAATCTGCCTGAATAATTCCATCCAAGTTTGATCTCTTGGATTCAGACCACTCGTTCCTCCGAACGCTATAGGGGGACTCTTTAAAAGCCTGCAGATGCCTCGTATTGTAATCGGAATTTTCTGCACTTGCACATAGCTGTTGCTTTAACTCAGATTGCCTTCCTTCATACCTTTTAATTTGAATTTCTTTAGATTCAAACATCTTGACCGCAAATGCGCTGGTCTTGTTATTGGGGTTTTTAGGCAAAGACTCCTCTCCTATCCCTTCTTGCACGCGGGCCAGGTTTTCGGCACTTCCTTGAGCACAACCCATGGAAACGAGCCCAAAAAAAAACAATAAAACTGCCTGTGAAACCATCAATCCATATCACCTCCAAAGAGACTCCCCTTCCTGCAAAATCTTTTTTCCATTTTGCGAACTTGCCCACAACTGGTGAATGAATTTCAGCTAAACCTGAGCTGTTGATATGAAAACTAGTGGGTCCACCTGGATTTGAACCAGGAACCAAGGGATTATGAGTCCCCTGCTCTAACCGTTGAGCTATGGACCCGTGTCTTCCATCTTGTATCTACTAACGAAAGAGCTCAAACGGCCGCAATCTCCCGCAACAAAGCCTGATTCATCTTTGCCCCTTGCTCCAAGTATTCGATCGGAAAGGTTTCGTCCGGACCGTGGGCACGGCAGTCAGGCAAACTTAATCCCACTAGTAAGGTCTCCACACCTAAAACTTTCTTAATCACGCTCACGATTGGAATCGTTCCACCCTCTAAAAGATAATCCACCCTTTTTCCTCCCCAAGCCTGACTCAAGGCTTTCGATGCAGCAGGGCCAAAGCCTTTTGTGGGATCACAAAAATAGGGAAATCCACCATGATGCCGCGTCACCTTTAACTTCACCGTTTTCGGACAACGCTTTTTCAGATCCTTTTCCACGAGATCTGCAATCTGCTTGGGATCTTGGTGCGGCACCAAACGAAACGTCAACTTAGCCGAGGCCTTGCTGGGCAAAACCGTTTTGGGTCCAGGACCCTGATATCCTCCCGAAATTCCGTTGATCTCCGCCGTTGGTCTCATTCCGATTCTTTCAATTGCCGAAAATCCAGACTCCCCACCCAATGCCGGACTTCCTGCCTGACGTCTCACCTCCGCATCAGGAACTCCCAAGGCCTTTGCGGCTTTTCTTTCCCAAGCAGCCACCTTCCTTACCTTTTTGTAAAATCTAGGAACCGCCACCTGGCCCGTTTCGTGATGAAGCCCCGCCAGCAGTCGGGTCAGCACTGTAATCGGATTTACAACCGCTCCCCCATAAACACCAGAGTGAAGATCGTGCGAGGGACCCGTGAGTTCCACTTCCAAAGCGCTGATTCCACGCAAGCCGTATGTCAGAGTGGGTTTGTCAGGCCCAGCCATATTAGTGTCGGAAATGACGGCGACATCACACGCCAGATCTTCTTTTCTGTCATGCAAAACGCCTTCGAGATTGTCGCTTCCCACCTCTTCCTCTCCCTCCACGACAAAGATCACATCGGTCTCCGGGCCGCCCGCCTTGATTTTCTCCGCCACCCCCATCATATGGGCAAAAATCTGCCCTTTGTTGTCGGTCGAACCTCTCGCGACCACCATTCCGTCCACCAGGCGAGGCTCAAAAGGATTCCCCGTCCACCCATCCCCCATCTCCGCAGGCTGCACATCGTAGTGGCCATAGATCAAAACGGTACGCCGGTTGGCCGAACCGCTTTTCCTCCAAAAAGCCAAAACGACCGGTGCACCTGCCGTGGGCACAATCTCCGACTTCATTCCCATTCCCTTAAACTTTCCCGCCAACCAACTGGCACAATCTCTCATTGTCTGCGCACGGGCGGGATCCGCCGAGACAGTTGCGAAACGTAGGAAATCGAAATATTCCTCTTTTGCGCTGTTCAGAAGAGCCATCCCCATATTTTGCACCAGCCCCGCCTTGTAAGCCAGCCCCGCGGAAATGTTTTATCCGTGATTTGCTAGGGATAAAAACAACGCTAGAATCGTCAGATGTCCACATCTTCACTTGCCATTCCAACCTCATTTCCATCCTTCGACCTCGTGCGCCTTCTTCGCACTGTTTTCGAACCTTCGAAAGGGGAAAAAACATGCGTCCTGATCGATCTTGATGATCCTACGCAAGTCAAAGACTTCTCGTTCCTCAAGAATCCCTCTCTGACCGTTCAGAAGTACGCCCACGACATCTTCTACCAAGGGATCAACAATGGAGCCGGCAAAGAGCTGGGGCTCACAGGAGGCGACATGTACGCCTACAAAAAAACGGGCGGTAGCAATCTGGATATGGATGACCTTGCTGTGGATACCAAAGGAAACCGTCTCTCATTTGAAAAAGATATCTATCCAAAATATGACATCATCCTTTGCATCTCGACCTACTCGGCAACGGCTCCCCTCACAGCCTCGGCCAAGAAACACGGCTTCCGCGGAGCCACTCTCCACGGCCTTAATGATATCATTCTCAAAACCGGTCTCGCCGTCGACTACAACGAAGTCAGCAAGCAGGCGGAAAAGCTTCGTCTTGGCCTAACAAAATCGGACTGGGTCGAAATCGATTACAAAGTCGCCGATAAGTCCTGCACGCTTCACCTCGATCTTGGCAAGCAGGAGGCCCAAAAATCTCATGGTTTGTGCCGTGGCAAAACCCCAGACGTGGCGAATCTGCCCGCTGGCGAAGTCTATTTTGTACCCACTGACGCCCATGGGCAGATGCCCATGAAGTTCGAGGACGGTACCCTTGCCATCCTCGATGTAAAAAAAGGCCGGCAAGTGGGCGGAACCTTCCTTTCAGGCAACCCCAAGACCTTCGAACATCACGTTGCCAAGCTCCAGCGCGATCCCGTCGTTGGAGAGTTGGGCGAACTTGGTTTCGGCACTCAACTTCTCCCCTTCAGCGGTCGGGATATTCAAGATGAGAAGATTTTAGGCACGATCCATGTGGCAACAGGGCGATCCGATCATTTGGGCGGTCATCTGACCCCCGATAAGTTCGCTGAGAGGATTAACGCAACTCATGATGATATTCTTTACGCCCCCCACAAGACTCCCGAGATCAAACTTCAGCAGGTACGAATGCACCGTGACGGAAAGACCGAGGTGGTGATCGAGGCGTATCAACCTGCTCCCTACCTCCAAAAACTGCTCGCCTGAAATCATCGACCTACGAAAAGTCCTCCGTTTTGGCGGAGTATTTGGCGTTTCACTACCACGAACCGTTACGGCTACTTCCCAAGGGCGTTACTCCCCCCAAAGGAGTGCGTAATTTTCCCTACACTTGCGCCCATCTTCTCCTTTCGAAGGCAAAAGGCTCACCTTCGAGGGCCTTGGATCTGGGCTGTGCCGTTGGGCGCTCCACTTTCGAACTTGCCCGTCGATGCACTGAAGTGATCGGAATCGACTACTCTCGCTCTTTTATCAAGACGGCAAACCAGCTCAAAAAACGTGGCCACCTGAAGTTTCAACTTTGCGAGGAGGGCAACCGCACCACCCCATCTGTCGCTAAAGTCGATGCCCGTATCGAAAGAAATAACGTCCATTTTCAGGTTGGTGACGCCCTTCACCTACCAAGAAACCTAGGAACTTTTGACCTCATATTAGCTGCCAACTTAATCGATCGCTTGCCCAACCCAACTTTCTTTGCCTCAAAAGTGGCCCCAGGCTTGATAAGACCAAATGGGTTCCTTCTTCTTACATCCCCTTACACCTGGTCTAAAGAATACACCCCTAAAAGCAAATGGTGGAAAAACTCATTTTCGACCCTAAAAAAACTTCTCCAACCCCACTTTCGACTCATTCATCGACAAGATCTCCCATTTCTTCTCCGCGAGCACCGTCGCAAATTTCAGTACACCTTTGCCGACGCCACCCTGTGGAAGCGATCTGTAAATTAAGCTGATCTCCTATTCCCTCGGTTTGCCTGTCTGTTTCAAATCCGTTATGATCAACACTTATGGGCAAAACCCTCTTTCATAAGGTTTGGGATCGGCATGCCGTCGAAAAACTTCCCGATGGGTCGACTCAACTTTTTATTGGCACCCATCTGATCCATGAGGTCACCAGTCCTCAAGCCTTCGGCATGCTTCGGGATCTCGGACTCAAAGTCGCCTTTCCAAAACGCACCTTTGCCACGGTCGATCACATCGTACCGACAGACCAACGTGTGGAACCTTTTAAGGACACCCTCGCAGACGCCATGATCAAGGAGCTGCGCAAAAACTGTTCTGATTTCGGAGTGACCTTTTTTGATATCCCATCCGGAAAGCAGGGCATCGTCCATATCGTCGGACCTGAACAGGGCATCACCCAACCTGGCACCACCATCGCATGCGGAGACTCTCACACCTCCACACACGGAGCTTTCGGTGCCGTGGCATTTGGAATCGGCACAAGCCAAGTCCGCGACGTCCTTGCGACACAGACGATGGCTCTCTCCCCATTAAAAGTTCGAAAGATCGAAGTTCGGGGTAAATTAGGCCCTGGGGTATACGCAAAGGACATCATCCTCCACATCATCCGCACCCTCGGGGTCAACGGCGGAACTGGTTACGCTTACGAATATGCGGGCCCGACGATCGAAGGCCTCTCGATCGAGGAGCGGATGACCATCTGCAACATGTCGATTGAAGGCGGTGCCCGCGTTGGTTACGTCAATCCAGACGAAAAGACCTTTGAATATCTGAAAGGGCGCCCCTACTGCCCCAAAGGAAAGGACTGGGATGCCGCGGTGACCGAATGGCGAAAGGTAGCCTCCGATCCTGACGCCGTGTACGACGATGTGAAGGTCTTCGAAGCCTCTGAAATCCGTCCGACCGTCACCTGGGGCATCAATCCCGGTCAGGGTATCTGCATCGATGAGGCCATTCCCTCCCCCGAGCAACTTCCCGAGGCCGACCGCTCCTCCGCCAAAGAGGCTCTTGAATTCATGAAATTTAAGGCAGGACAAAAACTTGCCGGTCAAAAGATCCAGGTCGCCTTTTTCGGATCCTGCACGAACGCCCGTGTGTCTGACTTTGTGGAAGCGGCAAAGTTTCTCAAAGGCCGTAAGGTCGCAAAAGGAATTCGTGCCATTGCCGTCCCTGGCTCGCAGGGAGTAAGCAAAATCTGTGCTGAGATGGGCATAGACAAGATCTTTCGTGAGGCAGGATTCGACTGGCGCGAGGCCGGGTGTTCCATGTGTCTCGGAATGAATCCTGATCAGCTGGTAGGGGATGAGATCTGTGCCTCCTCTTCAAACCGAAACTTCAAAGGCCGACAAGGAAGCCCCACGGGACGTACCCTCCTCATGAGCCCTGTGATGGTTGCGGCGGCTGCTGTGACAGGTGAAGTCAGCGACGCACGCAAAGTCTTCGCCCAAAACTGATATGTCTCTCTCCCCAATCAAGAAAGTAACAGGTCGAGCCGTGCCCGTTGAGGGGGACGATATCGACACCGACCGGATTATTCCCGCCCGCTATATGCGGTGTGTGACTTTCGACGGGCTTGGTGAATTTCTTTTTCGCGATATTCGCCAAACTCCCGAAGGTAAAACCACGAATCACCCGATCGATCAGGCCCAATTCAAGGGCTCGACGATTCTTGTTTCAGGAATGAATTTTGGATGTGGGAGCTCCCGAGAGCATGCACCACAGGCAATCGTAAGGGCGGGATTCAAGGCCGTGATTGCAGGCAACTTTGCAGAAATCTTTTTCGGGAATAGCACGACCCTCGGTCTACCATGTGTGACCGCAAAGAAAGAGGATCTCGAAGCCCTGACTCAACTGATTAAGAAGGAACCATCGACTGAGGTGCAGATTGATTTGGAAGACCTCAAGGTTTCAGCAGGCAAACTCTCATTTCCGGTCACCATGAAGGCAAGCGCCCAACAAGGGCTCCTGTCTGGCCGTTACGACGCAATCGCCGATCTTCTGGCCAACCTGCCGAAGGTCAAAGAGCTGGCCGCGCATTTGCCATAACTCCAAAAAAACACGCCCCGCCTGGGCGCTAGGAGAACTTTTTTCGACCCTGGAATGCTCCAGAAATTGAGACTCCCGCCTCCGCGTCCGCCTTCCTAGAAAGGCATGACGTATTCGGATTAAGGTTTGGCCTCTTTTTTTAATTTTATCGGTTGAAAAAAATTGATCCGTCACACGCGTCAAGCAGGGCGCGAAGACTAAAATCAATCACTCAAAGAACTGTCCGGAGCTTGGCTTCGCACCGGGAAGCCAAGGACTGGAGAATCGCTTTCTCCCAGCCCCCGACTTCTTCTTCTGTCAACGTGCGCGCAGAGGACCGAAATTGCAAGCGACAACCAAGTGACAAAAATCCTTGAGGAACCTTCTTTCCTGAAGGGTCCACGAACCGGTCGAAAACAACGAGACTCTCCATTTCAGCAGGCGCCACAGCTCGAATCGCTTTTTCAACATCTGCAAAAGATACCTTCTCAGGGAGCACGAGAGCCATATCCCGTTGGATCCCAGGATAAGAGCTGACGGATGTGAACGGGGTAATCCTTGCCTTGGACACGGATACTTTCCCCTCGGCCATCCAAACGGTTGACTTCACCCCTACAGACTTTTTTTCGGTGGGACTCATCTCCTTCAAGGTCAAAGGCTGTCCAAGGGCTGCGAAACGCTTCCCAAGCTCATGCCAAATTCCTTGCAGGCTAAATCGATCCGCATCCACCTCAGGCTCTTGCCAGTGAACAGGTCGTTCGCGACCTGAAACGAGTAAGCCCAACCTCATCTCCTCCCTGCCCCCTTCCACAGACACTCGACCTAACTCAAAAAGTTTGAGGTCCATCAACCCACGAGAAATATTTCGCCCAGCCGCTCTGCTTAAATTAGGCAAAAGACTTTGCCTGTAGCCCGCGGCATCGGGACCTGCGGAAAGGGTGAGTCGAGCCGATCCTGCTTCATCCGATCGAACAAGGGCCCCAGATAAGACCTCGAAATATCCGCGTTCGACAAGAAAAGTTCGGATCTGCCTTCGAAGCTGATCTTCACGATCCTCCCCAGACTCCCCATCCACCAAGGAGTCAAGGGACGTGGGAACTTTCGACAAATCGGAAAGCCGTACCAACTCCTCAAAAAGATCAATCTCCTCCCGAACATCCCGACGCCATGAGGGGGCAACCCATCCGCCTTTTTCCTCATAAAAACCCAGGGACCCTAGTCGTTGGGTTAAATCTTCTCGATCCATTTTGTAACCTAAAATTTTCTCCGCCTTCTCCCACCGCAAGGGTACGGGCTGAGCCTTCAGGCTACCGGCAACCCCCACAGAACATAATCCAAGATATTTCTCCAACGCGCCTGCCTCCTGAAGTAACTGGACAACTCGCGAACGCGCTCTTTCGACCAATTCAGGATCTAACCCCCCTCTTGCAAATCGTTTGGATGATTCCGTGTTGATCGAAAGGCGCCGTGCTGCTCGTCGAACCATACCTGCGTCAAATGAAGCTACCTCCAGCAAAACTTTCTGTGTTGTAGGTTGAACCGCCGATTCGGCGCCACCGACTATGCCAGCCAATGCAACCACCCCTTTTTCGTCTGCCACAACCAGATCGTTCGGCGTTAGTGTATGTTTGCCTCCATCCAAACCCGTCACACATTCTCCCGCTTTTGCCTTTCGAACTTCCAAGGCAGATCCCTGCACACGGGTGGCATCAAATACGTGAACGGGTTGACCCGTCTCAAGAAGAACATAGTTCGTTACATCCACCAGAAGCCCCAGCGAG
>Ga0214921_10009417_pt1 | contig 12361 bp, 15 predicted proteins | sample LL1505_MetaG_FD_177992 | JGI IMG/M metagenome (GOLD analysis project Ga0214921, IMG submission 177992) | Freshwater microbial communities from Lake Lanier, Atlanta, Georgia, United States - LL-1505 | ecosystem: Environmental > Aquatic > Freshwater > Lake | place: USA: Georgia | collected... | reverse complement strand
GTTCCCACGTTGATCACTCCTTGCCCATCCTTGCTCAAAAATTAAGCAGGATAGGCGATTGGGGTGGCTCAAATTTGGATGCAAATTCTCTTCAAAGTGGCTCAGTTTTGGATGCCATTCAACACGTCTGTCTTTGCAAGCCCACTGGCAGGCACTGACCTGATGCGATAAAGACCTTCCAGGGTTAGTGGAGGTGCAGATGGCGACCGCTGCATGGCCCTGTTGCGCTCGGCATAGTCCGGGTTTTCATCGCGATACCTGCGCCAATAATCCGGATTGCGCTCTAGCCAGGCCTTTTGCGATCGAGCTTTGTTCTCTCGGTAGTCTGGATCGGCCTGCAGCTTTTCGAGGTGCCAGCGTTGCCGCCGTGCTTTTTGGCATACCGGGTCAGCGCAGAAGGTCTGACTGGGCACTTGGGGCCGAGGTTGGAACGGGGAACCGCAGTGGGCGCAAAGCTTTTCGGGCATCAAATGTCTCCATACAAAAGTTGTATGGAAACTCTCGTTCCCCCCGGTTCTTACCCCTAAGAAGTCACCATGGTTGCGCCTGCTGGCTAGTTCTGGCCAACAGGAGAAGATTCAATATGAAACTCATGAGTTTCATTTAATCCTGCCATCAGGAACCTGTAGGTTTCGGGGTGTTTGCATTATTGGAACCCATAGGTTAAGATGGCGACATTAAAACGTTACCTGTAGGTTCCATGGAAAACCAATTCCGCGATCTTCAGCTCCAGCAAATGGACGCACTTCTTGCCACTTGGAAGGCTGCGCAATTGAGCGCACGCCCCAGGTCTGGATGGGTGCGCGCGATTCGTGAGTCCCTGGGCATGTCCGCCGCAGCCTTTGCTCGTCGTCTGGGCATGTCCCATGCCGGTGTCCGCAAGCTGGAAAATGCAGAGGCGTCAGATGTCATCACGTTGGCCAGCCTGCGCAAGTTGGCTGAGGCGTTGGATTGCGAACTGCAATATGCATTGGTGCCTCGTACCAGCCTGTCGCAGCATGTGAAAGAACGAGCCGAGTCAGTGGCGCGGGAGCGCTTGCGCCCGATTGCCCATTCAATGGCATTGGAGGATCAGGCTGTCCAGGGGCCATTGACCAAGCTGCAACTGGAGCTGGCTATCAAGGAGTTGCTGGAAGGTTCGCGTCGCGAACTGTGGTGAGATATTGAATATGGAATTTCATTACGCCCCTGGGGCAACCCCATTAGATCCGGACGAAGCCGCAGGTTTGGTGCCGACGCACATTACCACCCAAGGCGATCTAAACGCATGGGAGCAAATCAACATCGTTCAAGGGGATCGCTGGGCTGCGCGCCAGAAAAAGCGGGACCTGCTGGATGAGGGGTTTATTCGAGATCTGCATCGCCAGATGTTTGATAAGACCTGGCAGTGGGCGGGAACATTCCGCAAGACCAATAAAAACATCGGTGTGGACTCGACACAGGTGGCGGTGAAGTTACGCAACTTGCTGGACAATACAAAATATCAAATCGAGAATCATGTCTTTGATGCCGATGAGACAGCAGTGAGGTTTCACCATCAATTGGTGTGGATCCATGCCTTCCCGAATGGCAACGGACGCCATGCACGTTTGATGGCAGATTTGTTGGCAATGCGTCTTGACCGTCCCCGACTGACGTGGGGCGGCGGCGAAGCATCCATCACCACGGTGGGGGAGCTTCGCGATCAATACCTTGCCGCCTTACGTGCAGCAGATCAGGGTCAGTTCAACGATTTGATTGCATTTGCTCGCAGTTGACGAAGGGAAGCGTGGGATGGCATGAACTTAGGAGCTTATATTTCAATCGGATCTGCAGTTACCGCGTTTGTGTCCGCGACTCTGTGGGTCATCGCAGCTCGTGCCCGAGTGTCCTATGACCCCAAGCCAAATGAAGATGGTTTTTATCCGTCCGGAATTTCAGATGGAGATGATGACTTCATTGAGACCGTGAAGAAGCAGGGAGAGTGGAACCGCTGGGCGGCCTATTCAGCTGCGATTGCCGCCGCTTTGCAGGGCATTTCGATGCTGCTCCAGGTCATTGAGTCGTCATGACAAAGAACGGAGAAATTCAAAATGGTTGATGCAACTATGGTTGGGGGTGCAATTTCTAGTCTGAAAACACTCTATGAAATTGCGAACGGAATGTTGACAGCAAGCAAAGATGCTGCCGTAAATGCCAAAGCAATAGAGCTGCTTTCCACAATTTCAGAAATACAAGGTCGCCTCCTTGAAGCTCAGCAATCAATGGCACAAATGCAGGATGAGTTGAGAAAAGCGAACGAAGAACTTTCGCGGAGAGCTCAATTCGATCGCTATGAATTGGCGGAGCCGTATAGGGGAACACGGTTGTATCGACTCAAGGCCGATGCGGCACGGTCGGGTGAGCCAACTCACTTCATCTGTCCCAATTGCAAAGATGTACTCAACAAGATCTCAATCTTGCAAGAGGATGGCAGTGCGGCCTATTGCAAAAACAAAGATTGCGGACAGGTCTTTGACATCGCGCCGCAACCAAAACTTGAACGGCAATATCACAATCCGTATGCTGTTTGATTTCATTAGGATGTGCTTGGAGAAGAATGCTTTTCCCCGCATGCTTGCGGCCAATAAGAGAGATCAATGATTTGATCGCATCTGTTCACAGTTGACGAAAGGGAGCCGTATGCCGAGTGGATTGCCAAGTGCGCAAGCATTGCTGGAAGACAAGAGCGTTGGCTTCTTTTCCATCGATACGGACGTAATTCAGAGCCATGCGTACAAATTCTCCGCTGGTGCGTTACGTGCATTGCCACTGCAGAGACCGGCTTGGCTGACCATCCAGCAAACTGAAATTGTTGAGCGGGAAGTCCACACTCATCGAATGGAGCCGGTGTCCAAGGTTGCCAAAGAGTTGAATGCGGCAATTGCAAAACTGCAACGCCTATCAGGGCTGAATTTCACCCCTGTCAGTGAACAAGTCAAAGCGCTTGATTCCGAATCTGTCACCGCTCGCAATTTTTCCAGAGAGTTCAGTGCCTTTGTGGCAAGCCTAGGTGGAGGCGTCCTGCCAATAGCTGGACCGGATTTGGCGCGGCAGATGTTTGACCGCTATTTCCAAGAAGCAGCACCATTCGAAGCCAGAAAGAAGTCCGAATTCCCCGATGCTGCCGCGCTTTTGACGCTGGAAAACCATGCCAAGGCAACCCAAAAGCAAGGCATCTTGATCTCGAAGGACGGCGGTTGGACAGATTTCGCCAAGCACAGTGATTGGCTCTACTGTGTGAAATCCTTGGATGAATTCGCCGCGCTGTTCAAGTCCACCAATCCGGTGGCAGCAGGCGTGACCGCGAAAGTCAGTGCGGAGCTCTCAAACACCGCCAGCAGTCTTTCTACGTTGGTACAGGCCGCAGTTGAAAACCATGTCACTGGCGCATATTGGAATGCAGATGATGTCTGGACGGGGTTCTGTCACCGTGTTGAGGCAGAGGTGGATCAAGCGCACTACCTTGGTCATTCGGTGGACCTGACTGGAATCGGTACATGGTTGGTGGAACATGACCCTACCATTTGCATCATCGAGGTCAGGGCGACAGTTCAGGTCTCGGTGGACGTGAATGTTGAATTCTTTATATACGACACCATCGACCATGAAGAGCTTAATTTTGGCTCTCTAGAGGTCTCACGCGATCATGAAATGGAAGTCGATGTGTTCATTACCTTGCGTGGCGATCTGGAGCATGCGGCTGTTGATGAGCTGGACCCATCAATTGAGCTAGCTGGTGGCGAGTATGACGTTGAGGTCGGAGAGGTTGAGCCTGACTTTGACGAGGGGCCATAGACGATATGAAGTTCGCATTGTTGTCAGGACAGCGTGTTGAGGCACAACCGAAATTGCGAGCGATTTGTCCTGCCTGCAGTGGTGAAGTTATTGCCAAATGTGGCCAACATATTGTTTGGCATTGGGCGCACTCTTCTCGATCGCACTGCGACCAATGGTGGGAGTCGGAAACTGATTGGCATCGGGAATGGAAAAATCGATTTCCCTCAGATTGGCAAGAAGTGCCTAGGGTCGATGCTCGGACAGGTGAGCTTCATATCGCAGATGTAAAAACCGCTGCAAATCTAGTCATTGAATTCCAGCGCTCATCAATTCATCCAGATGAGGTGCGCGCCCGTGAGGATTTTTATGGCCAGATGATCTGGGTGATCGATGGTCGAAAAAATGATGCCGATCGATTCAATTTCAGCAACATGCGAAGCCGCCCTAACTCTGACGGGATATCCCAGTTTCAATGGTTTGGGCGAAGCACACTTTTTAGTCGCTGGCATACATTGAAGCCAGTGTTTATTGACTTCGGGCCTGAGCATGGTTTTTGGCGTATCCTGAGATTTGATCCTAAAACCAAACGAGGCCTTGCTGGAGCATGTGATATCCCCGCATTTGTAGAGCTTGCTTCGAGTGGAACGACTGACTTTAGCTCAGTGGGTGGCCCTGCATCGATGTAGTAAATTGTGAGATGCGGGCGATACCAATTTCAGATGATCGGTAGATTTACATGACTTTTCCGGCTGTACCAGATGCGGCGATAGGTGCTATTGCCGCTGCCTCCATCGCAGGACTTCTTGCCTTTCTTGGCTTGATCATTGCAAAAGAAAACAAGACCTCTGAATTCAGGCAAGCTTGGATAGATTCGTTGCGTTTGGATTTGTCTAAATTGATTTCAAATGCAAGAGCGATTCGAGGGGCTGTTGCTGTTGGATATTCTGAAAAGTCGGAGCTATTTGATGCAACTGAAAGCTACTTCATTGAAATTAATCAGGTGGCAGTAGCTGTCAGATTGCGGTTGAACCCGAAAGAAAAAGCTTGCAAGCAAATTTTGGCAGGGATCACCGAGTTAGAGCGATTGATGATCGATAGCCCTTCGGACCTGGTCGCTTGTCGAGCCTGTGAGGACAAAATTATCGAGCAGGCGCAAATTCTTCTGAAGAGCGAATGGAAGCGAGTTCGGCGGGGGGAGCTTCTTTTCGCCGTTACAAAGTGGATTGGCTTCTTTGTGATTTTGGCTGGGGTGGCGCTCCTTATATGGACAGCGTTTCAATCGCCGAGCAAATGAGCATCATTTAAGCAACTCTCAAGATCTTTGGTGTTGCTGTGAATTTGACTCCTGCGCGGAGTCCAGACTCAAGCTCATCATCGCCTGTAGTTATGGAGCGGCAGCATTACGTTTTTTGCTCACGTTTGATGCGCTCTGTACTCTTGCGTTTTGCCGCCATAACCATAGGCGCCAGCCCGCACATCATCGACATGGATGTAGCTCTCATGGTGCAGGTCGGGCATAAGGTTTAAGAGGCCGTCATACACGGCCTGAATGTATGCCGCTTTTTCGAGTCGGGTGTTGGTCTCGTCTGTGATCTTGATTTCGACAAAGGCGCTGGACTTGTTTTGCGCAGCCAATGATTGGCCGCCCACGATCCAATGTTCTGGCTCTACATAGCGGATAGCGATGGAGGTCAGTTCGGGCTTTTTGCGCAATATCCGGCTTGTAAATTCCCCCAGCATTTGTGCCACCTGTTGGGTTTTCTGCTCTTGCGCTGGGCCACTGAGTAGTACGTTGAGAATGGGCATGATTGACTCCTTTGAACATTGGATGTGACTGTATTGATATATCCAATGCATGGAAACCGCTAATAATTGAAATTGGTTTTGCAAATTCTGCAAAACTTCTTAGAATGACCCATGAGCTTTCATTTGGATGATCTGGCCCTGTTTGCCCGGGTGAGTGCGTTGGGCACGCTGTCAGCGGCGGCACGCGAGCGCAACATTCCGGTCAGCCAAGTGACGCGAGCGTTGAATCGGCTGGAAGCTGCTTGTGGTGCTCGACTGATGCACCGGACAACTCACGGTCTGAGCCTGACTGATGAGGGTGACACCTTGTTGCAGCACGGGTCGCTAATGCTCGACACCTCAGAAGTGCTCAAAGCCGATTTGCGCGGTCGGCAAAACGAGCCCAGTGGTTGGGTTCGTGTCGGTGTCAGTGCCTCGGTGGCAGAGTCGCTCATCGCACCAAGCTTGCCTGCACTCTACGAAAAATACCCGCGCCTGCATATTGAGGTGTTGGCCGATGACCGACTGGCAGACATGGCGCGCGATGGCATTGACATCGCCATCCGCACCGCCGCCGTGCATAGCGAAACACTGGTGGCCAGGCAGATTGGCTCTGCCAGTCGAACGCTGTATGCCAGTCCAAGCTACTTGGCTAAGAATGGCACTCCGCAGCATCCGGACGAGCTGGCGCAGCATCACATGATCGGCAATAGCCGTGCCATTTCGATGAACCTGTGGGAGCGACAAGATGCAAAGTCAGGTCTGCAAATCAAAGGGCAGACGCTCACCGATAACTCTGCCGTATTGCTTTCCATGGTCAGGCATGGGGTCGGTATCGCACGATTACTAGACATCGTCGCGTCGCCGCTGGTCAAGTCGGGCGAACTGGTTCCTCTGCTTCGACCGTACTTCGATGTTCAAGAAATCCCTGTTTATGCTGTGATGCTGCAAGAGCGACACCGGCTTCCGAAAATTCGGGCATGTGTTGAGTTTTGGGCAGAATATTTGGCTGGCAATGCATTCGCTGTGTAACGGGACCTCGAGTGACGCCCTCTATTTAGCCATTGCGAATTTCGCTCCATCGCGAAGGCCTAGCTCAAATGCCTGGTCAACGGTAGTTCCTGGCCGACAATCCCAAGTGGACACGGGGACCTTCTGGCTCGGCTGCCAGTATGTTCGTCCTTGCCAAGCAAAAACGGTTGGAAGGCTCGGGTAGTGCCTGGTGAGTAGTACCAGCGTATGTTTCCGTTCTGCTGCAGTTTGAGGTGGGATGGGGGCGTTGTCAGAATATCCTCCATCGAACCCCCAGCGCCCCTCGACTTTTTGGGCCAGCATAAACGGAGCGGCAGCGGCTACAGCTTGCAGTAATGTTCGAGCTGATTGCCCGTCAGGGACGTCGTTCATGCTCAAAAATTCTTGCTTCAATCCAAGATAGCGCGGCAACTTGGGGTGAATGCTGTGAGCCAATTTCTTGTCTAATAAATAAGCGAGTGAACCGGCTGCCAGACTGCCTGCTAATCCAAGCGCACGAGCGGGACGAGTAATGGCGACAATCAGTTCGGAGCCTGCTGTCTTTAGTTTTTCAAAATGATGGTCGCTGGTGAAGGATTCGATCCAGGCAGGGTAAATGTGTTGATGCGCAAATTTCAGACGAAATTGGGATAAAGATTTCCAATCAAACAGTCGATCATTGCTCATGTAAAGCTGCTTACAAGATGCAAGTGCATCCCTGGCGGAACTGGTCAGAAGTGATGTGGCAATGGCTGCGCCTGCGCTGGTGCCCACCAAAGTTGGAGGAAGTTTCCATCCCATGTCCAGCAGTTGTGAAACGACGCCAGCCTGCCACCAACATCGATTTCCGCCTCCTGCAAATGCCAAGGTGTGGATGTCATCCAAATGAAGTTGTGTGGATGAATGGGGCATGGTTTCGTTTGTCCGAATGAGGATGTGTGAATGGAAATATGCGCCCCGACTCGGTGCCGCCTATTAAATATAAGCGACTGATCCACGACCATGCTCTCTGGCGGTGCCATAGGCGGCGACAAGAAGCGTTAGGCAGGGATACAATCAGCTCCAAGCAAGTGCCACTGTTGGCGCAAGCAATCGACACACGCACTGGGACGGAATTTCCCGAACCAGTGAGGTGGTTAGAGCAGATCCTTGGATGCACCCCATACTCCTCATTGGGGGGCAAACCCGGGACGGCACGTCTCACACCTACGGGATGAGTGTTTGCCGAACTGCTATACTCCACCACCAAATTCAACCGCCGTATTACTTTTGTACTACGGCGGTTTTCTTTTCAAATTGCGTAGCTTATTCAAGTAGAACCAAATTGAGATCGCCAACTAGCATCGTCGACGTAGACCGCATCGAAAGTTGGACGCGCTACAAATCTGGCATGTGCGAGTCGTGCGCTGCCAACTGTTGCACCATGCCAGTGGAGGTCAAAATGGCCGATCTCATCCGCCTGAACTTGGTAGACCCCTTTGAAGCTGAGCACGAAGAACCCAAACAAATTGCAAAGCGCCTTATCAAGGAGGGGTTCATTGATCACTTCAATTTTAAAAACAGCATCTTCACGCTTGCCCGCAGAAGCAGCGGCGACTGTCAATTCTTAGATGCCAAGGGCAGGCATTGCACGGTGTATGCCAATCGGCCCAACACTTGCCGTACGCACCCGCAAGTGGGTCCCAAGCCTGGCTTTTGCCCTTATGGGGCTTTGGCGCAAAGCCGCTCTAAATCAGTGACTTAACCTAAAAGTCACTCAATTGTGAAATTTTATTGACAGCAGTTATTTTCAACACAAAAGGAGAAAATAAGGCTTATGAATAGATTTCCCATGTTCCCCTGGCTCATTTCGAGTTTTCAAAGATGGCCTCTGGCCTTTGCCTTTTCCCTGTTGATTGGGCTCACAGCCTGTGGCGGCAATGCGAGCTCTGGGTCTAATGGAGCGGCTGGAAATGCAAGTATTTTGGACGTCTTGAACAGCGTCACCAGCACAACAGTTCCTCCTGTTTCTTTGCCCTCGGGCACTGACAGCATTTCCATGGCCAGTTTTTGGGAGGCGCAAGTTCTTAAGGGCTTTACCAAGGCCGGCGTATTAAGAGGCTATGCCTACGAAGATTTCAAAAGACTCACGCTGCTCACTGTTCCTACGGCCAATGCTGACAACGGCAAATCAACCCTGTTTTTAATCACGCACCCTGACCATCAAGCCCAAAGCGGCGACACGGTCACCATCTCTGGCGTTAACCTAGATTCATTGGACGTGCCTTTTACGTTTTTCAACAACTCATTTGAAGTGACCCGTCGCGACGCCAACTCGTATTACATCAAAGTGCCTTATGCCACCAGCAAGCGTGACGTTTTCTTGCTCAATGCAAACTTGTCTTACAAGTACTTAGAGTGTGCAGGCACACAAACAGTGGTTCAATCGCCTGCACTGACAACCGACCCTACAACGTATTTGGATGGCTACGAAGTTCGGGTTGCCAAATACACCGTAGAGAACTCATTCAGTGGGTGCAGTCCACCTGCTGCAAGCTTTACGACCTACAAATACTTTGCTGTAACCAACCCTCGTCCAGGGTTTGCTCTGAAATACCCTCTTCTAGGGCAAAGAGTGGTTGGAGGAGACTTTGGCACCACAGAAAAGACGTTCGATCTACCCTCAACACCTTTGAAGTCGGGCGACAAAGGCACCATTGGCACAATGAAATTTTACAAGTCATCGAACAAAGTTTTTTCAACGGGCAGCGCCATCTTGACTTATGAAATATTGAAATACACCAGCAACTCTGTATTCATTGCCATTTCAACCGATGCCTACAACGACAACTACAACTTGATGTCCCAAATCACAGAAATTTACGGCCGCGACCCCTTAGTAGACAAAGAGTACAAATTAATTCGCACCACTGTGAAGTACAACAACCCGCGTAGAAATGAAGTCATTATTGAGTAGTTTGAAACAGCAAAACCATGCACATGACTTCAGTGAGGACGATTAGAAGTTTCTCCCCATTGGCTCAAGAACTCGATTCAGATGTCGATTCAAGCTATAACCTAAGAAGCAACGCGAATTGAAAGTAATGGCCATGCGAGTTAGAAACAATCCACATTGGAGTTGGTATGCCGCTGGCTGTTTGCTCTTGACTGCCGCCCATGCGCAGCCCAAGCCACCTGCTGCCACTGCTGCGCCCGCGGGACCGCCAACAGCTGCGCCAGGTTCTTGTGTCATTGCAGATTTTCGCCGCATTGCCTTGACATATCACCATCCACAAGAGCGGCAAGACAAAGTGATCGCTTGGTTACAAACCAACGGCGCAAGTTGCACGCCTGCCCAAATGTCCATTCTGATATCGAGCCGTGCATCCCTCTTGGGCACTTCGGACACGCCCACTTTGTCTTCAGTTTTTGATGCACTGATGGAAAAAAAGCTGGGCAATGACCCAGCTGCACTCAGTCGTTATTACCAGCCTGTTGTTCAAGGACCTGCTCGCGGCAGCGCGGCGCCAGCGGCTGAAACCACGACGGCAGGACCTGGCCAAGTCGGTGCGGCAGGTGCTGCCCCAACGGCTGCTGGTGCTGTGGGCGCCGCGGGCGCCAATGTGACTGGCATTGCAATGATGGGCCAAACGCCTGGCATGGTTGCTGGCATGCCGCCAGGTGCTCAAAATATCAACTTCAACATGGGTGGGCCCAAACCGCCCGAAGAAGACATGTCTCGGAAGATGCCTTTGCCCTCTGAGCCGATGTTTCAATTTCCACCTGAATATGGCACGCCCTTACTCAACTACTTTGGCAAACTTCGGCGTCAATTTACGCGTTCGTTTTTCATGGAAACTTTGTCGCCAGGCAAATGTCCTGAGGGTCTGACTTGGCGCAACGACGGGTGCGAAGCCGCTTTCAAAGCGACTTGGCGTTTTGGTGAAAAAATACCGCAAGGCACCAAAACCTTTCCGGTTGAACCTAAGTTGGTCGAAAAACTGAACTTTGACCCAGGCTATACCTTTGTCCGAATTGGTGCTGATATTTTGGCGCTAGAGCGCGACACTGGCAAAGTTGCAGACGCGGTGTTCAATTTAGGTAAAGCAACCTAACGCCTGGCCATATTAAAAACGAACTCAGGGCTTTGCCTTTGGCTGCAAGGCTTGCTTGTACATGTTGACAGATGACTCAACTTTGACACTGCCCGACAATTTCAATCTGGCCATCGTATTTTGAGCGCGGTCCTTTGTCCTAAACGGCCCGGTGACCAACGCAAACTCTGCCTCTTCCTTGCCCTCCGTAAAGACAGGCACCACACGCGCATTGGCCAACCATTCTTTGTCTTTCATAGCGGCTCTGGCCTGCCTTAAGCTTTCAAAGGTGCCATGTTGCAACACATAACTGTCCTCGGGTAATCCCTTCAACCACAAGCGCCCTTGTATGGCTCCTTCTGGTAATTCAGTGATCACTTTTTCTGACTTGGCAGGCACGGGTGTTTCTTTAGGCGGTGAGACGAGAACTGGCGGAACAGATGCTGGCACGGGTTCAACCATGACGGGCGGTGCTGCACTTGTAGGTCCAACGACCACAGGCTCTGGCATTTCGCCTTTGACAATGGTGGGACCCCCGGTAGCCTCTGCTGGTTTGTCAGCGGGCAGTTCTACCTTGGTTTTGGCTTTGACTTTAGGCTCATACGTCTTGCTGTCAAACAAGGTGTTCAAGTCAGAAGCGAACTGATTGACAACTTGAGGATGGAGCAAGGCTGCCACACCCACCGAGATGGCCAAAAGTCCTGACATGATCAGGACCCAAGGCCACAGCTTGCGATTTGAGGCTGACTTTTTGATGGCTGATTTGGCGGTCTGTGCTGGTGGGTTGCTGGCGGGTTTGCTCGCCTTTGTGCCACTCTTTTCTTTGCTAGCTTTGCCAACTTGCTTGGCGGTATCTTTAGACAAGCGGTTGAAAAACTGTATGGCAGCCTCTTCGTTGCCATTTTTTCTGGCCTGCTGAATGGTGCTGAGTTTTTGCTCAGGCGTCGGCATTTCGAGCACCCAAGACACAAATTGTTTGCCCTGGTTGCAGATTGAAGTAGCAGGGTTAGCGTCCGATGTGTACATCAAAATTGTTGAAATGCCAGCGCCCGGAAATTGATGGACCAAGCGGGTGAGTAATTCGATTTCATACGAGCCCAATGCATTGGCATCGTGTACCACCCAAACACTTTCAGGAGCTTGCTGCGTTCTGGATTGGGTGGCCACATCGAGTGACAACGAACTGAGCAATTTGTTAAACCGCTCCAGCATGACTTCGGAGTCGGGTGGCATGAACACTTCGACTGGGGTCTGGTCCAAGTTTTGTTTCAAGCGCCTGATGAATGCCGCGCCAAAGTGGTCTAACAGCTCGTCAGAAGGGCTGACCATGACCAAGCTTTTGCCTTCTTTGGAAACGGCTGTGAGGCAGCTGTCCATTTGCAGACGGTCTGCAACTCTGAAGAAAAATTCAGCACCTGCGGCTTGGCTGTCCCCAAATTGATTCATGGATCGCTAAACTTATTTCAGTGATTGTGCATTTTGAATGGCCGTTTGGGCACCCGAAGCAGACTCATTGGCGGCCTGATTTTGGATGATCAGCCCAGATAGTTTAGCGCCATGCTCAATAGAAATAGAGCCATAAGAAACATCGCCGTTGACCACAGAATCTTTTTGAAACTCGACCCGCTCTGCGGCAAAAATATGCCCCGCTACTTTGCCAGCCACCATGATGCGGTGAGCTTTGATGTCTCCTT
>Ga0214921_10009416_pt1 | contig 12363 bp, 11 predicted proteins | sample LL1505_MetaG_FD_177992 | JGI IMG/M metagenome (GOLD analysis project Ga0214921, IMG submission 177992) | Freshwater microbial communities from Lake Lanier, Atlanta, Georgia, United States - LL-1505 | ecosystem: Environmental > Aquatic > Freshwater > Lake | place: USA: Georgia | collected... | reverse complement strand
GATCGTCTCGGCGGTCTCGATCGTCTTGATCTTCTTGATCGTCTCGGTGGTCTTGATCGTCTCGGCGGTCTTGTTCGTCTTCATCGTCGCCAAACTCAATTGTGATTGGAACGTGGTTTCTTTTATTTTTCGATTTTTTTGAGGGTTGACTCGACGGTCTCCTGACAGTACTACCAATGTGTGGTGATCGATTCAAGCCGTCAAGATGACTATCAAGTCTAGAATTTGGAACTCCACTTATTGCTGGAAATACACATCCAGGATTTGGGATCCTCGATGGACGTGACCAATTTTTGGTCGCATCAACATTTTTTCGCGAAAGTGTTAGTTGCTGTAGAGCCAGTAGATCGTCTTGATCAGATGATGCCATTTCCAAAGATAAATTGGCAACCGTTAAAAAATTGTTTCTTATTTACTATCAATTTTTTTATATATGTTTATATAAGTATGTCAAGATTTCCATATCCTTTAAAATCAAAAAGTATAACTATTTACGGAAAAGAATATTGCGAATATTGTCAAAAAATAAAAAAATATTTAAAAAACAAATATAAAGATGACTATGATAAAAAAGTTAAATATTATGATATCGACAAATTAAATTTTGCAGATTTTCAAGAAAAAATGAGGCCATTTATACACGATTATGATACAATCCCTCTTGTTTTTGTATTTGGAGATTTTATAGGGGGATATGATGATTTATTATTAATTTTAAAAAAAATGAATTTACCATATAATATGTTAAAATCGAATCAAATTTTAAATATTGAAAAAAGTATTAACCGGATTATGAAAAAACTAAAAGCCTAAAAATTTGTATAAAGACTTAAAAAAAAGAATATATCTTATATAATAGAATAAAAAATGGATAAATTACCAAATAATAAGAAACCATATTTATTAATAGATAGTAGTTATGTATCATTTCATCGTTTTTTTTCAACATTAATCTGGTTTACAAATGTGTATCCTCATATTGAAATAGATGATGAATATGATTGGTCATTAAATGAAATATTTATGAAACATTTTGATGATACGTATATGAAAAATTTAATTAAATATAAAAATATGTATAATATCCCAAATGAAAATATGATTATTATAAGAGATTGTCCAAGAGAAACAATCTGGAGAATGAATATATATCCAGAATATAAAGGAACTCGTAAAAATACATGTACATATAAGAATAAAAAATATAATATTGGAAATATTTTTCGCCATATTTATAATGTATTATATCCAAAATTGGAAAAAATACATAATTTTAAATTATTGAAAGTAGAAAATGCAGAAGCAGATGATATTATTGCAATATTTGCAAATAAAATTAGAGAAATGGACAAGAGCAGATTAGTTGTTATTATTAGCAATGATAATGATTATTTACAATTAGTAAATGAAAAAACACTAATTTGGTCTCTACAAAATAAACTATTAAATACAAAAGTTGAAATGACTGCTGATGAAATTTTATTAAAAAAAATATTAAAGGGTGATGAATGTGATAATATACCATCAATTGTTGGCAATATGTCTGATATAAAAATTAATGAATTAGTTAAAGATAATAATAAATTAGTTGATTGGCTAAATCAAAATAATAAGAATAATATATTTGATAATAACCGACAATTAATTGATTTTAAATATATTCCGGAATTAATTAAAAATAATATTATTGATCAAATGATTAGTACAATACCAGAAATAAAAGAAAATATTGAAGTTATAGATGAAGCACCTGTAAATAATAATATATTCTTAAATTTTCCAAAAGAATTTTGGAAAGAAACAGATGAAGTAAAAGTAAAATCAGTGAATGGATTTCATATTGTAAAAAACTGTAAATATAAGAATACATATTTAGATCAATATCATTATGTTTCTGAAAATTATTATTATTAAATTATAAGTTTTATGGATTGTATATATTTCTACATTGTCTAACTCGACTTGTTGAACGTCCCATTACATATAAAGGAACCTTTAAATTTTTTGTTCCAATAGGATAAGTAAAAATTGATTTTTGACATACTGATTGATTATTTCCAATATTATCAGAATTATCTGGTATATTTGAACAATTTTCTCCTAATAATGTTATATTGCATCTTGGTTGTAGTGGAACTTCTCCAAATTTTGAATATCCAGATGTTAATTTTGATATTGTTTCTACTTTTGGTTCACACCCAATAAATTTTTCAACTCCTTTATTTTTTGCATTACATTTTCGTTCTATATAAAATAATGCTAAAGCCATAAATATTATTAATATATATATCCAATCTATCATTATATTATAATGATAGAAAATTTTAGAAATTTGAATTTTCAAAAACATCTTCACAATTATAAGAATTTTTATCTATGATCTTTTTACCACTATACAATGTGTCCAATTTTTTCTCAGGATATTGAAAAAAATTATTTGTCCCATAAATATTCGCTGGATTATCATATGAATTATTCCAATTACATTTTTCAAATCCCTTCCCATCCAAATTACATTTTTCTTCCCAAATACCATCATATAATAATCGTTGTTTCTTAAATTTATATTTTCCATGTGAATCAACAATTGGCTCATCATTTTTCATAAAATACTTATTTCCAACAAAAAAAGATTTACCTTCTAAATTACCTCCTGCCGGAACATTAACTGCAGTTGGTGTTGTAAAATTTTCTTCTGTTTTTTTTATAATTGGCATTGTAAATAAAATAACTATTGCAAATATTAGCAATGTTATACAAAATAGACAAATAGAAATCATATTATATTTTTTACTAGATTAAAATTTATTCAATTACTTCTCTAATTACACCTCTAATTATATCTATATCTAATAATGGTAATTTTGGCTCAATCGAATATAACATCATTTTTTCTTCCGCGACCCATTCAAACTCATCTGGATAATATAAACATAATCTACCTTTCATCTCATCTGCTAATTTTTTTGGCAATAATTCAGAAGAACATTTTGGCAATACCATCATTAACTGTTCAATCGATGAAAATGGTAAACCATTTGGTAATTGTATATTATTTATATCTTTTACTTCCATTTTATTCAAATATTCAAATAAATCAGATGCAAAAGGTGACACCGAATATGGATTATACCAATACCAATTTATTTCTCCATCAAAATAATATTTTGCGGTAAATAATATACCATCAAAATAATTTTTACATATTGATTCTATACATACTTTATCATTTGTATTGGAATAATCAAAATCAAAGAAAATACTATAATATTGTTTTTTCCAATTATTATTTTTATAGTCAATCACCGAAAAACACTTCTCAAATTTTGAATTATACGGTATTCTATCCCATTTCCATTTATCTTCAGAATAACTATCATCAAAATTAGGCGGCGTTGGAATACGTTTTTTTTGTGCCAAAAATTTTAAATTACTATCCTCACTTTTTGTTAAGTATTCAAATATACTTCTCAAAAATCCATTATTTATACGAATATTTCCATTTAATGATGATAGTAAATAATTCTTACATTTGCCATAACAAATTGCATATAAATTTATTACAAAATCAATACCGTTATTAACAATACTTAATGATGGTAAACAATGTAAAAAATCATTTCCTAATAAAAAAGATAGAAATACATAATCTTTTATTAATCTTGTTTTATCTATCGTATTTATGTTAATATTTGTTTTTTCTGTTAATTCTCTTAACATCTCTTTATTAATAAGATCAGATAATATTGGTATACTAACATATAAAAATTCATTTAAATATTTTTTATCAATATGAACATTTTCTCTCAGTAAATATATATTGTTATTCGAAATAGTAAGTGATAATATAATCAAGTCAGCATCTAAGCCATAAATACAAATATTTTTATTCTCATACTCTTTATTTCTTATATCTGCGATAATCTTATGCTCTCCTTCGCCAAATTTCTCGGAATCACTTAAAAACATATTTACTTCTCCAAAATATTTTGTATCAATTGCATTCTGAAGAGATTCATTCAATAGACGCATAAACTGAGTTCCAGGTGTTATTTGGTTCGTATCCAATAATTCTTCTTTATATATCCCATATTTCTTCTTTATATCATTATCCCATTCCTTCAAATATGGACTCTTATAGCGCCTCAATCGCTGTTGATGCATCTTTGCCATTGGAACAACGCCATCAATACACATATATGCATCTTTTGGTTTTACTATATTTGAAATAATATATTTAGCATATTTCAATATATCTTCTATTAATACTTCTTGTTTTCTTCTTAAAGTAGCATTTTTTAATATATCATATTTATCTTTCATTAGATCAGCATAGCAATGATAAATTAATCCATTGAAATCAAAATATAAAATATCAACATTTTCTTTAGTTGATATGATATGTTTATATTTTCGGAATAACCATCCAAAAAGTTGTGGAACACCCATTTTAGTTTACTTTATAATCACTTTATACATAATATCTTTTTAAATCATTTTTTTATTATCAATTTAATTATAAATGTTAGAATTTTTTAAAAGTAATGATTTAAATAAATCAAAAGAAATATTAAGTAAAAATTTTAATAAATCAATTGATCATAAAATATTTAGTAAAAAAGATGAAAATAACCTAATGATTACCACATATAATATACATTTTTTCTCACTTCCATTGATAAATATTCAGATTGGATTAGATAAATTAATGAAATTTTGTAAACGTTCTAATTCAGATATAATTATGCTTCAAGAGGCATTATTTAATGATGAAATTATTGATTTTTTTAAAAGTAATCATTATGTATCGTATGTATGTGATACATATATATATACCAATAAAAACGATTCATACTTTTATGGAAATATAATTCTTGTTAAAGATAAAATTAATGTAAAAAAAATATCGAATGTATCATATATTTCTGGATATCAACAAAGAAAAAAATGTATTGTTAATATCATTATTGAATATAATAATTATATATTATCATTATACAATGTTCATTTAGATGTATGGGATCAAAGTGGAAAATGTCGTTTAGAACAAATTAAAAAAATTTTGAAATTAATAGATAAAGATACGACCCAAAATATTATTGTATCTGGCGATTTTAATTCAATAAAAGAAAGTGATTATTCTAAAAATGAAAAAAATGCACTCAAAGAATTTTACAGTACTTATACTAAAAATCCTTTTAAAGAATTGCAATTTTTGATTAATAAAGGATTTATTGATGTTGCTGAAGAATTTAAAGATAAAATTAGTGCATCAGTTTGGTCAAAACAGAGGGTTGATTTTATCTTTTTAAAAAAAAAATTTAATATTAAAATAGATAATTATTATACACATCATATAGATGGTTCTGATCATTTTCCGATTTCAATTGAATTAGTTAATCCTGGTAAATTAATATTAGATAAAGGTAAAATTCTTTCAAATAATAAAAAATTAGTTTATGAATTCAAACATAATAAATTTAAGTTTATTTTAAAAATATTACCAATTTGGAATAAATATTGGATAAAAATGCAAAGTTTTTTATTAAAATTGGATATTTCAAAATCAAAAATATATTATGGTCAAAAAACCGCATATAATGAATATATAATCACAAAATATATGTCAAAATTAGTTGAAGATAAAATTTCTTTATCATTTCTAAAAATTTTGGATGCATATAAGACTGATTCATTGCCAATGAAAATTAAAGAATTTTCTTATATTCCAAACCAAAAATATTATTTATTAATTCAGCCAAAATTAGATGAATGCAAACATTCGTCGATTTTTTCTGAAAATGAAGATTTAATTGTTTTTCAATTACAATGGGCATTATTTATTTCTTATAAATTATTTAAATTTATTCACGGTGACATATTATATGGATACAATAATAACTTACTGTGTTATACATTTTATTTAGATAATAAAGAATTTCTTATTATTAAATATCATAAATTAATTTGGAAATTTCCAATTAAAAATAATAAACTTCCTTCCATTATAATGTTTGATTATGAATTTAGCAATTTTAACTATAAAAATATTAATATTAATAATAAAATACCATTTTTAAAATCATATAAAAATAATAATAAAAAGAGAGAATTAGATATTCTAGGATATAATATATTTTTGAAAAAAATGAATATATTAAAACAAATACCCAATATAAATATAAAAAATAATATTAAATTATTAGATGGTTTTAATAAATATATGATTGATATTTCTGAATTTAATAAACTTGATCCGAATAAATATTTATTATTAGATGGAAGTTTCAAAAAATTATTATAATTATAATAATATGCCTCATATTAAATTATCAGAATACAGTGCGAAAAAAATTTATTTACCAGATTGGAATATTATTAGAATTAATAATCCAAATTACAATTTTGTGAATCAATATAATGAAAAATATATTATCAAAGTTGACGAGTTTATTAAAAGAAGAGGGAAAAAAGGTTTAGTAAAAATGAATATTTTGAATAGACAACAAATTGATGAATTTATATCTGAAAAAAAAGATTATAAAAATTTTATATTAGAAAAACAAATTAATGTTGTTGAAGAAAAATATTTTTGCATAATTCTGAAAAATGGAGTAAAAGAGTATATTTTTAATAATAATGGGGGTGTTGATTGCGATCCATATAAAAATAGTATAATTTCCAATAATATTGATAATTTGCAAATTAATATACCCGAAATAAATGATGTATTATATAAATTAGATGAAATGTTTGATAATATTTATTGTAATTATTTGGAAGTAAACCCGCTTGTTAAAGATGAAAATGGAAAATTCTATCCAGTAGATTTTGCGATTAAAGTTGATAATTGTAGTTTTCCTTTTTGGAAAAAAGAAGATTATAATCATTATCTAGATGGAATTAGTCTAGACAGAACAGACAGAACAGTTGAAAAAAAGATAAATGAATTAGATGAATCCAGTGGATCGAGTTTAAAGTTTAAGATATTAAACCCAACTGGAAATATATTAACATTAATTGCTGGTGGAGGTGCAAGTGTATTATTCACCGATGCAATTGTTAATCGTGGAATGGCAAAAAATCTTTATAATTATGGCGAATACAGTGGTAATCCAAGTTTTGACGAAACTTACCAATATTGTTCACTTATTTTTGAGTCTTGGTATAATTCAAATATTGATAATCGTATACTTATCATTGGAGGTGGTATTTCCAATTTTACAGATGTTGCCCAAACTTTTAAAGGAATTATAAAAGCGATTGAAGAATATAAAGAACAATTTATACAAAATCATGTTAAAGTATTTGTAAGAAGAGGTGGTGTTAATGAAAAAGATGGATTACAAATGATTCGCGAAAAATTGGATTCTTGGGGTATCCCGATTGTCGTAAAAGGAACTGAATATCCAATAACTCAAATAATTCTAGATATTTTCCCAAGTAATCTAATTGATTCTACCGATTCTACCGATTCTACCGAATCAAGTGATGAAAAAATAATCTCACCAGAACCAATAACAATCTGGAATGATAAGATCATTTTTGTTGGTAATCATACCACAATTATCCAGCGAATTATTGATTATGATTATTATGTTGGCAAAAATGAATCTGATATATTATGTATTTATGATGAGTTTATTGAATCAAAAAATCAAGTTTTTTTTTGGGGGACAAAGCGAATAAATGTGCCAATCACAAACAATATTGCAAGAATAACTGAAATATTGGGAAATAAGACGGCAACTGTATATAACTACGCATCTGTTCGAAGTTATGATGGAATTATCCGAAAATTAGTTGAAATCCAAAATGTAAAAACATTTTATGTTATTGCAGAAGGAATTCCCGAAAGAAAAACAATTGAATTATGCGCATTTTTGAAATCAATGGGAAAATGTTTACTGGGTCCTTCATCAGTTGGTGCAATAAAAGCCGGTGTGAATGGTCAACGAATTGGAAATGTTGGAGGTCTTATTGATAATATTCAGAAATGTAATTTGGTTCAATATGGAAATGTTGCTATTATTACAAAATCGGGGGGATTACTAAATGAAATGCTAAATTTTTGTAATAATATTGGATTAGTCATTGGAGAAGCTGTATCTATCGGTGGTGATGCATATTGTGGTATCCGATTTATTGATCTACTGAAATATTATGAATCAGTTGATTCGATTAAAATGATTATTATGCTAGGAGAAACTGGTGGAACCGCTGAAATAGATGCTGCAAATTGGTGGAATAAAAATGGGAAGAAGATGATTGTGGGCTGGTGCTCTGGGACGAGCGAGAAGAGTTTTGGAGAACAAATTGAATTTGGACATGCAGGAGCATCCGCAAATTCACATATGGAAGAGGCATCCTATAAAAATAAAAAAATGCGACAATTGGGTGTCATTGTTCCTGAAACATTTGAAGAGTTAACATTTGTACTAAAACCAACCCTTCATAAATTTGTTAGTCAGTATGGGAAAGGACGGAATGTTCCAATGGATATTGATTATGCGATAAAAAATGGATTTGTTCGCGCAAATCCCAGTATTATTACTTGTATGACGGATGAACGGACAGACTTAAAATATCGGGGTGAACTTATTGATCAAGTTGTTGGGAGAAAATTTAGTCTTGGCTATACTATCGCTAATCTTTGGCTAAATTGCCAGGTAGATGATTGGGCGGCAGAATTCATAGAGAAATCACTTGTAATTATGGCGGATCATGGACCCGCCGTAAGTGGTGCGCAAAATACAATAATAACAGCGAGAGCCGGGAAAGGATTAGTGGAATCATTGGTTTCTGGATTATTGACAATCGGTCCTCGATTTGGAGGAGCCGTTGCAGATGCGGCAAAGGATTTTTATAATGCTTGGAAGGCAAATGAGAGCCCCACTGATTTTGTCGTTCGGAAGAAGAAAGAGGGGAAATTGATTATGGGTATTGGTCATCGTGTTAAATCCAAATATAATCCAGATAAACGAGTTGAAATAATCCGAAAATTAGTGGCAGAGAAATTCCCGAGTAATAATGGAGATAATGTGTTTTCTTATGCGATTAGTGTTGAAAAAGAAACATTAGCGAAAAAAGCGAATCTAATTTTAAACGTAGATGGTGCAATTGGCGCCGCTTTTGTAGATATTTTGATGCATTATGGGAGGGAAACGTCGATTTGCAAGGGCGATATTTTAAATGGGTTTTTCGTATTGGCGCGAACAATTGGATTTATTGGTCATTATAATGAGCAGCGAAATAATGGACTATTTCGTGCGAATTCATGGGATATTGATTACGAATAAAAATGGTATAGCACATATGCACCAATCACAATTACAAATTGTGTAATATACATATTTTTTGTATTAATTTTCTTCTTCATAGCTAATATGAGGCTTTCTTGTGTAAGTATACGATATTTTAATTTTTTAATTCGATTTTTGTAGTCTTCTTCATCTTCCTTATATCCATCAATAATTTCATTGAGATGTTCTTCATTCTCGCGCAAATCCTCAATTGTTTTCTCAGTTGCAGAAATTTTCTCTTCATATTTCGAAAGTTTATCAACATTACGATTGGTTTCAATCAACATATTCATAAATTTTGCTTTTTGGTGCTCTTCATCGCACTCGAAGAATTCATCGATTGCATCAACTAATTTTGCTTGATTGATCATTTTTGCATATGTTGCCATTTCTTTCGAATCTTTCTTATCTTTCTTATTTGAGTCTAATTTATCCACGACATCTTGATAAAGCTGTTCAATACCTTCTCTTGTGCTTTTAGAAACTTCGGACTGGAGGTCTTCTGTCCTTACTCTTTTACAAAAGGCTGGTGCTTCTGGAATGTATTCTTCATTGTCTGAGTTGTTAGCGGCAGACATTATTGGTTAATTCTTTTTGTAAAAGATTAAGAATTTATAAAAAAATAAATCATTTTTTTAAAAGGTTTAAAAAAAGCAGAATTATTTGTAAAAATTGATTTATTATATTTCTAAGTATAAAATTATTATATTATAATGCCACAAAAGAAATGTATTGAATTTATGTGTGAAAAATTTGCTAATGGAAAATCTGATAAATGTAAAGCTCATAATGCATGTGTTAAATGCAATGAACCTGAATGCACAAAAAATGCTATAAGAAATAATGAAAAATGTATTTTACATGGTGGTGGGAATCTTTGTAGCGAACCTGGATGCACAAAAAGTGCAGTAGGTAAAACTGATAAATGTGTCGCTCATGGTGGTGGAAAACGTTGTAGCGAACCTGGTTGTCAAGTAAGTGCTATAGGAAAAACTGAAAAATGCAAACGACATGGAGGGGGCTTCAGGTGTAATGAACTTGGATGCCAATCAAGTGCCCAAATTAAAGATGGGAAATGTAACCGTCATGGTGGAGGCATTAGATGCAATGAACCAGAATGTAAGGCAAGTGCTAGAGATAAAAGTGATAAATGCAAACGACACGGTGGAGGCTTCAGGTGCAATGAACCAGAATGTCAATCAAGTGCAGAAAGAAAAAATGGAAAATGCAAACTACACGGAGGGGGTCTCAGATGCAATGAACCAGGTTGTCAAGCAAGTGCAAGAGGTAATACAAATAAATGTGTAATGCATGGAGGAGGATTAAGGTGCAATGAATCTGGATGCACAAGAAGTGCTCAAGGTAAAACTGATAAATGTATTACACATGGTGGAGGATATCGGTGCAATGAACCAGGTTGTCAAGCAAGTGCCAGAGATAATACAAATAAATGTATTACTCATGGAGGTGGCGATCGCTGTAATGAACCTGGATGCACAAAAGGTTCAAGAGGAAAAACTGATAAATGTATAGCTCATGGTGGAGGTTCCCGTTGTCCTAATTGTATTGATTGGGTTGATTCCCGCAGTGGTTCTTCCAAATATGACGGATATTGTGCAACTTGTTTCAAACGTATTTTTCTGGATGATGTTCGTAGTAAAGTTATTTATTTACATACAAAGGAAATTATGGTGAGAAACTCTATAAACTCAAATTTTGAAGGATTTGTGCATGATAAACCATTATATACAGGAAATTGTGATTGCATACATCGTCGTCGCATAGATCATAGAAAATTAATAGGTAATACTATTTTAGCAATTGAAACTGATGAGTTTGGACACCGTGGATATGATTCAAAAGATGAAGAAATGCGTTATGATGATTTATATATGATTCATAGTGGTAAATGGATATTTATCCGGTTTAATCCAGATGATAATATTAGTAAAGTAGATATTGATGATAAAATCAATGTATTGATAGATAAAATTAAAGAATGTATCTCACGAATTCAAAATGAAGAAAATTTAGAATTGTTAGAAATATATAAATTATATTGCTAAAGGTTTAAAAAAAATATAATACTATTAATAAATGGGTCAGAATGATCGAAAAAAAAAGACATATGAAGAGACTTATAAGTCTAAAGAAGAAAGATCAGCTGAAATAAAAAATTTATTGAAAAAGCTGAGTGATCTAGAAATCACTGCAAAGACTCCTGGCATGATTGATTTTTTGAAACAATCAAAATTATTTGTTGATGACGGGATTTTCTGGAAGGGACATATTCCTCTGAAAGGGACCCATAGAGTGTTGCACGGATTTTTAACAAACAAGAAGTCAATTGTGTCTGACATAACTCTTAAATACGTTAAAGACACAGACTAAAAAATATCTCCAAATTATCCTCTTCAACTGATTCAATATTATCTCTGAAAAAATTTATTTTTTCAATGATTTCATCGTTAGTCAGGTAATCATCCAAATCTTCGAAATATTGTATCAAATCCTCGAATCTGACGCATAATTCTTTCATATCAATGTCTAGCATTAAGCAAACTTTATCGTAGAAATAATCGGTTTGGAGGGTGACATTCTGATCGTAATTTTTGAATAAATAATTCGCATGGATGAAGTTGCAAATAACTTTCATTTCGTTGTACGTGAGGATATCGCTGAATTTTTCAAAATTTGTGTTCATCCAGTGGTTAATATAATAATAAATTAACTCTTTCTTTTTCAATTGGAGATCATCCTCCAATTTTTTTATTTCTTCTTCCAAATTCTTAATTTTTTTACTCATTGTGGGCGGGTGAGGGATACTTAGTATTAGTATATTTTTTTTATATTGGGATGAATGATTTTCTATTCATTATTATTTATTTATGGTTCTCTAGTCCAAAAGTCAAATATTAAATACTTATCAGCATTTTCTATATCTCCATTATTAAGATATAAATCTTTTAATTTTATTGCTGCTTTATTATATCCGTTATCAAGTGCTTTTTGATAATATTTAATTGCATTAAGAAAATAAGTATTTTCTAGTGGATATAGT
>Ga0214921_10009414_pt1 | contig 12367 bp, 14 predicted proteins | sample LL1505_MetaG_FD_177992 | JGI IMG/M metagenome (GOLD analysis project Ga0214921, IMG submission 177992) | Freshwater microbial communities from Lake Lanier, Atlanta, Georgia, United States - LL-1505 | ecosystem: Environmental > Aquatic > Freshwater > Lake | place: USA: Georgia | collected... | reverse complement strand
AGCTAGCAGACCAATCTGCTCTCTTAGTACAGCAATAACAACATTGATGTCTAGTTCTGTTGCGTCATCCATTTGCGTTCCCCTCAAGTGTTTTGATACGTGCGTTTAGATCTTGAATCAATGCCAACATACCTGGAATTACAAAGCGCTCATTCCAGTTTTCAACTAATCCATCTGCGCCACGATCTGCAGCAATCGGATAGTGTTCTGCAACTTCTTCGGCAATTAGTCCTGGTACAAGAACTCCTGATCTATTATCAGCAGCATCTAAATAATCAGACTTAAACTTAAAAGCTCTGATTGGTAAACTTAATAAACCACTTGGATTTAGATCAGCAACTGTTGAAAGATCAACTATGTCCTGTTTGAAACGAGCACTAGAAGCAGTACTTCGTCTTGTACGACCATCTGTGTCCATGCGTGTATTTGCCGCGTTAGCACTAGTTGATGAATCTTGATTATAAAAAGCATCTAGAGTATAAACATTTCCATTCATCACAACGCCTGTTGAACTAACCTCGCAATAAATACCTGAACTATAAGCAATCTGAGCACTGCCTGATGAAACATAGGTTTGCGGATAAGTGGTTGCAGCAGGATTAAAAGTTGAGCCGTAGTGCATAATAATACCGCTAGTAGAAGCTGGACCAATATGTCCAACAGTTGAGCTAGACTCCGTGAATGAAATTGAGTTAGTTGAAGCAGATACAGTTACTCGACGTGCTCCTGAAGAAGTTCTAAGTGTAAAAGCAGTTAGCGTTCCTGCAGTTAAACGGTCAACTGTAATTGATCCTGCTTCAATTTCTGCTGCTGTAATTGTATTTGCGGCAATTTCTGCTGCTGTGATTGTTCCACCAGCAATTTGATCTGCTGTAATTGTAGCAACAGCAATATTACTTGCTGTGATTGTTCCTGCAGCAATTTTTGAACCTGTAATAGTTCCTGCAGTAATTTGCACTGCTGTAATTGAACCTGCAACAAGCACGCTTGCATCTAATGAAGCTGCTTGAATCCGAGCAGCAGCTAAGTAACCAGTTGTAATTCTACCAGCATCAAGGTTTGAAACGGTAATCACAGAAGCATCAATAGTTCCGGCTGTTAACTTATTTGCAGAAAGATCTGCAATTGCATTATTGCCTAATGAGAAAGCAGAAAATGCACCACTTGTATACCGATAAAACTTATTATCATCATCTGTATCAAACCAAAGATCTCCTTCGGTAAAAGGACCAGTGGTAGGCATTGTTGTTTGCCTATAAATCTTATTTTTGCCATTTGCGGTTGTTTGAGCTGCGGTTGCTGCGGCCGCCGCTGCTGCGGCTGCGGCTTCTGCTGCCGCCGCTCCTGCTTCTGCAGCTGCAATTCCTGTGTCTTGGACTGAGACCCAAGCAGTTCCTGTCCAGTAATATTGTTTATTTCCATCGTCAGTATCAAACCAAACATCACCTTCAGTTAAAGGAAAAACAGATCCATCTGGAGCAGTTGCTTGTCGATAGATGTGATTTTTTCCATTAACAGATACTTCAATAGTATTGATTTCAGTTTGAAGTTCATCTGTTTGTTCTGTTGTTGCAGCAACAATAGGAATAATAGATGTTTGAGTCATGCCAGTTGAAGTAACTGTAATTGGAGTAATTGTGATTTGCGGACAAAGTGGCATTATTTCCCCTAAATCGTAATTGTATACGGATCAACTACAGATGTGAAGTAACTAACTCTCCAGTTATCTGCTGATATTGAATGAGCTAATCCTTCTACAACACAATTGATAGTAATGTTTCTATTGTCATATGTAAGACGTTTTACTTGCACAAGATCATTTAATTCAGTTTCAAGCATATCTGTTGCAAGACTACCAATACCTATTGCTGTAAAATCAATTTGTTCTGCCAATACAACCGCGTCGGCATCTTTTCTTGCAGCATACAAAGCAAGATTTGCAGCAGAAGTATCATTTGATATTGGAGCGTCTAGTTTTTTAGACTTTAATCCGTATGTAGAAACACTTGAAGTATATTTAGCCGTCTTTTGAGTTTTGCCAGGTCCTCTAAATACTATTGCTTCATTGTAAACATAATCTGTTCCGGGGTTAGTAATAATACCATCGTACCCAACACTATTAGCATCACCCTGATCACTAAATAATAATTGCGTTGGTCGTGTAAACTTGTCGGATAATGGAACAAGAGTTGCTGTTCCTGTTCGACTTACGTAAAAACGTCCGCCAATACAATTAGCGCATTGTTCTAACATTTCAAGACAACTCATATTTTGTTTTGTTTTAAGCATTACCGTTGTACCAGTAAGACTACGTGCGGCAGTCCATGAAGCAAGATCAAGTGCTCTAGTTGCTCTTAATGCTGCAGTTTCAGAATAAGCACTTGTTGCAAGAGCAGGTGCAATTGCTTTGGCAATTTGTGCAAGACCATCAACAAATGTTAATGAAACCGTAGGATAAATGCCTTGGTTTACTTCATTGTTTTCTAAATAACCTGTATAAATAGTTGTTGCATTGCCTTGGATCTTTACTTGCATACCAGCAATTAAAATGCCATACCATGGACTTGATGTGTTGCTTGGATCAAACGCTCCAGATTGATTATTAAGAACTACATCAGCAGTTCCTGATTCCAGGAAATCATTTTGATATCGACGACCTCGACGGATATCAACAGATAACAAAAGATCCGCGCTAACTGCTGTATAAGCACCACCATTGCTAAAAGAAACCGTAAGCGTAGGTGCATTAGTTGGCATTATAGTACCGCAAACTGACTGCCGGTTCGGCGTCGCATAAGAGTTGCAAGTCCATTTTTAATGCCATTAACAAGATCACCTTGTGAAACAACTGAACCAGCAACATTTACAGTAATATTTCCGCCATTTGATGTTGTGTTTTTAGCAATGTTTCCATGTCCAGCTGATGCTAGCAATGAAATAGTTGGACTTGATATACCAAGTTTTTGTTGCTTGATCTGATTTTTTCTAATTGCTTCAAGAGTGACTGGATCAGTTTCTTTAAGTCCCTTTAGTCCAAACTTACTTTGCAACAATAATAATAATTTACTGGCTTTTGTTGCGTCAGTTGTTGCTGTAGCAAGACCTTTTGTGGCACCTGTCATGCCTTCAATGCCTTTGGTGTAATCTGAAGCTGTTGTTGTAAAACCTTTTGCATTGTAATCAAACTTACCTAATGAGTCCGCTGCCTTATCTGAATCTTTATTAAACTTATTTGCTGCAATACCCATTCCAATTAAAGCAACACCAAAGGCAGCTGCACCAGCTGCCGCTGAAAGACCACCAGTTGCTAAAGCAGTTGCTGCTGCAGAAGCAAGTGAAACCGTACGAAGTGCTTTCATGACCTTAATAATTGCTTGAATTCCTGTAATTAAAGCTGTTACTGCTCCTGCAACTTTGGCTCCCATGAATGCAGCAATAATAACTGCACCAAGAGTTGCAAATACTTTAATATTACGAGCAACAAAGCTAAACATGTCGTACATTAACTTAGCAAATGCTATCCCATAGGCAATAGAAGTCTTAAATCCAGCTGCAATCTTATCGCCATTTTCATCTACAAACTTTTGAATTGCAGGAATTGCTTTGTTGATAATTAGATCAGCAAATGATTTAAGTTGAGGTATTAACTTATAACCTAAAGACTCTGATGCTTCACCAAATGCAAGTTTAATTCTTTCCATTTGTCCAGCAAAAGTATTGGCTGCTGCAGCTGCAGCTCCTTTTGTTTCACCGGAGATCTCACGCATTGCTGCTGCAAAATCTTTTGATTTAACAGTTGCGGCAGATATTTGCGGGAATAACTTTTTAAGAGCACCAATGTTGCCGCCGTATGCTTTAGCAAGAAGTCTAGAAGCAGTTTCTAAATCTATATGTTTTGAAGCTGCAATATCCATTGAAGTGCCAAGTAAAGCTTGAGCTTTTCCTACGTCACCTGTTACTGCGGCTAGTCCAGCAAGTGCAGGACGAAGTTGATCATCAGCAATTCCAAACTCTGCTTGCATTGCGCTAATATATTTTTCTGTAGCTGCAATTGTTGCATCAGTTGCGCCTACAGTATTTCTAAGCGAATTAGCAAGAAGTACCTGGGATTTTTGATCTTCCATTGCTGCTTTAACAGCATCATAGCCAATCTTTGCAGCAAAAGCTCCTGCCGCAAGTGCAGCTAAGCCAAACTTTTTTGCAGTTCTATTAGCAAAGTCACCAAACTTCTTTTCCATTTTACTAATATCTTTAACTGCGGCTTTTGTGCCTTTATCAGAATACTGAGTAAGAATGCGGGCGACTACTGCACCAACTGCCATTTTAGTCTACCTTTCCCGCTGAATCAAGATGAGTTTGTAATTCACGTTTTGCTTCTTCTAAAGCTTTTTCTACTACTTTTTCAATGCGTGGTCTTTCTTTGTCTACAACTTTCCAAACAAGACGAGAAGCTTTGCCAAACCAATTGAGTCTTTCAATAAATGATCCACTCTTTTTATTACGTCCTGAAAGCTCAAATACTTTACCAGCATCAGAAGTATTTAATAAAGCACCAGCGTTAGTTGTGTAATCTTTGCGGGTACGTCTTTGTGCTTTTGACACAGTGATTCCAGCTTTAATTGTATTAGGATCCCAAGCAGGCCAACCAGCACCTCCCCAAGTTCTTCCACTTACGGCTGCAGTTGGTCTCCAGTTACGCATTGGAGTATTTGTTGTTCTGCTTTGAATACTATCAACTAAACGGTGAGCAGCACCTTCGGCGTTATTTAACTCAGTATTAACTATTTTGTTAAACTTAGCAACAGCCTTCTTATCAAACTCTTTAAGAGCTTGAATAGTTGGCTCGATGCCTGTTAAAATGATCCGTGTGTCTTCTTCCAATTATTTACCTTTTGCTCGCTCTTTAAGATAAATAGTAATGGCCTCAAGTATTCCTTCAGGCGCATCTATTAGATCTATGGGTGAAATACCGGTTTCCACCGAGATAGCCGCTACGTTGTAGGTTAGGCTGTCTCGGTGGATCCGAAAGAATCATCTGAGTCCAATTCAGCAGTTGCAATTGTATCTAAGAATTCCGGACCAAATGGTTTTACCACAACTCCATTGGATTGCATACACTTCCATGCTAACCAATAAACGTGTTCAATCTTTTGTTCTTCACCAAGCAACTTAGGCATTCCTTTGCCATATTGCTGCTCAAATGCAACAATGACGCGAGGAGTTAGTTTGTAAGTGACTTCATTGCCATCAATTGTTTTTACTTTGATTCCGAGACCATCCATGATTTTCCCCCTATTAGATTATGCTGTTGTTTTTGTGATTACTCCGCTGATCGGCCATGTGACCGATGCGGTTGCTAGTTCTCCGACTGCTCCATTAAGTGGAGTCCATTCAGAAACCAAAGCGCTGAAACTATATGCTGGATTTGCAGTTGTTACTGCTCCTGCAACTGGTTTAACAGTTATTGATACTGCTGTACCTAGAGTTGGGTAGATAACTGATTCTAATGCACTTGCAGCAAAGTCTTGATTAAACTCTAATGCTACACTGTTATCAGCAAGACCAGCAACTCGTGTGCGTGCAGTGTTACCAAAAGCTGTAGTTTCAACAACATCGTAAGTTGATCCTAAAGTCACTGAAGTAACATAACTAGAAATATCGGTTGCGCCGAAAGTTACTGCAACGTTAGTTAAAACTATACGGGCCATTTATGATACCGCCTTTGAAATTGCACCATCTATGTTCCAGGTAACTGATGCAGTGGCAAGTTCACCAACAGCTCCGTTAAGAGGAGTCCATTCAGAAACCAAAGCATTAAATGAATATGCTGGGTTTGTTGCAGAAGTGGTTGCGCCATTTGGTTTAACTACTACTGCTGTTGGAGCAGCACCTACAAGCGGATAAATTGTTGCTTCTACACTTGATGCAGCATAGTCTTGATGAAATTCAAGTGCTACAGAGTTATCAAACAAACCACTTATTCTTGTTCGTGCTGTTGAACCAAATGCTGTTGTTTCAACAACATCTGTGTTTGTTGTCAGCGTAACGCTAGCAATATGATCTGAAAGATTTACGCCATTGATTGTGCAGTACGCGTTTGTGAGGACTATCCGGGCCATTATTCGGCTCCTTCTGCTTGTGTTTTAACGGGGCTATTGCTTGATAGGTGCCCACCGCTGACAAGCGCAGCGATATTGAGTCCAGCTTCTAGCAATTCTTTTTCAGCGACTTGATCGCCTTTTTTCTTTGCAGACATTACAAAAATATCTGACGTAATTGTATATTGCATTATACTCCATCTCCATATATTGTTACTTGGTATCGGTATGATAGGTATTCAACATCAGCAGTTTGGTATACTCCTGATTGAGCCGCAGTAACTCTAAGTGTATCAACAACTCCACCAAGAGTACGATCTGATTCAATTGCTGCTTTTATTGAATAATCACCTGAACCAGAAAGGTATTTGTCAAGTTTATCTTGACCTGTTCGCTCTGAGAATCTCTGGACAATAACCATTACGTCTACACTTGCAGAGTCTAAACCTCTAGCGTTGTTGAGATCAAATACAAGATCTAGTTGACCAATTATCGCGCATGGTGGAACAATCACATCAGGTACTAGATCATAAACTCTAAGACCTTCTATTTCTTGAAGATTTGTTTTTAATCCTTCTCGGACTTGACTTGGTAGCATTAGTATGCAACTCCGTTTAACTTCTTAAGTGGACGGATCAATGCTTCGACATCAGGATCTAATCTAGATGTCAATCTTACGGTTCCCATATCAACAGAACCGGCAACTCCAAATGGTGATTGCTTGCGGATAAACAATCTAGATGCTTGCAAACGTGCAGCTAAATTGATCTCTGAAGGTACAGCAGACCATCCCCATACTCCTGTAACTTTTACAGTCTGCGGATATAAACGAGGAAAAAGGTATCGATCAACAGCTAAAATTCGTGTGTATGGCCAACCTCTACGCGGGTTGTTAATTGGTTCAACCATATAATCGGTAGATGCCCAAATTGTTGTATAACTGCGATCAAAGTTCTCATCTGTTGCAATTTGACTAATTGAAACAAAGTCATCTAGATTACAGATCCACCAGTCATTTGGTGTATAGTAACGAATTACAGGTGCGGCAGTTGTGCCGTCTTTGTAAAAAAATCTACCAGTGTAGTCATCAATCATTCTACATGCAGCAGCAATAGCGGCTTCAATAGCTAGATCATCATTGATGTCCTCGATTGCAAGAGCATTCTTGACATCCGATAGGGTGCAGTAGGCGTTTGTTAGTGCCATGCGTTATCCTTTTCTCTGATTTAGGCTGCATTGCCCTTTCTAAATTGGGCAAAGCCGTTGCTGTTTGCTTCTTCTTAAATAATTTTAGTTTCATAATCACCCCTTTTTAAGGTGTGAGACCGGTAAGTCGGGGGAGTCTTACCGGTCTCACACTATTGTTCTAAGCTTAGCTTAGAAAGTTGGCGCAACCAAACCTGTGCCTGAGATAATCGAGGCAGCTGCTGGGTAACGACCTGCTGAGAATGCTGCATAGCCGTAGACAACAGACTTGATTGTCAAGCTACCAGCAGAAGTTGCATCAAAGTTCAATGCAAATGGTGAACCTGGTTGCTCCCAAAGGTGCATTTCAGGTGCAGCAACGCAATAGATCTTGTCCTGGTTAGTACCAGCACCTGCGTTTGTAACAACGTTTGCATCAGTAACAATTGGAAGACCCATCAATGAGTAACCTGAGTTACCGTATGATACTGCTCCTGCGCCAGATGCGATTGCGTTCATTGGACCGCCAGCTGTTGGAACAACCAGTGGACGGTTTTGTGAATCAACTGCTGCCAATAGATAAGCTAGGCGGCGTGGGTGCATGATCCAGTGTGTTGGTTGCTGGAATGCAGTTGTCTGAATCTGTTGCACAGCATCAGCAAGCTTTGGGTAAAGAAGCTGAACTGTTGGAGATGCAGATGTGTAAGTGATTGCATTTCCACCTGAAGCATCAAGACCAAGAACTGTTCCTGATGTACCTGCACCATTTAGGCACTGGTTATCTAGTGTTGTGTGCCATGAACGAATGAGGTCTGCAAGAATAAACTGATCAATTCCTGTACCGCGCTCGATTGCTTGGCGTGAGATGTCCTGTTGTCCTGCAACTGTACGCACATTGATAGTCAATAGTGTGTCATCAGCATCTGTGTTAGATACTGTAGCGTTTTCTGTTGCTTGGATTGCAGTTGTTGTGCCTGTTGTCATGCGGCTGATGTTTAGTGTCATTCCGCTTGCAGGCAGCGCATGCTTGTTTGTAGCAGCATCCAAGAATGGACGGCCAGCACGTGCGTATGGTGCAGCTAGATCTGTTAGGTACTGTGGTACCACAAGACCATCAAAGTTGCCAGTAGCAACTGCTCGGTTTTCAACTGATTCTTCACGCATGTGGCGTGCAAGACGCTCAGATGCAGCAAAATCGTTCTTGAATTGTGCGTTGTACGCATCTTTCACAAATGATGCTTCTGCTTCTGGTGTGTATGTACGTACTTCAGAGATAACGCGAGCGCCACCTACTGGTGTTGCAACTGGTGCAACTGATGCACGGATTTCTGCAGCTTTAACGTCTGCATCAGCCTGTGTCTTTAGCTTTTCGATTTTTGCATCGAGTGAACGTGACTCTTCTACAAGAGCGTCAACCTTCTCGGTCTCCTCTGCAGTAAGGTCGGTACGTTCTTCAGCAGCAACTGCTTCTAGAACTGTATCCATTTCTGCCTTAACTGCATCACGGCGCTCGATTACTTTGTCAAGGTATGACATTGTATTCTGCTCCTTATGAGTTTGGTCGAGGTGGTGGCGATAAGCATCACGGCGCTTTTCGGGTGTGAGTCTCGCTCCGACTTCGGTATCTGTAAGCAATTTACCTACAGAATATTATTTTGTGTTATTAACGATTGCTTGTGCAAGACGTAATGAAATTGAACGACCAGCCGCCATCATAGGATCAACTTCGCTTGCTGGTGTCAATTCAACTTCTGGATCTTCAACTTCTACAACTGGAACCAAAGTATCTAAACCAAGCATAACTTCCATCATTGACTTACCTTCTTCAAGGTAATCTGCGGATTCTGAAATCTTGTCAAGTATGGCTTGTACTGCAATTAGTGCTTCACCTTCCAAGGCGCGACCTTCTTTCAATGCTTCCATTGCATTTTGCAAATGTGCTCGTGCTTCAACGGTTGTGGTTGGATAAGCAGGATAAGTAACAACTGATACATCACCATCTGCAAGAGAAACTTCAGTCAGAGTTCTTTCTGTTCGATCTTTGTTCCATGATTGACGGATCACACGGAATGCAAAACTCATCTGATCAACATCTCCGCGTTGTACTAAAGTCCAAAGATCTCTGGCTTCTGAAGTATCTGGTAGAAGTGCATCAATATAGAGACCAGTTTCATCTTCGGTTAAAGTTAAGGTATTATTTTTTGTTCGTGCTAATGGTAAACCTTCGTGATTGATTAACAATCTTACATCTGGTGTTTCACTTAAAGTTTTTCTAAATGCTCCAGGTGCAATACGCTCACTAAAAGGAAGTGGAACACTTGGATCATTGAACACTGCCGCATAACCAGCAAGACGCATTGTTCCGTCGCCTTCTTGGCGTGTTTCTATATTGCGAACCGTAAAAGTACGGCGTTCAATCTTCTTCATCGTGCTCCTGTCTTCCCCGACATTATCTTCTTTAGCATTATTCGACTTCATATGCTGCCTTCGGATCTGTTGGATCTATTGTTGAGATTGGTTGTAATTGATTTGAAGGCAAACCTGTGTGATTCATATCAGGTAGACCAACAGCTTCAATTACAGATTTTGGATCAAAACCTACTTGAATTAACTTGGCTGCAATGTCGGCACGTAGGTTTAAGCCAACATCTTTTGCGTCTGCTGCATCAATATTTTGCAGTGGAACTCTATATTGATCTCCAGACTCACCAAGAGGTGCAAGATCTTCTACGTAGCGGACGTCGTTTAGGCTTAGAAAGCCTTCGCGTAGGCCTTTTGTGTAGGCATCATAGCGTTCTAGTGTTGTTCCACGCAGTAACGCATCAAGGTTGAACTTAATAAAACCATCTGATTCAGGAAGCAAAGGTGAGAGCGCTTGCTCAAGTCTTTCAAGCAAAGGACGTAAAGAATGCTGCACAAATGACAAGTTCTGAGCTTCAACAGATGCAAACGACATTGCGCCTGCAACAGGATGGCCAAGTAGAGATACAGGTACACGGAATAGTCTAGCAATTTCTTCTACACCAAATCTACGTACTTCTAGAAGTTGTGCATCTGCAGCGTTCAGAGTGAGTGGCTTGAATGTTGCTCCGCTAGTTAAAATGCCAAGTTTTCCAGCACGATAAGGTCCTGTATGTGACATATTCCAGTTTCGTGCAATGTCAGCAGCCTGTTCTTCTGTCATTTCGCCTGGAGATTCAATAACTCCACCAGGATTTGCTGCGTTTCCAAAGTAACTTGCTGCATAAACTTCTGCAGCCATAGCTGATCCTAAAGTTACACGAGCAGCTGCAATTGGACCAAGTCCAAGCAACTGACCGGGTAGTCGAAACATTGGAATGTGCAGCATTTCATTCTTTGTCAAAACCATAGTTTTTGTTGACATTGGATCAAAAGGTTGCAAATTGTCATAGAATTGATTTACAGGATCTTGTGCATTCTGACCAATTGTAACCACATATTCAATCTCACCCATTGGATCAGGACGACGAATACGAACTTGAAGTGGGTTTATGCAGTAAAGCTCTTGAACGTCGCCCATATCGTCACGTACGGTCAGAATGAATGCATTACCATGAAGGTTTAGCGATGAGATTACTTGCTCATAAAACTCTAAACGAGTTGAGTCAGGATTTGGATTGTTAATCCACTTAGGTAATTCTCCATAAACAGATGCATAATTTATTCTTGTACGTCCACGACGAACATAAGCGGATAATGGAAGAGAACTAATAGTGTCACCTAATAGTCGTACGCAAGCATAAACAGTTGACATGCGAATTGCAGTATCTGAGTTTACTTCTACTCCAGCTGGAGTTGCATACAAAGCACGACCAGGCAAAAACGGTTCTAGGAATTGGTTATTATTCCGTTTTTCTCCTGTTTTGCGCAGTCTATTTGATAGACTCATTTAGTTGCCTTTCATTATGGGTAATTCTTTATAGAAAGTTAGATTTTCTTTAAGTCTGTCAATCCATGGTGCTAATTCAGCAGCTTTTTTACCATGCTCTATTGCTTCGTCTAATTTGTCCATATTGTAACATGCGATTGCAATTAGATCATGAGGCAAGTATCCCCAAGCATCTGATTCTACTAGATATTCTAGCGGTTGTTCTGTAATTCGCAATGCAGCATGAGCATGTGCATAACAGTCTAACCAAAGACTCTTAGAATAGTAATATTGAGCAAGATCAACTCTAGGTTCTCTGCTATTTGGCGACTCAGCAATTGCTTTAAGCAGCCAAGACTCTCTTTCTGCTTCTTCCATTTTAGCAAGGTATCTCATTGAGGCTGCTCGCTCAGGTTTCCACTGAGCTTTAGGAAGACTTAAGTGACGCTTAAACTCTTTAATTGCTTCTGTCCATTTATTATGAAAGAATAGTTCTCTTGCATTGTAAAAACAATTACGATCATCTGTTGGATCTTCTATTACAGATTGAGCAAGCAAATTAAAGTATTGAGCTCGAGATTTAGTCTCATCTGGATGATGATGTATCTCTAACTTTGTCCATGCTTGTACTTCATTAGTCGTGCAAGTTAAAACTTCGTGTACAGGATGTTTCCATCTGTAGTTTTTTCTAGAATGGATCTTGTCTCCGCCATAAGTTAAACCAGGTGATCCATCTGGGTTCCATGACCAAGTGTATTTGTATCTTGGTCTAGTAATTCTGGATTCTAAAGATTCTAGTTTTTTGCGCCAGCCAACTTGAAGTTCTTCATCCATATCTAAAGCTATGCAGTAATCTATGTCAAGAGGAAGAGCTGCTAAAGCTGCATTTCTTGCATCGTCAAAACGCCACGGCTTAATGCCTATTTGGATCACGTTTATGCCTAGGTTTTTGGCATATTTGACTGTTAGGTCAGTTGATCCTGTATCGGCAATAAGAAGATAATCGGCCTCTTTTGCGCTTTTGTGCCAACGTTCGACGAAAGCTTGCTCGTTAAGTGCAATTGTGTAAACTGCAATCTTCATTGGTCCCCCGACCTTTTAATTAGAGAGCTGCTACTTCAATCCAGGAGAGAGTCGCTTCGTCCCAAGTGTAACGCTTGTCGTCAGTTGGCATAGGGGTTGGTGCTTCCCATAG
>Ga0214921_10009413_pt1 | contig 12372 bp, 13 predicted proteins | sample LL1505_MetaG_FD_177992 | JGI IMG/M metagenome (GOLD analysis project Ga0214921, IMG submission 177992) | Freshwater microbial communities from Lake Lanier, Atlanta, Georgia, United States - LL-1505 | ecosystem: Environmental > Aquatic > Freshwater > Lake | place: USA: Georgia | collected... | reverse complement strand
CTCAGACTGTCAACGACCCGGCGCAGATAGATGCCTGGCTGGCTCGGCAGACGGTATCGGCTTGTGAAACCAGACTCAGCGCGCCGTTAGAGGCGCAAACTGCCATGTCTTGCTAGCCGCCTTGCCCGGTATTGCGACCAGGCCGCTTTCACCGAAGCGCGGGCATCGCCTTTAAAATGAAAATGCCAGCGCTGTGGCTCCGGCATCTTTTTATTTCAACTCCCGCCCCGCCCGGCGATCTTGCGCATGTCACTTCAAGTTCTAGAAGCCCAAACCGGCGAAAACCCCGTCGCCACAGTGTTGATCCTGCACGGTCTGGGTGCTGACGGCCGCGATTTCCTGCCCGTCGCCGAGCAACTCGACCTCTCCAGCGTGGGCCCGGTGCGTTTTATTTTTCCGAACGCCCCCGTGATGCCGGTGACCATCAATGGCGGCTACCAGATGCCCGCCTGGTACGACATTCTGGGCGCTGACCTCACGCAGCGGCAGGACGAAGCCGGTCTGCGGCATTCGCAATTGGCCATTGATGCCTTGATTGAGCGCGAAAAGTCGCGCGGCATAGCATCCCATCGCATCGTGCTGGCCGGCTTTTCGCAAGGCTGCGCCATGACGCTGATGACTGGCTTGCGCCACTGCGACCGGCTGGCCGGCTTGCTGTGCATGTCGGGCTACTTGCCGCTGGCTGACAAAACCGCTGCCGAGCGCAGTGCGGCCAACCAGGACGTGCCGATTTTCATGGCCCACGGCACCCGCGACCCGGTGGTGCTGCTGCCGCGCGCCACCGCGTCGCGTGACCATTTGCAGTCGCTGGGCTACGCAGTCGAATGGCATGAGTACGCCATGGAGCACTCGCTTTGTCAGGAGGAAATCCAGGACATCGAAGACTGGTTGCTCCGTGTATTGGCCTGATCGGCTGGCGTCCAAGGCCTTTGTCCCCGGCGTTCACGCCGGTGGCTGCTCAGCAAAAAGCGCCGTCATGTGCTACGGTTCGCTTTCTTAAAAAATTGAGAATCCTAAAGAATCGAGACCTTATGACTAAGTTGCATGCATCTGTCGGCCCGCTTTCAGGCAGCCTTTTAGCTGACCTGACGCCCGCCCGGCTGCTTGGCATGCGTCGCGGTATCGAAAAAGAAAGCCTGCGCGCCCAAGCCGGTGGCAGCCTGGCCCTGACGCCGCACCCGGCGGCGCTGGGCTCGGCGCTTACGCACCCGCACATCACCACCGACTTCAGCGAGTCTCAGGTCGAACTGGTGACCGGCGCCCATCTGGACGCTACCACCACGCTGGCCGAACTCACTGAGCTGCACCAATTCACCTACCGCGTCATGCAGCAGGCCGGCGACGAGATGCTGTGGGTCTCCAGCATGCCTTGCGGCTTGCCAACTGATGAGACCATTCCCATTGCCCGTTTTGGTGCGTCCAATGTGGGCCGCGCCAAAAGCGTTTACCGCATGGGTCTTAGCCACCGTTACGGCCGGCGCATGCAAACCATCTCTGGGATTCACTACAACTGGTCGCTGCCGGGCGTGAGCAGCGAATCGTATTTCGGTTTGATACGCAACTTTCGGCGTCACGCTTTTTTACTGCTGTATCTTTTTGGCGCCTCGCCGGCGGTGTGCTCCAGCTTTGTGGCCGGGCGTCAACACGAACTGCAAAAGCTAGCGGGCAGCACCATGTACATGCCGCACGGCACCTCGCTGCGCATGGGCCGCTTGGGCTACCAAAGTGACGCGCAGGCTTCGCTGGCCGTCAGCTACAACAGCCTAGAAGGCTACGCCGCCTCGCTCGCTGACGCACTCACCCGGCCTTATCCGGCTTATGAAGCGGTGGGCATCCGCAACCCCGGCGGCGACTACAACCAGCTCGGCGACACGCTGCTGCAAATTGAAAACGAGTTCTACGGCACCATCCGCCCCAAGCGCGTGATTTTTCCGGGCGAGCGTCCTCTGCACGCGCTGCGCGAGCGCGGTGTTGAGTACATCGAAGTGCGCCTGATGGACCTGGACCCCTTTGTGCCGGCTGGCATCAAGGCCGAGACCATGGATTTCTTGGATGTGTTTTTGCTGCATTGTCTGCAAACCGAAAGCCCGCCTGACTCGTCCGCCGAGATCGCCGAGCTGGCGCGCAACCAGCACCGCGCAGCTGCGCGCGGGCGTGAGCCGGGTCTGATGCTCGAGCGTGACGGCCGGGATATCAGCCTGATGGATTGGGCACAGGAGCTGATGGACGCCTGCCGGCCACTGGCCGCCTGCCTGGACGCGGCGCATGCCAGCGACCGTTACAGCCGTGCCCTGAGTGCCGCGGCTGCCGCGCTGCAGGCACCCGATACGCTGCCCTCTGCGCGTGTGCTCAGCAGCATGCAGGGCTTTGACAATTCTTTTGTTCAATTTGTGCGCGCACAGTCTGTGAGCACGCAAGCGTTTTATTTGCAAATGCCCTGGACAGCCGATCAGCAAAGCCGCTTTGAGGCGATGTCCCAGCAGTCCTTGTTTGAGCAAAAAAAGATCGAAGCCGCCGACACCATGCCCTTTGAGATTTACCGGGAGCAGTACTTGTCTGCCGAGCGCCTGGGTCGACCTGTGCCGGCCTTGGCTTAAGTCCGCTGTTCACGCTGGCCCCGTCTTTGCTGCCCAGGCCGGCCTCCATAGCCGTCTTTTAGTCACCTTGAGTCACCCCGGCTGCTTTATGCCCCATGCTGTTTCCCGTTTGCGCACCAACCGGCTGGCACGCAGCCTCAAGCCTTTTTTGGCGCGTGGCGGCTCGCGGCTGGCGCATTGCCCCGGCTGCCGGCTGATTCCCAGCCACTGTCTGTGTGACTTGCGCCCGGCCGTCACCACACGCGCCGGGGTTTGCCTGATCATGTGCGACATCGAGCCGCTCAAACCCAGCAACACCGGCTGGTTGATTGCCGATGTGGTGCCCGACACCTGGGCTTTTGGCTGGGCCCGGACCGAGGTCGACCCGGCGCTGCTGGCCTTGCTGGCCGACCCGCAGTGGCAGCCCTACCTGGTGTTTGCTGGCGAGTTTGTCGACGCCCAGCGGGTGGTGCATGGTTTGCAGGCAGACGCTGCTACCACAGTCCCCAATGCCCGGCGACCGCTGTTTGTACTGCTCGACGCCACTTGGCCCGAGGCGCGCAAGATGTTTCGCAAGAGCCCTTACCTGGACCAACTGCCGGTACTCAGTCTGGCGCCCGAGCAGGTCTCGCGCTACCGCCTGCGTCGCTCGCGGCGAGACGACCACTTCTGCACCTGCGAAGTGGCTGCGTTGTGCCTGGCGCTGGCCGACGAGCCGCTGGCGGCCCGCACCCTGGAGGCTTATCTGGACGTTTTCACCCACCATTACCTGCAAGCCCGTCAGCAGCAGCCAGTCGACCTGGGCGATAAGTTGCACCTGCGCTTGAGGGACCTGGGCGCGCCGGCCCGCGGGCAAAGCGCACAATTGGCCCCATGACTTCAAGCCACACCCCGCCCAAGGCGCCCTCTGATTCACTGGATCCGAACCGCCAGCAAGAATTAAAAAAAATGGTGCTGTGCGAAGCTTGCGCCGGCATCCAGCGCAACTGGCGCCGCGCCCCCGGCCACCCGGAACTTGTGCATGGCGCCCCGCACCACGCCAAACGCAGCCACGGACTGGTTGCGATCACCCCCTACAAATGCGACCGCTGCGGCACCGCCTGGGAGTATGAGAACAACAAAGCCGACCAGCATGTGGGCTGGTCCGTGGTGGGGCGTTAGCCGGCATCGCCTGTGAAAGCTCCCCCCAGACTGCAATCCCTTGTTGAAGAGGGCCTAATCGACACCGTGGTTCGCCAGCTCATGAGCGGCAAGGAAGCCATGGTGTATGTGGTGCGCTGCGGCGACGAGACGCGCTGCGCCAAGATCTACAAGGAAGCCACCAACCGCAGTTTCCGGCAGGCGGTGGACTACACCGAAAACCGCAAGGTCAAGAACTCGCGCCAGGCGCGCGCCATGGCCAAGGGCAGCAAGTTCGGCCGGCAGGCGCAAGAGGCCGCCTGGCAAAGCGCCGAGGTCGATGCGCTGTACCGACTGGCCGCAGCCGGTGTGCGTGTGCCGCAGCCTTATAACTTTCACGATGGCGTGCTGCTGATGGAACTGGTGACCGATGCCCATGGCGACGCTGCTCCGCGCCTGAACGACGTCGCCTTCACACCCGCCCAGGCTTTGGCGCACCATGCCACTCTGATCGGCGAGGTGGTGCGCATGCTGTGCGCGGGTGTGGTGCACGGCGACTTGTCAGAGTTCAATATCCTGCTGGCGCATACGCCGGGCTCGGAAGGGCAAGAGGGCAGTGACGGCCCCGTCATCATCGACTTGCCACAGGCGGTGGATGCGGCCGGTAACAACCACGCGCAGCGCATGCTGATGCGTGACGTGGCGAATTTGCGTGACTTTTTTGGCCAGTTCGCCCCTGAGCTGCTGACCACCCAGTACGGCCCGGAAATGTGGAGCCTGTACCAGAGCGGCCTCTTGAGCAACGAGACGCCGCTGACCGGCCACTACGAACGCGCCCATGCCGACGTGGACATGCAGGCCGTGCTGCGCGAAATTGACGACGCGCGCGCTGAAGACGCCGCCCGGCGTCTGCGCATGGCCGCGGCCTAGATTTTTCGCTGTTCGCGCCCGACGGATCTGCAAAAAGTCCGTTCACAATCCGTGTATTAAAGAAAGAACACGCACAGATGGCAATTCAATGGTTTCCCGGTCACATGCACTTGACCAAAAAAGCCATCAGCGAGCGGATCAAGGAAATTGATGTCGTGATCGAGCTGCTGGATGCCCGCTTGCCGGGCTCCAGCGCCAATCCGATGCTGGCTGAGCTCACGGGCGGCAAGCCGGCGCTCAAGGTGCTCAACAAACAAGACCTGGCCGACCCGACGCGCACGCCGCTGTGGCTGGAGCACTACAACAGCCAGCCGGGCACGCGGGCCATCGGGCTGGACGCCAGCATGAGCACGCCAGCCAAGGCTTTGATCGAGGCCTGTCATCTGCTGGCGCCCACGCGCGGCAGCATGGTCAAGCCCATGCGCGTGCTGATTTGCGGAATTCCCAACGTCGGTAAGTCCACGCTGATCAACACGCTCACCGGCAAGCGCGCCACCAAAACCGGTGACGAGGCGGGTGTCACCAAAATCGAGCAGCGCATCGTGCTGGCCGATGGCTTTTATTTGTTCGACACGCCGGGCATGCTGTGGCCGCGCATCATCGTGGCCAAGAGCGGCTACAACCTAGCGGCGAGCGGCGCCATTGGCCGCAATGCTTTCAATGAGGAAGAAGTGGCGCTGGAGCTGCTGGACTACCTGATTCCGAACTACCCGGACCTGCTCAAAGCACGCTACAAGGTCGAGCTGCCGGTCGGCACCACCGACGAGCAATTGCTCGAAGAGATCGGTCGCAAGCGCGGCGCGGTGTTAAGCAAAGGCCGCATCAATTTGCAAAAAGCCGCTGAGATCGTGATCTACGAATTCCGCCAGTCCACGCTGGGGCGTATCACGCTGGAGACGCCGCAGGAGTTTGCGCAGTGGCTGGCCGTCGGACAAAAATTGGATGCCGAGCGGCAGGTCAAAAAAGACGAGATTGAACTCAAGCGTCTGGTCAAGCTCAAAAAAGTTCCCCGCCCGGCCAAGGTAGACAGGCGCGGCAACGAGGACTGAGCGCTCGCGCTAGCGCCAGAAGCTGGGCAGCAAGGCTTTCAGTGCCGCGCGCGCATCACGCGCCGGCCATAGGCCACGCCAAAGCCGATGCCCAGCACCAGGGAAAACCAACCCACCAGCGAAGCGTTAGCAACGATGCCCTGCATACCCGGGGAATGGATGAAGTAGGGCGAGATCAGTACCCCCAGGCCGATTAGCACGCACAGCACGGCTTTAAAAAGCAAGTCCTTGTCGGCTTGTGCGCTTTTGGCGTTGGTCAGCGGTCGGGTGGGTTCTTGGGGCAGGGGCATGAAGGGGGGTCCGTGTCTGAGCAAATGTGATGGGCGAGGATAGCGGGTTTCATGAAGAGCTTGAAAACCCGCAAGGAGATACCCGTTGGATACAAAAAACTGAAAAACCCCTGTTAATTGCAATTTTTCCGTGTTTTTAGCTAAAAATACAAGTCTCTTGTATACACTGCCTGCCATGAAAAATGCAACGCCGACCTTTCCACTCAACGCTTGGTACGCCGCCGCTTACGATGTGGAAGTGGCCCGTAAGCTGTTGGCCCGCACCATTTGCGCGCAAAAAGTGGTGATGTTCCGCAAGACCGACGGCAGTGTGGCCGTGCTCGAGGACGCCTGCTGGCACCGCTTGCTGCCGCTCTCCATGGGCACACTTCAAGGGGACGAACTCACCTGCGGCTACCACGGTCTGGTCTACAACGCGCAGGGGCGTTGCACCCACATGCCCAGCCAGGAGACCATTAATCCATCAGCCTGCGTGCGCGCTTATCCGGTGGTTGAGAGGCACCGCTTTGTATGGATCTGGCCGGGAGACCCTGGGCTGGCCGACCCTGCGCTGGTGCCCGACATGCACTGGAACGACGACCCGGCGTGGGCCGGGGACGGCAATCTGATCAACGTGAAGTGCAACTACCGGTTGGTGGTGGACAACCTGATGGACCTGACCCACGAAACCTTTGTGCACGGCTCGAGCATCGGCCAGCGCGCCGTAGCCGAGGCACCGTTTGTCGCCACCCACGGCGACCGCAGCGCGACCGTCACGCGCTGGATGCAGGGCATCGACGCGCCGCCGTTCTGGGCCGGGCAAATCGAGCATGCGCGCGGCTACTGCGGCAAGGTCGATCGTTGGCAGATCATCCGTTTTGAAGCGCCGTGCACCGTCAATATCGACGTCGGCGTCGCCGAAGCAGGCAGCGGCGCACCGCCCCAGGAAGGCCAGGTGGGTGACCGCAGCAAAGGCGTCAACGGCATGGTGCTCAACACCGTCACCCCTGAAACCGAAGGTACTTGCCACTACTTCTGGGCTTTTGCGCGCAACTACTGCCTGGGCGAGCAAGCCTTGACGCATCGCCTGCGCGAAGGCGTGGCAGGTATCTTTCACGAGGATGAGCTGATTTTGGAGGCGCAGCAGCAAGCCATTGATGCGCACCCTGATCACCATTTCTACAACCTCAACATCGACGCCGGCTCCATGTGGGCACGTAAACTGATCGACTCTCTGGTGGCCGCTGAGCTGCCCACCAGCGCGGTGATACCGATCCGGCGCTTAGCATGACTCTGCTGCCGGAGTCCCTGATGGCTTTGCCCCAGCGCGCGCCGGCATTCCTCGAGCCTGCACGCGGTCCATCTGGCTCGAACGACAGCGCGCAGGTACGGGCGCAGCTCAAACTTAGAGAAATGATTCTGGCCGGCGAGTTGGCCGGTGGCGCGCGCATTGCTGAACTGGCGATTGTCGAGCTCTTGGGCGTGTCACGCACCCCGATACGCGCGGCCCTGATGCGGCTGGAACAGGAAGGCCTGCTTGAAGCCCTGCCTAACGGCGGTTACGCGGTGCGTATTTTTTCCGAGGATGATGTCTCCGATGCCATTGAGCTGCGCGGCACTCTGGAAGGCCTGCTGGTTCGCCTGGCGGCTGAACGTGGCGCTGAGCCTGTCTTGCTGGCGCAGGCGCAGCTGTGCCTGGACGAGGTAGATGCCGTGCTGCGCGAGCCGGCGCTGGACAACGAGGCGTTTTCGCGCTACGTCACCCTCAATGAGCGTTTTCATTCGCTAGTGTGCGAGATGGCGGGCAGCACTGTGATTACCAAAGAGCTGGAGCGTGTCACCGCCTTGCCTTTTGCTTCGGCGTCAGGCTTTGTGGTGGCGCAGGCCAATTCTCCCTGCGCCCGGGACATGCTGGTGGTGGCCCAAGACCAGCACCGGCAGGTGCTGGTCGCCATCGCCCAGCGAGAAGGCGCGCGTGCTGAAGCAATCATGCGCGAACACTCCCGCCTGGCTCAGCGTAATTTGCGCGCTGCTATGGCCAGTCACCAACTCGATCAAGCACATTCAGCCCGCTTGACGCGGCAACACCTTTAGACCCATGAAAAGCAAGCAAGCCTGGACCGAGGCGCAGCTCGAATCCTTTGAGGACCTGACGCCCACTGTGCGCGAATTTCGCTTGCGCCCTGAGGGTGGCGTTTTGCCGCAAGCACCCGGCAGCCATTTGCAACTGGAAGTGCAGATCCAGGGCCGGCCGCAGATCCGCTCCTACTCCCTGGTGGGCGAGCCAGACGGGTTGACTTACCGCATCGCCGTCAAGCGACTGGACCAGGGCCGGGGCGGCTCGCTGGCCATGTGGCAACTGCCACTGGGGGCGCGTTTGCGGGTGAGTGCGCCGCAAAACCATTTCCCGCTGGATTTCAGTGCACCGGCTTATTTGTTGGTGGCTGGTGGCATCGGCATTACTCCGCTGGTGCGCATGGCGCATGCACTGGCCGCTCGCAGCCTGGCCGGGGGCCCGTTGATACGCCTGCTTTACGGTGTACGCAGCGCAGACGAGCTGGCATTTTTAGTGCAACTCAAGGCTCAGTTGGGCGAGCGATTGCACACCGTGGTGGGCGCTGCCATGGACTTGGCGGCTGACATTGCCGCGCTGCCCGCCGGTGGCCAGATGTATGTGTGTGGCCCGTCGCCCATGCTGCAGGCAGCCCGCAGTGCCTGGCTGGCCGCAGGTCGGCCGCCGGCTGACCTGCGCTACGAAACCTTTGGCAGCAGCGGTGCCATTGCGCCCCAGGCTTTTCAGGTGCTGATACCGCGACACGGTCTCAACATCACGGTGCCCGCCGACGCCACTTTGCTGGAGGCCCTCGAGCAAGCGGGTATCAAGCAGGTCTACGACTGCCTTCGTGGTGAGTGCGGCCTGTGCACCCTCGACGTGCTGGCGCTGGACGGTGCCATAGACCACCGCGACGTGTTTTTGAGCGAGCATGTAAAGCAGCAAAATTCCCGGCTCTGCGCCTGCGTGTCCCGTGTGACTGGCAGCGTTATCCTCGATTCAGCCTGGCGAGCAGATGCCTGAAGCTGCCATAACCCGACTGAATCCCATTCTTTTACACTTGTCCTCAGTCAAGGTTTGCAAAATCCTTCGTTAGATTTCACTTTATTATTCAGGAGACCCCATGAAAAGACGTCAATTCACAGCCGCTGCCCTGGCCGCCACCACCTTTGCTGCAGCGCTGCCGGCACTGGCACAAGACAACACCTTCAAGATCGGCCTGATCCTGCCTATGACCGGTCAGCAAGCCAGCACCGGCCGCCAGATTGAAGCGGCTGCGCGTCTTTACATGGCTCAGAACGGTGACACCGTGGCCGGTAAAAAAATCCAGCTGATCGTCAAGGACGACACCTCGCTGCCTGACACCACGCGCCGCCTTGCGCAAGAGCTGGTGGTCAACGACAAGGTTAATGTGCTGGCTGGCTTTGGTATCACGCCTTCGGCCCTGGCCACCGCGCCTATCGCCACGCAGTCCAAAACACCGCTGGTGGTGATGGCCGCCGCCACTTCCAGCATCACTGAGGCTTCCCCTTACATTGTGCGCACCAGCTTCACGCTGCCTCAGGTGTCTGTGGCGCTGGCCGACTGGGCGCCCAAGAACGGCATCAAGAAAGTGGTGACACTGGTGTCGGACTACGGCCCGGGCATCGACGCTGAGAAATTTTTCAAAGAGCGCCTGACCTTCAACGGCGGCCAGGTTACCGAGGCGCTGCGCGTGCCCATGCGCAACCCGGACTTCGCCCCATTCTTGCAAAAAGTTCGTGACTTGAAGCCTGATGCCATGTTTGTGTTTGTGCCTTCCGGCGCGGGCGCGGCGGTCATGAAGCAGTTTCTTGAGCGCGGCATGGACAAGGCCGGTATCAAGATGATCGCCACGGGCGACGTGACCGATGACGATCAGTTGAACGACATGGGTGACGGTGCACTTGGCGTGGTGTCTTCGCACCACTACTCGGCGGCGCATCCATCGGCCACCAATAAGAAATTTGTAGAAGCCTTCGGTAAAGCCAATAAAGGCCTGCGCCCGAACTTCATGGCCGTAGGCGGCTACGACGGCATGCGCGTGATCTACGAAGCGCTGCGCACGGCCAAGACCACCGGCAAGGCCACACCAACGGGCGACGCGTTGCTGGCCGCCATGAAAGGGCAGATTTTCGAGAGCCCGCGCGGCCCGATCTTCATCGACGCGCAAACCCGTGATGTGGTTCAGAACGTTTACCTGCGCAAGGTCGAGAAGAAAGACGGCCAGTTGTACAACATCGAATTCGATGTGATCAAGGACGTCAAGGATCCGGGCAAGACCAGGTAATCCACTTGCCGGCCACCAGCCATGCGCAGTCTTTCAACGAGCTGCGCATGGCTTTTTTCTGAGCTCAACTCTTCATGCTGACGATTCTTTTTGATGGCGTTGCCTACGGCATGCTGCTGTTCATTTTGGCCGTGGGGCTGGCCGTGACCATGGGGCTGATGAATTTCATCAACCTGGCGCACGGCGCTTTTGCCATGGCCGGCGGCTACATCACCGTGCTGCTCATGCAGCGCCTGGGCGTGCCTTTTCTGGTGTGTCTGCCACTGGCTTTTCTGGGGGCAGCCCTGATGGGCGCGCTGCTCGAGCGCACGCTGTACCGGCCCATGTACAACAAACCGCACTTGGATCAGGTGCTTTTTTCCATCGGGCTGGTGTTCATGGCGGTGGCCAGCGTAGACTATTTTTTGGGCTCGTCCCAACAAAACATACACCTGCCGGTTTGGCTCAAGGGCCGTACCGAGATCGGCAGTGACGCCTTCATGCTCGGCATGGGACATTACCGACTATTCATCATCGCCGTCTGCGCGGCGCTCACTGTGGCGCTGCAGTATGTGCTGACGAAAACCCGTTTTGGCAGCCGTCTGCGCGCCTCTGTCGATGACCAGCGCGTGGCCGCAGGTCTGGGTATCAATGTGAACCTGGTGTTTTTATCCACCTTTGCCGTCGGCTCCGGCCTGGCCGGACTGGGCGGTGCGCTGGGCGCCGAGGTGTTGGGGCTGGACCCAACCTTTCCCCTGAAGTTCATGGTGTACTTTTTGATCGTGGTGGCGGTGGGGGGCACCTCATCGATCACGGGCCCCCTGCTTGCCGCGCTGCTGCTGGGCATTGCCGATGTGGCGGGCAAGTACTACATACCCAAGCTGGGCGCTTTCATTGTGTACAGCCTCATGATCGCCATCCTGATCTGGCGCCCGCAAGGCCTGTTTGTGCGCAAGGCAGCCAAGTCATCATGACGCAGCTCAACGCGCGCGAGTGGCTGCTCGGGCAAAGCCGCATCAAACCGCTGGAGGCGGTGTTTTGGCTGCTGGCCTTTGCGGCGCCTGTGCTGACGCCGAGCCACGCCCTGATCATCAATGAGATCGCCATCGTGGCCCTGTTCGCCATCTCCCTGGACATCATCCTGGGTTACACCGGTATCGTCTCGCTGGGCCACGCGGCCTTCTTCGGACTGGGCGGCTATGCGGCGGCGCTGTTCGCCAAACACGTCATGCCCGACCCGCTGGTCGGCCTGGCGGTCGGCATTGCGGCCGCCACGCTGCTGGGTCTGATGGCCTCGCTGACGATCCTGCGCGGCAGCGACCTCACGCGCCTGATGGTCACGCTGGGCCTGGGCTTGATTCTCATGGAACTGGCCAACAAGCTCGACTGGCTGACCGGCGGCGCCGATGGTTTGCAGGGCGTGGTGATGGGGTCGATTTTGGGCCGCTTCGAGTTTGACTTGTCAGGTCAGACCGCCGCCTACTACTCACTGAGCGTGTTGCTGGTTTTCTTTATGCTGCTGCGGCGCGTGACACAGTCACCGCTGGGTGCCACGCTGATGGCCATTCGCGACAACCGGCTGCGCGCCATGTCCATCGGCATTCCTGTCAATGCGCGACTGACGTTGGCCTACACGCTGGCCGCAGCGGTGGCGGGTGCGGCCGGCGCGCTGATGACCCAGACCACCGGCTTTGCCTCACTCGACCTGTTTGAGTTTCATCGCTCAGCCGATGTCCTCTTGATTCTGGTGATAGGCGGTACCGGGTGGTTGTATGGCGGCGTGGCGGGTGCCATCGTCTTTAAGCTGATGCAGGATTTCCTGTCTTCCATCACGCCGCAATACTGGATGTTCTGGATCGGCCTTTTCCTGGTGGTGCTGGTGCTGGTTGGGCGGGACCGCCTGATCCGTCCCTGGACTTGGCTGGGCGCAGGCCGCAAGGGGCAATCATGAATGCAGCCCTGCAACCCAACGCCGCCACCGCCGGCCAGGTTGAAACTGTCTTGTCTGCCCAGGGGCTGGAGATGCGCTTTGGCGGCATTGTGGCCACCAATTGCGTTAGCCTGGACTTGAAGAAGGGCGCACGGCACG